>Ga0214545_1003205_pt1 | contig 31357 bp, 23 predicted proteins | sample CNSS4metaG_FD_160064 | JGI IMG/M metagenome (GOLD analysis project Ga0214545, IMG submission 160064) | Root nodule microbial communities from cowpea collected in UCLA plant growth center, Los Angeles, California, USA - CNSS4 | ecosystem: Host-associated > Plants > Roots > Nodule | place: USA...
GTGCAGAGATAAGAAAAAAAGGGGGTGCGCTGTGTAAATCCTAATAGGTCCAAAACATAAACCAGGAGGGGTGCGAAGACCCAAAGAGGGGGGGTGCGCGGAGCAAAAGTGTTCAGCCCCATCTCTTCCTAACAACCAACTAAAACCCTAATTATAGCTAGAGAGCTCTTCTTCACGACATCTCTTCCTCTCGACACCACTAACACAACTCTAGGCCTGGACGCGCGTCTGCCTTTTGGCCGCCACCAACGACCCCGCCGGAGGCTTCACCGGCGACACTGTCACCCTTCACCCTCATCTCACGCGAAACGCTGCTGCACTAGGTCTCCTCCTTCGCTTCTCCAGGGCGTTCAAGACAGGGGTTGCATCGATCCACTTCGTGGTTGTGAGGTCTCGCTCACCGGATACTGCCGTTAGCGGTTTCAGCCGCCTCAAGGTCGTCGTCGGTCCTGCCGTCACCGTCGAGGGAAACACCGACGCCGCTGGTGCGCGAGGTCTCCGCGGCTCGTCATCACACGACTATCACTCCTCCGTTCACGTGACCACACGCGACCACACTCCCGTTCAGAGCTTCGAGTCGTCGGCGGCGAGGCCGCCGTCGAGGGTTTCTCTTCTCTTGGTTTTCTGCTTCTGATTTTTATTGGGTTGCTATGGTGAATTCGAGTGTGTGACAATGATGATGATGAATGAATGTGATTCTGGTTTTTTGCTTATGTGTTTTGTTTGCAAGTCGAAATGGTGATGTGATGTTGAGACGGTGGCTCTACGAATGGGTATGTTGCAGGGTTGGATTGGGAAGCCGCAGGATTGGGGTGGAGAACGGGTTTTTCGGTGTGTTGAAGATGCCAACCGTGTTAGAATGAACGAGCAAAGAAGGGTGAGGATTGGTGGTTGATTATGGGTGGCTATGTGGTGATGAATGGTGGTGAAGGGTAGGGTTTAGGCGAGGGTGATAATGAAGGATTCAAAGAATGATAATGTATTAATGCATACAGATACATATTCAATGAGCCGAATAAATGACATGCAAAATTCAGTATACATGACTACATTTTATTCATTCTCAAGCACAACACAGGAGCATCAGTTTCATCTCAAACATTCAAGTATTCAGATGGAAAACTTACCTCTTGCAGTCCCTATTGTCAAACGAAAGTTCCCTGATCAAATGGCTCTCCTAAGTTGTTTTTACGCTCTGTAATGCAATCTATTCCACCCCATCAGCATATGAATCTCCCATTTTTATTATGTAACTATCTCCCTTTGTTCTGTTCACTTTTCTCTGCATCTTTCAATCTCAAAATTTGGGATAAGGCTGAGAGCAGATGTTGCTTCCTGCTCCTTCAGCCATCATGACCATGTTACAGATCATTCCCAATACCAAACCATGATAGCATAGCAGGCATGAGTTGCATGGGTCTGATAACAGAGAGACCTTACGTTACCTCTTTCTTTCCCTTTTTCCTTTTCTTTTTTTTTTTCTTTTTGTTGTTTTTTTTGTTTCATTTTTTTTTACATTTTTTTATATACATGTTTTTTTTAAAAATGCATAAAACAAAATAAAAAAATACAAAGTAAACAAAATATGATTAAAATCAAAATAAAAAAAATTAAATTTAAAATAAAAAATAAAAATAAAATAAGAATAAGAATAAAACAAAATAAAAATAAAATAAAAGCAAAATAAGATGAAATGACAAATCAAAATAAAAGTAAAACAAGATAAGAAAAAATATAATAATAAAAAAAGGTATTACTCGGACAAAATTGGGTGTTGACAGTATATAATTAAGATAAGGATTCAAGTAAGGATTGCATCCCGAAATTCTAAGGGATCATGGGTCTCATGTAGAGCAAACTGATCTAAGTGGTGAGAATAGCGGAAGACCCTAGTCTTTGGCAGGATAATGGCCTTAGATGCTTGAAGGCTAACCTTGTGTGTGGTAGGGTGAAACCCATTGGCAATGGCTCTGCAGAACAATAGATGCCACCACAAGTGCAAGCGTCCAATGAATCTGATCTTATTATATTTATCCGGATAATTGAGTCATAATGTCATGCTTGTTTGCTATAACATGACTCTCTGTGCCTACTGTGTTGTATGCTTGGAACTGTTTTAAGTACTTGCCTGCTATAATATGTTAAAATTATTTTACACTAGCTTACCCTTTCATTTTGTGCCTGTGTCTTGTCTTGTTTTCTCTTTTGCGATGATCACCTTATTCTGATGGTAGGTTTGGTGATGGTGACGAGGCTGCTTAGTTTGGATTCTGTCAGCTGTAGCTCTTATGAGCAGTTTTATGGCCCTAGTGCGTTTTTGTAATTCTTTGCTCTAAGAACAACTATTTTGCAAAACTGTTAAACCTCTCTAGATTTATGTTTTGTTTAAGGCATTGTGGTTTGCCTAAGTCTCTTTCAAAGCATGTTTATTGATGAATGTAATAGTGGATCCTCATATGTGTACTGTTCACCTGATAGCTCCTTATTATTATAATCATGTGATGTTTTATTTAGTAGACTATTCTATTTAAATGGGATGTCACATTAACTACATCTATTTTAATTTTAGAGACAACATGATATATCTTGAGATTAAAATTTAAAAATAAAATTTTAAGTTATTTAAATTTGATCATTTTTTAAATAAATAATTGTGATACCATTACTTTTTTTATTGAATACGATCTAAATTGCGATAAACGGTTGTACATAGTTTCATATTCTCTTTCGTATAGTAAAAGTGTTTATGGATCTTCAATTTTCCTCTTTTTTTTGTTAAATCACATAATTTCATTTCTATTAGTTTGCACAGAATGCATATAGTTTTACAATATCACAATAATTTTTTTTCATATTTGAGAATAATTGAAATTGTAATAGTTATGTGAGCTGAAATTTGAATATATCAAGTATCCAATAAAGGTTGAATAGCTTTGACTACAACACTTTTGTCTGTAATCAACTTCATATTTAACACAGAGTGCAACAACAATAGCCATCTGTAACCAAGTATCATGTTGTTATCCATGAATATTATTTTTAAATTGATCTTTCATTGTCTCGATTATATGTATATGTAGTTCCTTTAATATGCTCAAAAAAAGAAAATATAGGTACGATTTCTACACTAAAAATTTGTTAAATTTTCTCATGCTTAAGTAATATCTTTAACTGTACTGAAATTGAGATCATGAAAAACATAAAAATATTGTCTTCAAATTGCTCAGCTAAAATTAATTAATACACCCAACAAATTTCCACTTGAATGAGAATCATACAACATTTTAGATTCACAGTTTGGTCTTTGACATATTTAGAATGTACTACCTAAACAAAATATGGAATTCTAATGCTACCTTTAGTGAACTGCATTGCATAGTTTTCCAGTTCATATGCATACAATTTCAAATATATAAGCAATATAATGTTTGCAAGGACATCCAATATAACGTTAGCAAAAAAAAAAGTAAAGTAAATTATGAATGGTATATGAAATCACAGTAAACACTTTAGCAACAACTTTGGATGAATATTATCCTTCGAGTCATGTATGAACACACTGTTTGACTTTATCTTCACTAAGTTTTGGTGAAGCTTAAGACAGCATATATATGCATTGTTAGCATCATTGTCATTATATAAAATAAAAGGAAGTGTCATTATTTAGAATAAAAGGAGTTACACTGTTGGCTCCAAGTTCCTATCGCATTTAAACGGAAGAGATTCGTGTTCTTAGAGAACCTTCACAATACTTCCTTAACAACCAGCACAATTCATCAAAGCCGCAAACTTATATCCCTTATAAACACCAATATTACAGTACAAAAATTTTAATTTAGAGGAAATATAAAAGGCCTGAATCAAATTCCAAGACAAAAAGAATTCAATTGTTCATGTTTAAACTCAAAAAGGATGGATCTCGCTGAAATCTTTTGTCCACGTTTGGAAATAAAGATAACTTATTCATTGAGCTACATCTCCATAAGAAAGAAAAAGTAATAACAAATAATGAGATTATAATGAAGCATGGTAAAAAATTTTAAAAACACAGTTTCAGAACACAAAAACATCACAACAAACCATATCTTGAAAAAAAAAAAACTTCTAATGCATTCAACTTTGAAGAAACCATTTGGGAACATAAAAACATCACAACAAATCATATTTAAAAACGAAACAGAACCACTGAAATAGATGGAATAAGTTTAATGACAAAAAAATGAACTTGAAGAAAAAAACAACAATAATGTGCAAACAACTTGAAACAAAAATTGATCTTGAAGACGAATAAGAAGAAGTTGAAAGTTGTGTTGGATTAAACAATAACTAACCTTCAACTTGATATTCCCAAAGACGGAGATGAACACCCTTTCATCAACACGAAAAAGGAGAACACAAAAATAAAGGCTCATAGATCAATTTATAGAAAAAAGTAAGAAAAAGAGAGAGAAGCGAGAGGAGGTATGTAACAAAAGAAGAAAATAACAAAGAAAAAAAATCAAAACTTGTTTCACAAAAAAAAAAATCACAACACACCCAATGAACATACCAACATAGGTAAAACAAAAGCTAACTTTTAACCTTTCTGTGCCCAAAAATAAGTACAAAAAAGAATATATCCTTCAAGCTTCAAAGAGGAGGTCTGTAATAGAAGAAGAAGAACATAACAAAAAAAAAAATCAAAACTTGTTTCACCAAAAAAATCAGAACACAAACCCAACGAACATACCAAAATAGGTGAAAAAAAAACTAACCTTAATCTTTTTGTGCACGAAATTAAGTACAAAAAAAAAATATCCTTCAAGCTTCAACCTTGAATAAATAACTCATAGATCAATTTATAAAAAGAGTAAGAAAAGAAAAGGAGAAGCCAGATAAGGTCTGTAGTAGATGAAAAAAAAAATCAAAACTTGTTTCACTAAAAAAATCCCAACACGAACCCAAACGAAATACCAACATAGGTAAACAAAAAATACTAACCTTTAAGGCCTGAAAATAAGTACAAAAAAATATCCGTCAGGCCTCCACCTTGAACAAACAACTCATGGATCAATTTATAGAAGAAGTAACAAAGAAGAGGAGAAACCAGAAAAGGTATGTAAAAAAAAAACAAAAACAAAAAATCAAAATTTGTTTCACAAAAAAAATCACAACATGAACCCAACGAACATGCCAACATAGATAAAAAAAAAAAAACTAACCTTTAATCTTTCTATGCCCAAAAATAAGTACAAAAAGGAAAATATCCTTCAAGCTTCAACCTTGAACAAACAACACAAATATCATATATCCACAATTATAAGAGAAATAGGAGAATATGAAAAAAAAACGTCCACAATAAAGACAACAAAAAATGACCTACCATCAAATGCAATGGTGGGTGGGAAGGAAATTGAAGAAATTTTGAACCAATTTTAACCGAAGCTCCATGATTATAAAACATAAGCTTCCAGAGCAATTCATAAATCTATGCACCACGTCCATCAATGACTCTGTCAGTGCCTTAAAAATTAACAAAGTAGTGGGAAAATGGAAAAATCCACAAATACCACTCCACAAAATGAACAAAAGACTTATACATGGAGGCTAAACATGTCAATTGAGACAGTTTTCTGATACAAAGCTTTTAATGACCAAATAACCAAAGTTTCGAACACGTGTCACAGAAATAAATAGGGTTAATTTCGTAATTGATGGATAATAAATGACTAAAAGACCAGTAAAATGAACACGTGTCAAAAATTTAGATATGGGTATTTGGGGGAAATTCCCTAGTAGTTTGTTTTCTTAGTATTTAAGTAGATTAAAATTTGTCTTTGTTTAAAATTTTGATATATTTTAATCTCTAAATTTTAGAAAATAAATGAATATAATTCTTTTAACCTAATTATGTTAATTTTTTCTTTTTTCAGGTGTTGAACGTTTTTTCCAGTAGATATTGAACTGGAAATGTATCAAACAGTATAAACAACTCCAATACTAACATGAAATGCGTTCCACATGTCAAAAAAAGTTAACATGTAAAAAAAGGTCAATATAATAGGATTAAAATGATTATATTCATTCATTTTTAAAGTTTAGAGAAAAATATATCGAAGTTTCGGACAGGAACACATTTTAATTTTGGGTCAAAGTTCAAGGTCTAAAAACATATTTAACCGTATAATAAATTTTTCTCAAATGTATTTTATTTTATTAGATAGATTATTTAAAAAATGAAACTAGGGGTTTTCTTCCTGCATCCCCAATATTTCTTCTGCACCTCCAAAAATTTGTGGTGTTCCATTTATGCCTTTTGAAAAATTAAATTAAAATTAAAAAGTGAATAAGGTAAGAGTAGTAATTAAGCAATGATGAAGTTTCAGAGTTTGGTCACTCCGCAAACAAACTTATTAAATGATGGTAAATGTTATATTACGACGCTGCATCCGTAAATCTCTTTCCCTTTCACTTTCGCCGCATAAGTTAAAAACCTTTTTTTCTTGTTGTGTCATAGTTTTTGAAGAGGATTTTTCAGTTGCTTTGTTCTCAGATTTATTTCTATTTCACCATTTAAACCTTCATTCACAGAAAAAAAAAAGTATGTATTGTAACGTTAGATTTAGATTTATTTATTATATATTTGAGGTGGTAGAATGTTAAAAAAACTAAGCTGATAAAAAAAATTGAGTTGATGGTTTTTAACCTTCTCCGGAGGTGAACATCCGGTTAGCAAATTTACAGGATGTGGACTTCCGGTTTGTCACATTCACAGAAATAATTTCTAGAAAAAAAAAAAAACTATAGACAGAAGTAGACTTCCAGAAAGGAAGAAAACAAATCACCGCACTTCCAAAAGTAGATATCTGGAATTATAATGGTCGGAAGTCAAGTTCTAGTAGTAAACTATTCTGGAAGTGACTACTTAATATTCACACTCTTCCAGAAGTGAACATCCAGATATGAAGTTAACCGGATGTCCGATTTTCTGTTATTAAAATGCTTCGAAAGTGGTGTGTTAATTGTTTTTCGGAAGTGGTGGTGACCAGATGTGGGCTTCCGATTGCATTGTTCGTTCTTTCTAGAAATTTACTCCCGTTAATAAAAAAAAAAATCAAACTTTTTTCTTTTAATTGGTATCTTCTGCATTTTAGTGTTTTAGTGTTAGTATTTAGTTATGTTTTATTTTTTTATGTTTTATGTTTTTTTTCATGAATATTTTAATTTTACTTTTATATTTTTATTGTATTTTTTTTTTGTTTTAATCGGTATTTTGTTTACGTTTTAGTATTTATTTATGTTTTAATTTCTTAATTTATGTTTTATGTTTATTTTTTTGCATGAATATTTATGTTTTTTTATAATTTGTTATGTTTTGTGTTTATTTTTTTTCATGAATATTTTAAAGTTTTTAATATTTTTTATTCTTTAATTTTTTTGTTTTAATTTGTATTTTTTTACATTTTATTATTTATCCTTTATTTTTTGTATTTATTTATGTTATATATTTATTTTATTGTTGAATGAATATTTTTATTTTTTATTGTTTTAGTTTTATTTAGTTAGAATTAGTATTTTTTTACGGTTTACTATTTATTTTATTTTATTATGTTTTATATTTTTTTGTCATGAATATTTTAATTTTCTTTTTATATTATTTATTGTTTAAAGAATTGGTATTGAATACCGATGTTAGGTTATAAGTACTGAAAGTTATCTAGGATGGATGATGTCCCTTTAACTTTCATGGAATCATAAGTAAATTCGAGTTTCATCTCATATTTCTCTTCTTTTATAAATGAGATATGCGAGGGAGACTATACAAATAATTTCACGACTGAGCAAATATTTTTAACACGAGATGAGTTGATTAAGTGGGTTCGAGGGATAACATTTGATCTTGGTTTTTGTTGTTGTGACTATAAGATCTAACAAAACTATTAGTCAACCTGGAAGCAAAACGTATGTATTGTTAGGTTGTGAAAGGGGTGATAAGTATAGGAAGTACAAATCTGATGTTCAGCCTAGTGTTTCTGACACAAGAAAATGTGATTGTCCATTTAAACTGATAGGCAAACCAATTAGTAATGGAGATGGTTAGATGTTGAAGGTAATCTGCGGATATCATAACCATGATATGTCTCAAACGTTAATTGGTCACCTATTTGCTCGGAGGTTAAAATCTTTTGAACAGTCCTTGCTTGTTGATATGTCTAAGAGTCAAGTCAAGCCTGCAAATATTCTACCCACTCTCAAACAAAATAATGAGTGTAATGTCACAACGATAAAATAGGTATATAATGCAAGATACACTTATAAAAGATCGTTGAAAGGTTCAAGAAATGAATTACAGCACTTGATGATGCTGTTAGATCGTGATAATTACATCCATTGAAGTAGATGTCAAGATGAATCTAAGGCGGTTAGTGATTTGTTTTGGACACATCCCAAGTCCGTTAAATTGTTGAATGCATTTAATATTATATTCTTGATGGATACCACCTACAAAACCAACAAATAATGATTGTCATTACTTGAGATAGTTAGGGTCACATCTATAGGGTTTGTAAGACCCGAGAAATTTAAATAATTAAATAAATAATTATTTAATAAATGCGGGTAGTACGAATCTTTATGACATTTAATGCAGAGTTTTATAATGTGGAATAATACTAACTCAAATGGCTGAAAGTACTTTATTATTATAAAAGGACTTGAATATGCTAATTGTTTATTATTTTGATAATATGCTTGATCATGATGAGTGATAATATAATCATAGAATTATAGGAATTATCATGAAACATGAATTTGTTGAATTGGTTGTGCACTTGCTTTGAAATTGGATGGTTGTGTGTTTAAATCTTGGCTTACGCGAAATAGGTTCCTTTTTGCCAAATTTCTTTTCGACATGAATGTGAAGGAGCAGACTATGCTCAGTTAATGTCAATTTTCGTTTATGGCCATTAACCTTAATTAAGGCATGATTAAGAGGACAATTGAGGGAGGGAGAGAGATTTTTTGAGACTGACCATTGTTTAATTTGAAACCTGAGTTGTGAAAAATTTTGTGTAATTTGATGTTTTTGGAAATTTTCTAGAAACCGCCTAACGGGCCTTCAAAGCCGCCAGGCAACTCATGCCAAATTTCCCAGTTTATGTACATCTGCTATGAACCGCCTGGTGGCGATGAACTGTCGCCAGGCGACGCGAGCCAATTTGGCACGATTTTTATGTTTCCTGATTTCTAGCTTGTTCTGATCGAGGAAAGAGAGTTCTTAAGAACTGGTTATATTGTAAATTGTTCATAAGTAGCAAATTAGGAAGTGATTGGAAGTAACTAGATGAAATAGTAAATATAAGCATATTAGGTTTTTAATGATTGGGTATTTTGGGGTTGAGAGAATAATTACAGTGTGAATTGTGTGGAGAAGTTGTTTGTTGGATGCAAATTCAATTATGTGCATTGTGGGAAACATAATAGACCACAAAAATTTGGAGATAGTGGGGAATGACCATTAAGTTTTGGAGCCTTCGCAGGTCTAGGAGTTGCTAGAAATTTCCAGAATTCTATGCACCGCTTGGTGGCACTTGACCTGCCGCCAGGCGCCATTTCAGACCAGAGTCCACTGGGTGTTTTAGGTGTACGATGCAGTTTGGAGAATTTAGGTTGAGTCAATTGGGGTATGGAAGGTGGATGGCGATAGGCTGAATATGGTGCTAAATAGGATAAGTAATGCATGAGGAGAGATTATGGGAGAATGCTAAATTCCATGTTGGTGTAGAGAGAATATAATATCGTCATAGTGCAATAGAGGTTTAATTTTAAAACAAAGACTGGTTTGATTGAGAGGCAGAATCTAATATAGGAGTTGGATTCGGTATGCAGAGTTGACTCAAATGAATATGGGGTATAATTATAGGCTAAAGTATAATTGTTATGTTACTTGTAATTAGAGAGAGATTGAGGTAATATTTGGGGAACAATGATGGGATATAGGTAGTATGAGTTGATTGTGGCATATTGTAGATGAGCAAGCTTGATCTTAAGCAAATCTAATTATTGGTATACTTGGGTAGTGAAACTATGGAAATAGGAACATTGGTAATAAGCTAAGAAGTGTGGAAATAAATATTGTAAGATATGATGTAAGTAACTTGGTGAAAGCTACTATGGCTTTTGATGCATTGATTGAGGATACAATATGTTATGTTGTGCCTAAAACCAGTAAATTTGCATTACTGGGGTAGCGCCTGGCGGTGGGCATGGAGTCGCTAGGCGATAGCTACAAAACCATAGAGGACCTGGAGCGCTTAGTGCCTCGCGATGTGGACGTCCCGTTAGGCGACAACTGGAGAAGCAGTGGGCTCTACAGCGTACAGGCACCTGATGGTGGGAATGGATCCGTCAGGCGATATCTAGGAATCCAGTGATGTTTAGAGGCGATTGGTGCCTAGCGGGTTGTGGCTTCCGCCAAGCGGTTTGCAACTAATTTTCGCTTAGCGGCTTTGGAGCAATTCCATGCGATAAAGCAGGGGCAGAAGCTTATGTGATTTGGATGTACGTGGTCTACAAAGATTAGGGTGATACCTTAAAGATGGACTTGCTAAAGCATTCCTTGAGTTGTGACTCAGAATGGTAACCCTTGAGTTGTGGATCGAGATAGAGGGTAAACACGAGGCATTCCTTGAGTTGTGGCTCGGAATGACATCTCTTGAGTTGTGGCTTGGGATGGAGGATGAACACTAGCATTCTTTGAGTTGTGGCTCGGAATGACGAGTGTTACCAGTGTGAGTGTGCGAGTTGTGGCTCGTACGAAGGGTCTCCATGTGATTTAGCAATCACAGGTTGTGGCCAGTGATGTACTAATCTTGTGTCGAGAGTACGAATTGAGATTCGTATTGGGAACTCCACATGACATTACGAAGTGTGGTCTGTACCATGATATTCCCTCACGTGTTTCTACATATTGTGGCTTGTAGGTGGTGGCAAGAAAGGATATCTAGAGGTTATCATCTAAAGATGTAGAACATGGATAACATGGTGGTAGTCATGTGGTATGGAATCAAAGGATAAAGTTCCTTTGATGTGTGTGTGCATAAATATTTGAATTGTATATATATATATATATATATATATATATATATATATATATATATATATATATAATGTTAGCTCACCCTATCTGCTTGTGTTTGACAATGATCGTGTAATTCATTACACGGGAGCAGATGATGTTGCAGGTGATGCTGGTGAGGCATAGAGTCGGAGTGGGGCTAGTGTGGGAAAGCTTTTATAAAGTTTTATTGTTTTATAGATTTTGGATATTTTGTAAACAATATTTCGATTGGTTTATGAACTTGTAATGATTACTAGAACTTTATGGTTTTTAGATGAATGAGTTTAATAAAAGTTTCATTTTCCCTCGTTTTTGGAAAAAAGGCAGTTTAAATTAAGGCGTATTTATTATCTATTTTATTTTTATTTGAGAAAAATTAATAATATTCGACCGGGATGTGACAAGGTTGACTTTCTCTGCTAGGTTTGCATTCATATTTAGTGAACAACAATCTAATTTTACTTGAGCTTTAGAAAGACTTGGAGGATTATTCATGTAAAACACGAGAAATTTAAATACTTAAATAAATAATTATTTAATAAATGTGCATAGTAGGAGACTTTACAGCATTTAATGCGAATTATTATGATGTGGAAAAGTACTAGCTTAAATGGTTAAGAGTACTTGGTTTGGTTGAGAGGACTTGGGTTTAAGTCCTATGTATGCTAATTGTATGATATTTTAAAATGTGTATTATTTTAATGTTATGATTGAATGTGAGTAGTGATAATGTAATCCTAAAATTATAAGAATTATCATGAAACATGAATTGGTTGTGAACTTGCTTTGTGATTGAATGGTTGTGTGTTCAAACCTTGTTAAGAATGAATTAAACTTTATTTTTTGTCAAATTTTCTTTTGGAAAGAATATGAAAGGGTAGAGAAAACCTAGCTGCAAGATGGGCAGCCTAGAGCCAGTAATGGTCTTTGAATGGCCATTAACTCCACATTCAAAGCCATTTTCGTTTTCATCTCATTAACAAGCATTAAGGCTTAGTTAATGGTCTAATTAAGTTGATTTTTGGAGAAGAAAGAGAGGAAAAGTGAGGGAGCAAAAAGGGCACACGAATTTGGCACTGAGAAAGAAAGAGAGAGTTTGAAGGTGATTTTGAGGGGAATTGAGCAGAGCATCAAGTGCATTGGGAGAAGTCCAAGGTTGGACTAGTGGTGCCACAACAGAGATCCTAATTCTTCCAAGTGAGCAAGAATTATCCAGGTAAGGGGAGCTAACTTGGTATCATTTATGTGAATATGTGATTGTATTTTTATCTTGTAATATCAAGATATGTTTGATTGAGAAAAATATTGGGATTTTGGGGATTTTGACGGGTTGGTGTTCAATGAATTTAACAAAGTGTTCGATTGGATTCATGGGTGTATTGTTGATGAATTGTAAGAGGCTTTTAACATTTTTTTGTTTCTTTGATTTAATATATCTCAAGATTTTAAGATTATTAAATTCTTGGTATGGACTTGGAGGGGTATTGTGATTTTTAATTTTGGATTAAAGTTGAAGTTTTGGTTTAGTAGCAGTAAGTGCATCTTTGTTTTCTATACATAATCGCAAGTTCAATGTAGTATATGAGGTTTAAAGATTTTTGGAAATGGTGGTTGGTGGTGCGACTATGTTCTTAGAAATTATGGTTGGTGGATTGAGATTCTATGACTATTTTATGGATTTGTTGGTATTAAAATGCTTTGTAAGTTAGAGTTGTTACTATGAACATTTGAGGTGTGAAGCAAAGAAAGCAAATTGGAATTAGAGGTTTCGGTGCTTAAGGGTAAATGAAATGGATTCTCATAACAGTATGGTTTAATTGAGTGTAAGTTGTATATGCAGCTTTACCCTTGTAGTTGTTTAGTTAGTTGATTGAATTTTGATGCAATGATGTTAAATGCACCTAGAATGGAAAATTGAAAGGTATGGTTTGAAATTTTGTGAATGATTAACTATGAATTGGTGAGGTACAATGCTATTTTGCGTATTTCCAAGTTAGGGGTTTAAAGATTCATAAAAATGTGATGTTTCACGTTGTTTTTCGGATTCTGGAAGCGTCGATGGTCGCTGGGCGAGTGACTTGGTCGCTTGTGACTACATTTTTTTTCTGATTTGCGTAGTTGTAGTAAAATTTACTTTCTTGACTCGTTAACCGTTGGATTAAGCTCAAATTTGGACAGTTGGTCCATAACATGTCATGCTTGGTTTTGACCGGTCGGATCGTTGATTTAAGGTCTGTAGTTTGGAAAATATGGCATTCATTATTGTAGTATTTTTGGTTTTATGATGATAAATTTTCTTAGGAGTTTTGGTGTAAGAATTATGGTTGTGCGTGGTGTTTAATTGTATGACATTGTAGGTACTTAATTGTTTGCACTCACCCATTTGGAATGATTACTGTTTTGTGATGCACGTATCTCATGCTATGGTGAATTAAATGTCTAGAATACATGGACCTATGAATATGAGTTATAGGTAATTGAATGGATTGTGGTATGGCTGGGTAGTTAGCATCATGTCCTGATATGTGAAGGTGTGGTAATACCTTTGGTAGTATTCTGGATTAAGGAGCGACCTAACTTGGATGCCAAAACCAGCAGAACAGCGCTACTGGTATGGCGCCTGGCGACTTACGAGTGTCCGCCAGGCGATAGGACCAGTAGGGGTGTCCCTGACCGCATGGCGCCTGGCGGCAAGGTGTGCTCCGCCAGGCGATAGACCTTAAAATAGTGCGTCTGGATGGAGCCTGGCGACGAGGTTGTTTCGCTAGGCGGTTTGCACAAGGTTCGCCTAGCGGCGCTCAGGCCGTGCCAAGCAATAGTGCTGCGGGTTTGACTTATGTGTGTTGTTTGGACGCAATGATGCAGACTTGGATCAGGAGATGTTGTGCCATGAGCGGGTAGGTTCATGGATGGTGGTGAACACGTGACAATATGAGCAGAGAGGTTTATATCCTGTTACTCTCGTATGGAGATACGAGCGATGTAGGTTCGTATGTTCCGTGCTCACACTTAAGAGATGCTACGTGCGGGGAGGTACGTAGCTGGTGGATCACGTGTGTTGGACTACGGACGGGCAAGTCCGTAAAGTAGGACTACGAGTGGGGAGGTTCATAGGGCAGGACTACGAGCGAGGAGGTTCGTAGAGGCAGGACCACGAGTGGGCAGGTTGCGAGCATCATAAATCCTGAGTCCAAGGCTAACTATTTGTGTGATTGAAGGTTGAAAAGCCTTGGGGGTTAAAGTCTTGGCCAAGAACTAACAAGACTAAATTAGTTGGGTAATTGATATTGTTAATGTATGTGTTATTTTCATTATGAGATCACTCTTCTGCTTGTATTTGGTGATGATCGTGTGATTTATTACACGTGAGCAGATAATATTACAGGTGATGTTGGCGATGCATAGAGACAGAGAAAGGGCTAGCTTAGGGACTTGAGCTGGGAAATAAATTATGTTTTCTTTTGTTTTGTCGGATTTTGGAAATTGTAATAAGATTATTACTTTAGCTTTAATCGAATTTTGGCGTATTGAATAATGTTTTAAATTTGCCGTGTTTTGGGAAATGACATTTTAATAAATGAGGTTTATTTATTAATTTATTATTTTATTATTTTAAATCCGTAATATCCGGTCGGGATGTTACATGGTCCATAAGTAATTGTGAGTGACAAAGATCTTGCTTTGTTGAATGTTATTGCCATTGTATTTCCTGATTGTTATCATCTCCTATGTCGATTCCATATTCAGAAAAATGTCCAAGCGAAGTGCAATATGTTAATCAATTCTGTTGACACATGGTGGGATGTTGTGATAGAAGCATGGGAAAATGTAATGTATTGTGAAGTTGAGTCGACCTTCACTGATTGTGTTGAGCGCCTTCGTGATGTTTGTATTTCATGGCATTAATTCTTTGAATATGTGAATGAAAGTTGGATTATTCCATACAAAAAAATCTTTGTAAAGGCATGGACAAATTGAGTAATGCATATAGGAAACACAACATCAAACATGTATGTTTCATTGTCATTTGCATTAGTTGTCCTCTTATTTCACTTATGATAATGTTTATGTTAAATCTAATAAGGTTGAGTCTGCCCACTAAAGCTTGAAGAAAGTTTTGGGAAGCAGTATAGGAGACCTATGCTCGTGTTGGGATGCAATTCATAATGTGATTATCCTCCAACATAATGAAATCAAGGCATCTTTTGAAAAAAGTTTAAATCTGAGAAGTGACGGGTATAAGGGAAGCATGTATAAAAGATTAGTTGGAATTGCATCTAGACATGCTTTATGACTCATTGTTGATGAGGTCGAACGAGTCATGCATATAGGATTTGACATTGCGAGTTTAGCAACGTATGGTCTACCATGTGCTTGTGAATTAACACGATATGTGCATGGGGTGATTCCTCCAATTGTCCTTCATATAATGTGGACTAGATTAAGCTTTTCAAATATTTCATCAAATGAATCGCTTCCAAGGTTATGCATTGACAAGGAAATTGATATCGTGGTCAATCGTTTCAGTGAAGTGGACATTGTAGGAAAAGTAACAATCAAACAAAAGTTACTTGAAATTACGTCTCTTGCAATGACATCAATGGTACCTCCAATGGAAAAATTTAAAACCAAAGGTGCCCAAAATAAAAAAAACTTCATCAATCTGAACAGTCTACTGAGCGTAATCCATCCTACATTGAGCATGTCAACACCTTCGTTTCCACACAGAGTAGTCAATACTTGAAAAATGACATGAAATCTAAGAGAAAATGTGATGAAATTTTGGGATCTACACAACAAAGTTCAATTCCCATGTTAGATTAGTTTCATCCTATATGTCACCCTTACATTGTCAACGTTGTTGATGTGGTTGCTGATAGTCATTGTGGGTACAAATGTATTACTGCCTTGTTAGGAATGGGTGAGGAATCGTGGCTCCTAATCTGACATGAACTATTTAAAGAACTTAGTCAATGACGTGATGAATATGCAAGATTATTGGGATCTTATGACCGTCTTGAAGACCTAAGGAAGTCTTTGTTAGTAGAGTCGCAAGAAGGGGAACGTTATATTTGTTTCCTTAAACTTTACTTTTTACTTTGAACAAATATGTTGCTTAACCAATATTTATCATTATATACAGGCTAATATGGATAAATGGATACCTAATATGGGTTATGCTATTGCTAATTGATATAATGTCATCTTAGTCTGCTTATCATCATGCCAAATTATTATAATTTTTCCACTGCGTACCAGACCACCTAATGATTCAAGACAACACAAACTAATATGTATAGGACATGTTCATGGTTCTCAATTTGTGCAAGTAAAGTAATTATTTTTTTATGTTTGATTTAGTATTTCAATATAATACCTCATTTATTGCTTACAGGTTCACCTAAAAGATGGTTCTCCTATGCTGATGATAGATATCATATCATCTACACATGGCTAACCCGAGGCTCGAGCTTAGTTGCATTTTATACTAACAGGATGCAGACATTTGTACACTTAATAGGCGTCGATACTAGTTATGTGGACCTCAACGTCGACTGATATATATATATATATATATATATATATATATATATATATATATATATATATTACTTATTTTTGTAACTTAATATTCTCTTATAGAGATTAAAAGCTATTTGTAATTATTATGCATATTTATAAACATGTTTAGAAATTGGTAGAAAATATTGACATCTTTTATAATAACATTTTTTATTTACCATATTTATGTTTGATTATCATATATATTTGTATCACTCTTTATTATAAATATATTTAGCCTATGTTTATTTTAGACACAAGAAAAATTAACTCTACATTTTTTTTTCTATATTTAACAATAATAATATAAAAATATAATTTTAAAATATATTTAAAAAACAAAATAAAAAAATTGTAAGGAGCCATGGTCACAACTCTGATCTTTAAGAAGGATTGTCCCTGATCATATTACGTATATATTCAACATCTAATATCATATTTACAACATCAATATCTCATCACATATTCATCAAAGTTTGCATTTTCACATGTCATATGATCTTCAGGCTTTTTAAAAAAACATTCCAACAATATACCATATTTAAGCATTTATATCACAACAATACAAGTTAAAAACATTTTAATGGACCAAAAATAGAATTCTCACAACAATATTTGTGTTGAGAAGAATAGCAAGGGTAAGAGAAATCACATTCAAAATGAAAAAAAAAAAATGAACTTAATAAAGATGAAAATAACCTCTTTCAATCATAGGAATATTTAAGAAAGATGTAAAAGTAGACTTTAAGTGTTTTAGGCACACATTACAGCGGTGGAGGGATGACCTAAATCTTAAGGGCTCCACCCTAATGGGCCTATGGGCCTAACTAGGCCCTTTTCAAGCGGTACAAGACAAAGTTATGTACATTTTTTCCTAACTTCTAGATTAAATTTTAATCATATAGGTTTTAATTTTTAATTGAACTAATAACTCTATTATGTTAATTAAATTAGTGTCACTAGTATAGATGACAAATAAACTCGTTCCGTGGGTATTGCTTGAACCTGTCTCCGTTTTGACGAAGAATCCCCACATTAATTGGGTATGGGTATGGGTATGAGAAATCTCTGAATTTTTCAATTGGGTATGGGGATAGGTATAGGGATGTACATATCCCCGCCATCACCCGTCTCCGCCATAGCTCTGCCCTATTTAAATTATTAAAATATTCACAATTAATTAAGTAACCATGTGTATATATATACTTTTTATTTTTTATTTCTTCTAATTATTTGATTTGTCATGAAACTAATTCGCATCTCCAATATATATTTTCATCTTAACATAACCTTTATGTAATTATGTTAAAATGATGTATGTCAATTAAAAAAATGTTATGTCTCACATTTGAATATTTCTATTATTTTTTAATATTTTTATTTATTATATATTTTCCTTTCACAAGAGAATGTTTAATACTCTCAATTTAAGTGTTTAATAGCATAAACCTTTCATTTACTAGGTAATATAAAAAAAAATATTATTTACTTATTATTATGCATTTTTTTTCATTTGAAGAACTCTTGTTTCGCTAAAACAATTTTCGTTATTTCTCAACCATTGAGTATATATGTTGATATTCGAAAAATTTGCTTAAATCTCTAAGGTATTTTTCATCTTATCATACCCTTAATTGTACCTTTGTTTTTCTTTGTGCGATTTCTTTCATTAGTCTCTCAAATTTTTTATAAGACACACATTTGTTAATTTTTTAATATTTTTATTTGTTGTTTATTTTCATCATGTAGAATACTATTTCAATATATTTTATCTAATTATTTTTATTTTCTAACTCATTATCAATCATACTGTAATTTTTTCACTATAATTGTGTAAATAAATTTTATTTACTACAATATAAAAATTTAATGTAATTGCCATGAATACTTTTTTATCACCATCCAACATATATTGGAGTTCAAAAGATACAAAATCTATGTCAAAAATTTTATTATAATGTTTATTGTTTGTTCTTTGCGTCATTTTGATCAAGTGATGTATTATAACTTTTATTAGTTTATAAAAAAGAGATTCATTAGAATTTAAAAAATTGAAGTAAACAAACATTTAAAAAATATATTTTAATTTGAATATTTGTTTGCCTTTTATATATTTTTTAAAATATTTTTAAATTTTATCAACTAGGTTTCATTAATGTTTGCAAATTTAATAAATGTTTTGGTTTTCATGAAAATTTATTTGGTATTCTAATCTAAAATGCAAACAATTATAATTTATTTCAAAGTATTTGATATCGAAGAAACAATTTTCCTCGTAATATTGAATATTTGATAATATTATGTTTCATTTATTGTAATTTTTTATTATTTTATAAAAATTAATTAAAATTAATAATAAAGTAGTAAGAAAATTGGTATAGGTATGAGTACGAGATTATACCTCGTCACCTAGTGGTGATGGAGATGAGACAAAAGTTTGATAGTTGAATTTGGGTATGCAAATGAATTTTTTCTATAGATAGGTATGAGATAGCGAAACTCGTCCTGCCTCGCCCCGTTACCATCCCTAATCACTGGTAATAGATATTTTGAGAAAACGTACGTGAACAATCTAGATCGTAACTTGAAGATGATAGAAAAACTCTAACTTTCATAACCTTTGATTAACAAAGTTTTTACTATTGTGATTTAACTATAATATCTCAATGTAGGTCCTCAAAAGGTTAAACAAATATTTGGTCTAATTAGAGTTTGGTAAGTGGAAAATTTTCATGATCAAGATATTAAAAAAAAAAATTGTAAAGCGAAGTTTAGTTTTTAAGAAATCAGAAATTTGTAAATAAATATAACCTCCAACATAGCTACAAAAGAAACTCTAACACGGCTTCAGATTTTTCATCAAGACATGCATCATTTATACAACTATCTACGCTAGTAAAAAATGTTTTATTACAACACTTTCTTGAAAACCTAAAACTCAAGTTTCAAATCCTTCCTTCACAAATTGATCTTTCAAAACTCAAATTTCCTTTTTTTTTATTGGAACCATTGTATAAACTCTTGAACTAAATTTCATAATCAACATAAGTTATTTCCATTACAGCATGTCTAGTTTTTATCTCTAAGTTAACATTTGTCTAAGAATTCAAAACAAACCATTATGCACATAACATCGTTGTTCAAGATCAAGACAAAACATGACATATGGTTTCACTCTAATAACTTTCATTAAGTCCAAAATTAAGCCAAATAGAATTATTCATTTACAACTTATTAACCAAACAATGAAATTATATACATTGATTACATATCATAATCATAATGGTTGGAAAAAACTCACTCACACGATAAGAATATGCAAAATAACTCAATGTGATGTTTTTCATTGATGGAGAATGGGCTATTATATAGCCAATTACAAACCAAATATTACCAAACCAAACTAAATCTTAATCTAATCTAATCTTATCTAGTATGTCATATTATCAAACTAAATCTTAGATACTCCAACTAACTAAAATAACAACTAACTTAAAATTAATTCACCAAAGATAAAATACCCTATCACTTTGCTAAATAAAAACAACTCTATAATCTAAAACATAATCTAAATATTATCTAACAAAATTAAAGATTATCCAACAAAACTCCCTCATAATCTTAATTTTTTTTCTTCTCTCATCCCGAACAATCTTCTATCTCTTTAGCCGACTTGCTTTTTTCTTTGGCTGACTTGATCTTCTCTTTAACCGACTCCATCTTAACCTTGGCTGACTTACCCTATGTTGGGTTCTTTATTCTCTCTATGGCCAACTTGTCATTAATTAGGTTCCTCTGAATAGACCGAGCTCTCTTTAAGAGATCGGACAATTGCCACATCTCATCTTGCACCTCCAGTACAACTCTCAGATCCTTCTCAACACGTAATTGCTCTTCTTGTTCAAGATCTGAGCTATCCGAGCTATCTAGACTTCCTACCAAGCTACCTAGGCTCCTTGCTAAGCTTTCTGAGATGTTCACTTGCTCCCCTGAACGATTTGGGCACTCCACTTACTTCACCGACTTAATCAAGCTATTCAGACTTCCCACCGAGCTAACTAAGCTCTCCACATGCTCCAATGAGCTCTCCACATGCTCCATTGAGCTCTCTACATACTCCACCGAGCTCTCCAAGTCCTTTTTTGGGTTGTCTGAGATCTCTACACTCTCTACCAAGCTTTACGAACTATTTATACGTCTTCATTGTCCACACGTTTCAAACACCTTTTCTGCAAGATGCTCAAATCCAATTTGTACATCTAATTTTTCTTCTTTTCTACCCAAGTTGTTAGCTGACTATGCTTGTCCTTCAAGTAAAGTACCTAGTTCTTTATTAGAATCGAGTTTCCTTTCTTCACTATCTGATTTATGCTTAAAATATTACTCTTCAGCTCCAGAACATAGTAGACATCCCTGATTTCTCCAACTCGTCCATCCTTATGCATGTGCCGAATTGTTCCACACCCTTTTATCACCATCTTAGAATAATTTTCACATGACACTAATTCGGCCTTCATCTTGGTGAGTTCATTGAAGAAACTCTCATCTCCACACATGTGATTGCTCGCTCTAGTATCTATATACCAGACTGAGTTTAAACAACCAAGACTAAGCTCGTCACCTGATCTCCTTTTCTTCACATAACCTGAATGCCACTCAGCTTTTGATTTACCGCTCTTGAGTTTGACATCTGATTTTTGCATCATCATTAAAATCCTTATCTCCTCCCCATTGTCTTCCTCTATGAGAATATTTTTCTCCTTTTTTTTTCGATTGACAATATTTTGCTATATGACCAAACTTGCAACAATTGTAGCAACTTGTCGATTTGCATTCTTTTGCGTAATGGTCGTACTTGCCACACTTGAAGCATTCCACTTCTGACTTGGATCGATCTCCTTGGCCCTTTTCTTGACCACGACCATGACAATTCTGCTGCCTGGTTTGATTTGTGCTCTCTTCAACATTATCTCTGTCACGTCCACCTCGACCTCGTCCTCCTCGACCTTGGTCACCTTGTTCTTTTCCACCTCGTCCTCTGCCTCTAGGACCTCAACTCTGAGTATTTTGAGTTTCATTCAAATCAAGTTGCGCCTGTAGTGCTTGATCATGCGGTTTGTGCTTCTTCCCTCTCCTTTGTTCATGGGCCTCCAATGACTCGGCAAGTTCTTTCACTGAGAGAATTGCCAGGTCCTTCGACTCCTCGATGGCACATACGATGCTCTCGAAATCATTTGTCAATGACCTCAATATTTTCTCCACAACCGGCTTACTAGCATTGGCTCTCCATTCCTGCCAAGTTGGTTAGCCACCTTTTCTACCCGAGTTATGTACTCAGTTACCTACTCTTTATCTTCCATCTTCAACCCTTTAAACTCTCCTCTGAGAGCTTGAAGTCAGACTTGTCTGACCTAGTCGTTCCCTTTGTATACAACCTCCAGAATATCCCATGCTTCCTTTGAAGGTGCAACATTTGCAATCTTCTCGAAGCCGTCCATAACATTGTACAAAAAATACAAAGTCGACTGTCTTTCACTCGTGTCTTCTTCAACGTGGTACCCTGGGCCACCATCTTATTTGCGTCCTTCGTGGGTTTTTCGTACATGGTCTCCACTATATCCCAAATATCTTGGTATCCCAGAAAGATCTTCATCTACAAACACTAATTATCATAATTGGTTTTCTTCATCAATTGCAGCACCATCATACCATTCACAACTTTAGCCATCTCTCACTCAGGCACACTCCTTTCTTCCTTTCTCACACTGTTTCACTCTCTCTCTCTTTTTCACTCGATACTCAGAACATAAAGCTCTAATACCACTTTGTTGGAAAAAACTCACACACATAAGAAGAATATGCAAAGTAACTCAATGTGATGTTTTTCATTGATGGAGAATGGGCTACTATATAGCCAATTACAAACCAAACTAAATCTTAATTTAATCTAATCTTATATAGTATGTGATATTATCAAACTAAATCTTAGATACTCCAACTAACTAAAATAACAATTAACTTAAAATTAATTCACCAAATATAAAATACCCTATCACTTTGCTAAATAAAAACAACTCCGTAATCTAAAACATAATCTAAAGATTATCTAACAAAATTAAAGATTATCCAACAATAATCACATATTTTCCTCTCACACAACTATCAATATCTATTCAAATCATAAATTCTCAACTTACATCCATAATTCAAAATACAACTTAAAAGAAAGTAAGGTAAAGTAAAATAAAATAATTCTCCTTACTTGGAATTGACTTGAAATCCAAAGAAAATATCAAAGAGCTACAACTTCAAGAGTTTAATCACATACAAGCTTATAACTTCAAAACAATCAAATCATAAATTACAAAGTTCTCAACTTCACAAGTAAAGGAAGAATATGAAGAGTAAGGAGATAATAGAAGAACAATGAACTTACTATGTTTAAAAATTTAATTGTATAGATACATATTGTTGAATCAAACACTTACCACTAGGACAAAAGTTATAGTGATAGTCAAGTTGTAACTTTTCCACTTAAGAATGTAGCAACCCAAATGCCATAATCCAATTGTGACTTATCCCACCTTGCCTATGCCACACCTTACAACGATTTAATTATTAATGGGTCACGTGATGGTAATTTGAAATATTTAGAGTTAAATTACCTATCATTTGTAATATGTGGTCTAAGCTACCCACACTTTTAAATAATGGTATAAACTACCCAAACTTTAAATGTGGTATAAACTATCTAGGTTTTAATAATTATTGCCTATAACTATATACATTTTCCAATACATTGCTTAAAACAACTAAGCAATGCTTTTACTATACATTTTGGGTTAAAAGAAAATAAAACTCAGTATATAACTAATAATTAAAAAAAATCATGGCTTATTCCTATTTTAGGCAATGACTTTTAAGTCATTGCCTAATATATAGGTGCGAAGTAGATTTAGATTGTGAAGTGTAATTGAGAAGGAAATAGCACAAAAAGTATGAAAATTGGTGAAGGGAACTTAGGTTTTTCACAATGTTATTTTAGATAAATCGGTCACGATTTTTCCTTCAATTGTCGAGATGCGATAACATCATGCTAATAACAAACTGAGGTGGAGGGAGATACAACGTGGAGAGAAGAGTCACGGGAAAATATTGTGACCAATCAAAACTTTTAAGGAGTAGGGAAGTCAAGACGACATCCCTTTGTAAATGGGATAATGAAGGTAGAACTTCCCCTCAAGTGGAAAGGTCTTATTATGGATCGATATGACAAAACTATGGATCCTGGTGAACATGTCGATGTCTTCACAACACAGCTGGGGTTGTACACATTAGATGACACCATCTTTTGCCATGTATTCCCAACATCTTTGAAAGCCTCGACCTTAAGCTGGTTCACTCGCCTGCCTTCAAGGTCTATAGACTGTTTCGAGACACTAGTCGCTTGTTTTGGAACACAATTTTCTACGAGCAAGCCTCGTCACCTTAACTCTTTAGCTTTGGTCAACATTCATTAGGAGAGAGTGGAATCTTTAAGGGTATTCATCGAATGTTTTAGTAAGATGATGCTGAATATACGTAACCTTAACCCCGAAGTGGCACTGCATCACCTTATCACTACTCTTAGATCAGGACCCTTTGTAGATAACCTACAGAGGAGTTAAAGGAGTTCCGCAATACCGTAAGGGCAGAGATTTCATCTCCCCATATGAGACCTTTTGACAAGGAGAGATCATCCCAGTCACATCAATGACTTAAAGAGCCAAAACACCCATGTTTCAGCCATTAAACACCATTGAATGTGTGAAAAAGCAAGTATTACGGAAGAAGCTTTGAGTGTCGACCTCATCTCAGCCCCAAAAAAAATAGACCTCTTAAAGTGGATACTATTAAGCATTGTCGTTAATGACACATCATTTCAATAAAATTCAACTTTATCCATATTTCTTAATATCGTTGTATTTATATTTATCGAATGTTCATCAAAGATGGTTCTTCCCACTTATTTATGTTGATTGGGTAAGGAAATTTCATCGACCGAGATGATCCCTCTCATAACTTTATTTATTATCTAAATTCGGGTATAGAATATTAATTGATCGAGATGATCTCTCCCATAACTTCATTTCTTATCTAAGTTTGGGTAAAGAAGCTTCATCGACCGAGATGATCCTTCCCATAATTTCATTTATTATCTAATTTTGGGTAAGGAAGCTTCATCAACTAAAATGATCCCTCTCATAACTTCATTTCTTATTTAAGTTTGGGTAAGGAAGTTCCATCAACCAAGATGATCCCTCCCATAACTTCATTTATTATCTAAGTTTGGGTAAGGAAGCTCCATCGAGTATATCTCGACCTATACACCACTACCAATGTGGGGAATCGAGTATATCTTGGCATACACACCACTACCGATGCAGGGAATCGAGTATATCTCGACATGTAAGGCTATTGTACATTATTTTCATAGGATGGATACGTGTCATTTGGTCTAAGGTCGATGATATACCAGGAAAGAGCATTAGTCCTATTTTCAATTATCATCACAAGGGCATACGACTCTTGTTGCACTTCATTTGCTGCGAGCCCGGGGGGCTAGTGTATTATATACAGTCTGATACATTTCAACAAAGATTGGCCTAGTACATCTCAACCATGATACTTGGTGAGTCTAGGGCTGAATATATATTGGTCATATATTGACTACCTTGATACAAGAGAACAAAGGTATGAAACGAGAAGTATTAGACTAAAGAAGCCAAATACATCTCAGATTGGGAGGCTAACACATTGGGCTTTCATGTTTGGATAGTCACTATGAGATATATGGCCCAGGATATCTCGGCCAAGTAGTTTGATACCATATCTACACATCATTACCTACTATCTAAAAGTTAGAGCATCGCGTCTTAACTTATTCAACATACAAGACTCTTGTTGTATTTCATTTACTGCGAGCCTGAGGACTAGTGTATTGCGCAGACTTGCACATCGCAGATTGTGTAGGACTTGCACATCTCAACCTATTAAAGGGGTCCTAAAACTTGGTAACGTATTATGTTGGACTTGCATATCTCGACCAAGATGGTCCCAATACATCTTGGCCAAAGATATGATTGTTTTCCAAACTTTTTTCCTTCTTTCCCTATGAAAGGTTTGATACATCTCAACCAAATTTGATCAGCCAAGCAACTTGGTGATATTGCCTTATACATTTGAAATAAGTCAACTTGGAGAGAAGGCATGATAGATCTCAACCATGCCAATTTGATGAATATAAGATGAGGTTGTATGCATCATGACTACCTCGGACAGGGACATGCTAGGTTCGACAAGGCAATTATTTACCCTTTTAATGTTATGACAATTACGACAGAGTATTCATTAGCATTTATGAAGGGTTTCAAATGTCCCTAAAGGCAATTAATGAGGGTCAGATGTATAAAGGTGTCTTAGTTTCGGGTTAAAGATATATGAACCTTACTATCATTACTAAAGTGATCATATATTCCTCACCATTAACTTGAGTATTAGAGTACTTGCAGGTACATGCTGTAACATCCCTACTCTTAATAAATTGTATTATTTAATTTATCTTTACTTTAAATATAAGAATTAGAAAATCTTATGTCTTTAATAATGTTTTGTATTATATCTAAATATAGTTTGAACATTGAGAAAGAAATCAAATAGTTTTTAAGAAAAATTATGAATAAGTAAAATAAAAATTAATAATAATAATAATAGAATTAATTTAAATATACGCATATATATATATATAATATATATATATATTAATTATCAAAAAGATAAATTACTAATTTATATATGTTAATTATTAAAAAATAAAATAAAAATCTAAAGAAACCTTCGAATAATGAAAGGTAAGAAGATATAGAAATAAGGTGACAAGAAGAAAAAAAAGAAAAAAAGAAAAGAAAAAGAAAGAAGATAAGGAGATAATAAGGAATAATGTGTATTTAATGAAAATGCAATGATTACTTTACAAAATTTTGATTTATAAATAGGTTTGATGTGATAGGAATATGAAAGAGTGAAGAGAAAGGAAGAGGTACAAGAGGAAAAAAAATAGAGAAAGAATTAATCTTTTATTTATTTTGAAATACATTTACTCTCTATTTAACTTATTTTCACATTTACGCATTGCTTATTTATTTCATTTAATTTATCTCTAGTTACATATTGGTCTTATTTATCTATTTAATTTTATCTCAAGTTATGCACGGTTCTTGCTTATCTATTTTATTTAATTTATCTCTAGATATGAATTGGTCTTGTTTATTTATTTTATTTAATTTATCTCCAGTATGCACTGCTCTTATTTATTTGTTTTATTTAATTTATCTCTAGTTATGCATGAGTCTTATTTCCTATTTATTTATTTAATTTTATCTCTCATTACACACTGGTCCTGCTTAATTATTTCTTTTAATTTATCTCTATTTACGCACTGATTTTGTTTATTTATTTAATTTAATTTATATCCGATTATGCACTAGTCATGTTTATTTATTTTATTTAATTTATCTCTAGTGATGTACTAGTTCTGTTTATTTATTTTAGTAATTTATCTTCAGTTATGTATCGGTCTTATTTATTCATTTCATTTCTTTTATTTCCAGTTTTGCACGAGTCCTTATATTAATATATAATTTATTTTATTTTATAACATTTTAATCCATATATAGTTAATTATTTAAAACTTTCACTTTGATTCTTATTTTGTTTTATCGTTATTTTATAATTTAAAAAATATAAAAATAAAGTAAAAGAAAATATTATTTTATCAGTGAACTTGGATAAAAGAAAGTTACTTATATGTTTTATTGTTATTTTATATTCTTTGTGTATCATGTATATATATATCATTGGTTAAGGAGGACATAACTTGATATCATCACATTTTATGATCTTTGAATATGTCTAAGAGTATGTTAGTTAAGAAATAATCTTAAGTTTGGTTTCAATAAGTTGAGATAAAACCAATGTTAGAGTATTTGTATTTGGGAAGTCACAGTTTGGTATACTACGAGATGAAAGGCAGGGACCGTGGTGGGGTCTAAGGAAGTTTTACCAAATAGGTGAGTATCTGGATAGTTCAGAATAGCGCCATGAACTATGATTGTACCAATGTTTTTATGAGAAATACTCGACTACTTAATCACTTTCCAAAATAGCTTTGATGTTCATAGTGGATCATCAAAAGTGAAATATGGATCCATATGTATGATAAGATGAGATTGAGTCTTGTTGAGTTTATTAAGATTAATATTTAAGGCTTATAAAGACCTCACTCCTTTCTCATTTTTCTTTCATATGTACTTATTGTACGAGTAGAAGAGGAACCTGCTCAATGATAGCCATTCAGGAAATTTGGGCGATCTTCTGAAGATTGACTCGTGGATAATTTATATGAATATCTTTAATAGATATTAAAAATATAGATAATCTTTTATTCTGATATAGAATTAGGGGGTCATTATCGTAGAGTTAATTAATGAGAAAGGAAATGGGAAAGCAACAATGGAGGAAAGATTCAACTTGGAAGACCCAAAGACAACCGGAAGAGTCTTCACGATGAATGGTACTATTGTTGTTCAATCTGGAAATCTAATCCAAGGTAAATGCATCATAAATGGTCACCTCGTTAATGTAGTATATGATTCAGGTGCTACTCATTCTTTCATATCAGGTGAATGTGTCAAACATAATAGATATTAAAAATATAGATAATATTTTATTCTAATATAGAACTAGGGGGTCATTATCGTAATGAATGCAATTAATGAGAAAGGAAATGGGAAAGCAACAATGGAGGAAAGAATCAACTTGGAAGACCAAAGACAACCGGAAGAGTCTTCATGATGAATGGTACTAAAGTTGTTCGATCTGAAGATCTAATCCAAGGTAAATGCATCTTAAATGGTCACCTCGTTAATGTACTATATGATTCAGGTGCTACTCATTCTTTCATATCACATGAATGTGTCAAACATGTAAAGTTACATGTCTCTTTATTGCCATATGATTTAATATTGTCTACTCCTACCAATGTTTCAGTCACGACTTCACTTACGTGCACAAATTGTCATATTTGTATAGGTAATAGAAATTTTTCTATAAATCTTATATGTCTACCCTTGTCTCATTTGAATATTGTTATTGGAATGGATTGGTTATCTTCTAACCATGTTCTCCTAAATTGTCACAATAAAACGTTAATTTTTGAATTACGCATAAGTGAAGTTTTGACTTAAAAGAATCAAAAGAGAGTACTACCAACCACAATGAAATTCCAAAAGGATCTCAAACATACATGATCTTAACTTCTTTAAAAATAAATGAAATTCCAAACATTGATAAGCTTCCTATTGTTTGTGAGTGTCTTGATGTTTTCCCTGAAGATGTTCTTGAATTACCTCCACAAAAAGAAATAGAATTCACTATAGACTTGTATTTAATAGTGTTTTGTATTATATGTAGATATAGTTTGAATATCGAAAAAGAAATAAATTAGTTTTTAAGAAAACGTTATGAATAAGTAAATAAACAATAATGAAAATGAAAATAAATAATAAAAGAAAAATAATAATAATAATTCATATATATATATATATATATATATATATATATATATATATTTATTATCAAAAAGGATAATTAATTGTAAGTAGTATTAGTATGGTTCATTATATCAGATTTGACGAGGACATCTTAATCTTGAGAATAGGGTATATCTTGCCAAGTATTAGCATAAGTATACCGTACCTTTTAGGACAAACCAGTTCCAAACAATAACATCAACTAAATAAATACTTGGTTAAATTTAACGTCATATATTATCAACATTTTAAAAGTCTAATTTATGAAAATTAGCTATATTTTTTTTCTTGTTTCTAAAATTTAATTATTTTATAAATTAGGCAATTGATAAATCGAATAAATAAAACGTAAGGATCTTATGTTATTGGCGGAATTCATATTATAAAGTTCGTAAAAAATAAATGACTTATATATACAAATGAGATCCATTTAAGATCTTCAAATGAATTGTTAGATTGTGAATATTATAAGGTAATATACTTAGGCCCACTTTATTAATAACTAGCTAGACTTAATTTTAATTTTTTAAAATTATCTTCTTAACAGTTTTGTCAACAAAACGTATATCTTCAAAAACGATTTTATCAGATAAAATTTGAATTCAAGTAAAATTTGAAGGTAATGTAAATATACTATCCCACGTGTAGGGGCAAATTGAAAAGTTTGCACAACATGCTCTCAAGAAGAATAAACTCTTGTGTAAGTTTTACTTTTTTGCAAACTACATAAAAAAAAAAGTATGTATTTATATATAAGACAAAAATAGACACCGATTATTCTTTTATAATATCAATTATTAAACTACTTATAATAAGTCTTCTAATTTTTTAAAGACGTTGCAACAAAAGCAGACTTTTAAATGTAGTAGGTCATGTTAGACTTTTAGATCAATTTTTAAAACGTATTAATTAAATAGGTTTGATTTCGAATTTATTCATTTATTTTTTTAAGAAAGATCAAATCAAAATCTATTTGTTGGAGTTTTTGTGACGGAGAGTATCAGAAAAACATTAGAAAAAGATTATTTTAAATCTAAATCCTAAAACAATGGATTTTTGTGAATTTTTTTATAATGTTATCACAAGTTTTTATAGCATAAATGCCCTTAAATGTGAAACACAGAAAAACCAAAGGCAATGAAAGGGTTAACGTTATGATTCCATTTTGTTATTTTTCTTGGTTTAAACTCTTGAGTAGCCCCAATGCATAGTTATGGAAGGATAGTGGTTAATTTGAATATTTTAGGGCAAACACCGAATTGCACGCTGGCCAAATATTCAACTGGTTGGTGAGAACCATCTCTATTTTGGTTGGTGATGGCATAGTGCATCTGGCACGCCTCATTAACACCATCACAACCTAAATAAGTAGCCATGTTTCACGAACAAACCCAACACCCTTTACTTGGTTTACACTTTTTCAAAATCCAAATTAATCTAAATCTCAAAATGAATAAAAATAAAAATATTAAATAACATATAAAAAAAATTTATAAAATTATTATGTTAAGATCGTAAGTTTAGACCCGTATATTTAGGAATTCAAGTGTGAATCTAAGTCTCACATTAGTTAGAAATGAGAAAGTAGAGTACTATATAAGGATAAAAGACCTATAAACCGATTGTCTTAAGGTTTTGGGTTGAGAGTGGTATCAATGTCTTATGTAGTTAGACTTAGGTCTCATGGTCTTTGTATCGAAAGTCCAAAACTTCAAGGTAAGCGTGTCCGGTTAAGAAGAACAATGGTAGCATTCAGGGACGGAGCATAGTTGAGGCAGGGAGGGGCCACGGCCCCTCCAAACTTTTTCATTCTTTCAATTTTTTAATTTTTTTTAAAATTATATATGCTTAAAATTTGTTAATTATTTATTTTTAAATTTTTTTAAATGCATATCTTTTTAAATTAGATAATAGTATATTGAAAAGTTAATAAAAATAAAGTTAGGTATTTTTTATTTCTATTATAGAGTATAACATTTAATGTTAATAAATTATAAAATATAAAATCAAATATAATAAAGAAAATAAATTATTAAGATAATTTTTATTTTTTATTCTAATTGTCTTT
>Ga0214545_1003206_pt1 | contig 31354 bp, 18 predicted proteins | sample CNSS4metaG_FD_160064 | JGI IMG/M metagenome (GOLD analysis project Ga0214545, IMG submission 160064) | Root nodule microbial communities from cowpea collected in UCLA plant growth center, Los Angeles, California, USA - CNSS4 | ecosystem: Host-associated > Plants > Roots > Nodule | place: USA...
AAGAGTTGTATTTCAGAAAGCCCCCAATTCATTCTTCCCAAAATACAGTACGTTAGTTTTTGAAGCCAAATTAGCTCTTATCACTTTAAAGTGTGATCATGTATTTATATATAGATGCTAACATCTAGAAAATTAATTAAAGTGGTGAACACAGTTTTGTAAGACTATAATGTAATTAAAAATTTTAGAACACTAATCGAATCTAATACATGACATTGAAGAAAACCACATTAAAGGTTTTATCTTCTTTTATTTTATTTGTATGCTGTTTTTGAGGTGGGGATTTTGGACAAATTAACAACAGAAGCATAATATATTAGTTTTTCCATTTAAGTAAATCCCTATATTGTAATACTACGATGCATCATGATTATCACATAAATCGTGGTTTTAATGGTAATCTATAAGTTTCTTAAAAATTGTAACCTATAACTCAATTGTAGTCAGAACATAAAAGTTTTTGGACACATTAAAACCAAATTATGGCCATAAATGTGGTGATATGAACTTCATTTTCATGTTTCTCATATATTAAAGTTTCTTAACCATAACCTCACTTTAGAACAACTCTATAAGGTGTACCTTGCCTAAACAAATACATTATTAAATCCTCTATTTATTCAATGAATTGGTGAGATAATGTTTTTAGTTAATTATGTATTATTAGATATCACTTTTTATATTAAGAATGGAAAGATTACTAAGTAGTTTTAGAATGGAAAGAAAATGAAATTAGGAACTTTTCATGGTATGAGATTTGGAAGTAACCATGCATTAAGACAATGGGTTTGTGTAATTTATTACGTACCCAGAGAAAATTAAGTTCCCTGTTCTCCTCCTCCAAGATCTTGTCCTGAACAACAATGGCAAGAAAAAATGATAAAGTTCGTTTTGCATATATATATAGATATATATATATATATATATATATATATATATATATATATATATATATATATATCATTTCAAAATCATAAATCAAAGATTTCAATAAAACATACATTTCTCCTGAACATCCTGTACACATCCATCTGCAGAGAAAAAACAAGTTCATCTGTCATACATATATTTTTTTATTTTGGCTTCCATTTGAGTTTTCAATGCACAAAATTATTAGCTACCATGGACACTAAATGCATTCCTTAACAGTAGAAGCTATATATTATGGTATATTTAAATAAATTTCTCTATAAACATTTATAAAGGAGAATAAAAAAGAAAACAAAAGAAGTTATTCAATGAAGTATAACTTTTTTCCACATAATAGTTTTGTAGAAAATAATTCATGCCAATAAAAAATTTCACTCATGAATTAGTTTTTGTTTATTGAAGAATTTTTTTATTTTATTTTTTTCTTTTCATTTTCATGAAAGTATTAGGGAGAAGTTTAGTTAAACAAGATCTATATTTTTCAATTATATACATTTTTTAAACCTTTCTAAATGCAAATGAATAGCAGAAGCAACAAAACTTAAAAAAAATAGCTTCTTGAAGATTCATTTGCCTGTTTTTCACGAACACTGACGAGACCAGTTTCTAAGGCATCTTCTAAGGCCATGAGTTCCTTGTAGTTCAGAGAGTTTATATCTTCCCCCTTCAAGTGCCTGTAATGAAATAGTTGGTGAAAGATGATGAGAGAGAGAGAGAGAGATAAATAAGAACGCTAAATGGTTTTAAAAGGTGCAAATCATGTTATAATAATATACCTCAGCTCAATTTGCATGCTGTCGTTCTCTTTCTTGAGTCTCTCAATTTCGCCGTTTAGGTTCTGAGTTCAACAACATTAGTAGTCACAAACCCTAAAACACACTAGTTGTCTTTTCTTCAAGAAAAATAAACATAGAAAACAGAAAGGAGAGTACGATGTTGCATAAAGCCAGAAATTCTCAAAAGAAAGAGCTATTTGGAGTAGATCTGACTCTCTATGGTGGTTGTAATGTCAGACAAGGGAGAGATCCATCAAATGTGAAAGACGTTATTTTGCATATATAAGGTCTTTATTCCTACACATGTTGTTTCATTTTTTTGCAAGTAAAAAAGTAAGCAAGCGAGTAACGTTTTACTGCCAGATCTGTTCATAGATGTTACATTTCTTGTAGTTCCTGCTTCTCTTTTTTGATAATAATAAAAAACAATATAATAGGTAGAAGGTACAACCCAAATTTAGATCTACTCAGAGAATTCTTAGTTCATGTTTCATAGCATATTTTTAGCAAAAGTAGGTCATATTTTCCTTCGGACAAATCGAAAGCAAACACAAAATAGGAGCCATATATTAACCAACCTCATGCTTGGCGTCCCAAAGCCTCTTCCCTGAGGTCTTGTGGTACCTCTCCAATATGTCAATCAAACTTCCTCAACCAAAACAAAAATCACAAAGTTAAGACCTTTAATTTGCAGATCAATCAAATAGTACTATCTTCATAAAACTACCCTTTATGAATCAAGAACAGAAATCAAAAACAAAGAACAAACTTGACATGAGAAACACAAGAACAAGAACAAAAAAAAAGTATACACAAACATTATAAGATCCTTACGTGGTGGAAGGGCTTATGTAGTCATGCATCTTCCCAGATGCAGCAAAGATGATAAGAGAAACTTGTGCATCACATAGAACAGTGATTTCCTTAGCCTTCTTTAGGATCCCATTCTTTCTCTTGGAGTAGGTAACTTGTCTGTTGCTGGAGTTCTCGATCCTCTTGATCTCAATCTTTCCCCTCCCCATTTCTCACGCTTTTTTCTCTTCTATGTTCTCTGGTTTTTCTTGCTTGTGAAATGGAGAAGATGAGAGGGTTGCAAAGATAAAAGTAAGAGAAGAGGTAACAACATGATATAACTGGTTTGAGGATAAGGAACTTTCTTAGGGGCACAGTGGAAAAGTGACAAAGCCAACCCAAGTAGCTTTTACATGATGTTTGATTTGGCTTTGTTAGTTGTCGCACTTTCTTAACCATTGGTCTCCTTACAAACTCTCATGGTCATTTAATTGCTATGCTTTGTGGCAATTTTTTCTCTCTTTTTTTTTTGGAAATTTTTAGTTAGTTATTTAAATGGTTTATTATCTCTAGGGTTGAGAATCATGGGGTAGGAAAGGGTAGGGTGTGCTTGTGTGACTTGTGAAATTGGGTTTGGTGCTAGCTTAGAACGACACGTAATTAATTTGTATTGAAGTCTGTGTTATATACATGAGCACATGACTTTCCAAGCTAGAATTTGGTAGCCAAGCTTTTGCTTGATAGAATAGGGATTTTGAAAGGGAGAAAAGATGAAAATTTTGGTTTTGAAAAGTAGAGATTAGAATTGCTATTTATAATTATAAATAATATTTTGTTTAAAAAGTAAAGAAACTGGTTTATTTGAATGATGAAACAGAATTAAATTTGTGTATATTAGTGCTAGAGAGCATTAAATGTGAAGACTTTTATTATAAGCGAGTGAAATGAAAAAAATATTTTAAGTTATTAGTTGATATTTTAAAGTGATCCTATATATGATCACTAAACAACATGATGTGATTACTATATAAGATGATATGATGGAGATGTTATTCCTTTAGATTCTAATACAAACACTCGTGTTAGTATCAATAAAAATTAAAAATATAAAACATACTTTTTGAGTTTAATTTACGCCACAACATTTAAGAGTTTAACTAAGCATTTATTGCATACAATTCTTTCAAAATATAATAACACCCATGAATTTAATTTAGAAACTCGTGAAATTTATTAAAATAAGTAAACTATAAAAACATTAGAAAATCAAAAGCCTTTTCTTACAACTGATTCCCGGTGTCCCTTTGTGATGATTTTTAATATAAATTTTTTTATTCCTTCAAAATGATTTTTCAAAATTATATATGTTTTTTAAACTATTCACATGAGAAGCAAAACTTGCTTCATTTACATTGCTATTGAAAGGAAACCTAAAAAAAACGGTTGTAGGGGGGACACAAACAAACAAATGTGTATAATAATCAGGGATGGACCATCAAATCAGAAGAAGGTTAATTAATCACGAATTCCCATGATAAAACGAAACACATATCTGAAGTAAGGTCTTAAAATGGTAATGGAAGTGTTTGAAACATAAAGGGAAGTGCACAATTTGGTCTAAGTCAAGGTCATGGTTGAAACAGGAAGAGGAAGAAAGGGTCTTTGTCATGGTTTGAACAAGCACCTGTGTGTGGATGATTCCTAGAGAGGGGAGTTACTGATTTGAAAGCTTCATAAATTTCTGAAATGACAACATTCACAGAAGGAAACCTAGAATATTTCTCACACACAAGCTGCTTCAGTTCACTATAACCATTGAATCGTTGTGTGTTTCTGTGATTGATTGCAAGTTTTTATCTTAATTTAGTAAAGTAGCTTTTTTTTAAAATTAAATTATAAATATTTCAATGTTTTTAATCTCTTGAATTAAATGCTTTGCATTATATTTAAAATTATGCTCTGTAGTTTCTGCAAGTTTAAAAAACAAATCTTGTTTAAATTTTTGCCCAACGAAAAAGAAGGAAAGACGCTGAAAATAAATAATCGCAGTAAAAAGAATTATTAATAAAACGAATACTAAACCATATTTATTTTTATTTTATTTCTCCCATTTTTCATTACTTTTTATATATCTTTAATTCTTTCATTTCTGCAATTAAATATACCATAACTTGTACATTGACATTGAAAAATGAATATTTTAAAGAAAAAAAAATCAAGTATATGATCGGGTATTTTATAATAAAAATACAAAATATTATTAGTCCGGGTGGACTCATCTTGACCTTCGGTATGAGACTATTCATCTCAAATATGGGCATAGACCGACTTATCTTGATCTTCAATCTAACCAACTTGTCTTGACTTTTGACTCATGTCGATCTTTCTCAACCTTTCGTCCGAGTCTAATCGTCTTGATGTTCAACACATCCAACTCATCTTGACTTTCAACCACAACCGACTAAACCCATCATTCAACTCTCAATGAATCGACTCAACTTTGACCCAGGTCAAATTGGCTTGACCTTCGACTTAGGACGAATTGGTTCGACCTTCGTCCTGAGCCAACTCTTCTTAAACTTCGGCTCGACTAACTCATCTCCACCTTTGGGTCATATCGACTTATTAATCCTTTAGTCACATTTAGATTCAAGCGGGAACTTATGAAATTTCACCTAATTATAGGGTCTACCAAGATGTCAATCGAAGGAAATCTCATTCAAGTGAAGTGTTGATCTATAGATGTGTAAAATGCAAAGATCGTGGGATAATAAAGCAAAGAAAATGCAAATGAACATTAAAACTACAAATATTCTGCCTAAGCATGCACTAAACATAGAGATTGAGGCTAAAAAAATGCAGGAAAATGCATGTCACTACAAAAAAACGTATTATTATCGGCGGATATTTACCAACAAAACAATTTTTTTTGAAAATTTTTTATGACCGATAGATTTGTATGGAAAATTTACTGATGGAAACATCCGTCGGTGATTCGGTGAGAATATATACTGGACCACTGATTCGTCGATAATGTAATCGGTAAGGTAGTTGACCTTTACCAACGGGCTTACCGACAATCGTTTCCATCAATAAATCCTTCGGTATGTCAGTCGAGAAAAAACTTAAACATTTCAAACTCCCTACCCCAAATTAAGTCATCTCCCCACAACATCCCCACTCCCAATTCTCTACAATCTCTCGCCCCACCTTCTCGCCCCGCTTGGAAAAAGCTTGCCAACTGCGAAGATCCGATCAGAACAACGGTGTTGTTAGTGCCAGCGCCCTCAACTGTGAATCACCACTGAGGGAGGCAGGGATGTTCGCGTGACCGGGGTGCAAGGGAGGCTGCTGATTTTGCGGTTGCATCGTCGAGGAAGGTAAGTGGCAATGTATGAGAATGCACCCACTGCCAAATTTGTGTTCTGTTCATAAATTCTGAGATTAATCGTTCTTAGCTTGTGAAAGTGTTCAATGAAATGCCTAAGTGAAAAACATAATTGTGCAAAGGCATTTGATGAATTGTTTGAGTGAAAGAAAAATGTGAAATAAATTGTGCTAATTTCATAAACACACTTGAATCAATGCAACTATGCAAGGAATGAATATGAAACTATAAAACTACCATAAAACATCATATTGAAACCAAGAAACAAAATAGGACAGCAACTAGAATCAACACATTGAACAATGTATGTGATAGCAAACTAAGCATTATGAAGTCTTATGTGCAAAATTGAATTATGATGCAATGGAATGGGCTGAATCATGAATGTAACATACCAATTGGCTTAGAATCATGTTAGTGAATATCCTGCTACAATATCTGTACAATATCTTTTTGTTGAGATATTTTATATTCTATTTTGTATTCTGTTTTTACATTCTGTTAGTGGTCTCACAGTATCTTTCATTCTGTTATGCATTTTCTCTTTCCTCTTTCGTTGTATATAATGGGCATTAATGGTCATGAATAAGATGAGACAAATATAATTTTCTCCTATTCATTATCTTTGTTTATCTCTTTGCCTTGTATCGTCAACATGGTATCAAGAGCTTAACACGTACTTTTTATGGCTAAGGGTCCTGAGCCTCCTTCTTTCATGGCTGCGACACCTCATGTCATCTTCTCGTACTCTATTTCCGAGAAATTATTCGACACCAACTTCTTACTATGGAAACAACAAGTGCAGCATGTCATCAAAGCCCATCTCTCCATCGTTTCCTCGTTAGCCCTCTAATACCTTCTCAGTTTCTCTCCCTCTCTGATTGTCAAACAGGGACTGAGAATCCCGACTACACCATCTGGAGGCCCAAGATCAATTGCTTTTTTCATGGTTGCAATCGTCTCTTTATGCCTCGTTCCTCACCCACATTATTGGTTTTAAGCACTCTTTTCAAATTTTGGAAAAGATCCAAACGCACTTTACTTCCCAAACCAAAGCTAGGGCTCGTCAACGCCGCACTAAGCTATGTACTCTTAAGAAAAGGGATCTTTCGATTAATGAATTTATGTTACGAATCAAAGCCCTTATTGATTCTCTCACTTCGATTGGTGAACCAATTTCTGACAATGAATACCTTGATGTCCTGATTGAAGGCCTTCTGGCTGAGTATGACTCATTTCTTTCGCTCATTCACAACAAGCTTGACATTTTCTCGATGGATGAAATTGCCTCCCTTCTCGTTTCTCAAGAAGTTTGCCTTAAGAAGTTCAAGCATGATTGTGATACTATTTCTCTTAATCTCACTAATGCAAATTCTCAAACAATTGTTACGCCCACCGTTCACCTCACTCACACGCAATCTGAGTCCTCACAATTTTTCACCAATTTCCTCTCCCCGAGGTTGTTATTTCTCACGCGGTCGACCCTCCCATGGTCGTCAAGGTGGCCATTCTGGACGAGGACATGTTCAGTGTCAAGTCTGTAGCAAATTTGGACATATTGCTACTCACTTCTACCATCGCTTTGACCCTAATTATATGGTTTATCAATTTCATCCCCAATCGACACAACACTATCACCATCCAAGCTCTACTTCTCAACCATGTCCTTTATTACCTTCACTGACACCACCTTATAAACATCACATGCCTTCTCCACAACCACATGCCTGTGTTACTCACCCTCACTTGTTGTTCAATAGTGTCATAACTGGTTTATTGACTCTGGTGCCTCTCATCATATCACCACTGATGCTGCATATCTTATGGATCATATTTCGGCTACTAGAGACGGCCATGTCTTCTTAGGCAATGGCTAAGGTTTGCCCATACATTTCTCTCGTTCTGCAACCTTTTCCTCTTCTACTCATCCACATCTCGCCCTTCATCTCAAAAATCTGTTACATGTCCCTTCCATTAACAAAAATTTAGTGTTAGTAAATTTGCCAATAATAATCATGTTTATTTTAAATTTCACCCCATTATTTGTTCTGTCAAATCTCAGGTTGATCATTTGGTTTTACTTTGTAGCTATCTTGGTCCCGATGGACTCTACCAATTTCCTTTTCTTCCCCTGCCCTCCCTTCCAGTTCTTCACATCTACCTACTGTTTCAACTTTTTCTTCCACTATCTCCAATGATCATCCTTCTACCTCTCGCTCCTTCTCCATACGCTTTATTTGGCATAATAGATTAGGCCATCCCTCTGTTTCTATTTTAAATAAAATTCTTCAGCAATGTAATATCTCTTCATCACTTAATACAACTATGGATTTTTGTGTAGCATGTTTTATGGCAAAGTCTCATTAGTTTCCTTCTCAATCTTCTTTAACTAATTACAATCATCATTTACAACTTGTTTTCTTATATCTTTGGGGTCCTTCTCATGTTCAATCTTCCATGGGCTATAAGTATTACGTTTCCTTTGTTGACGATTACAGTCGCTATACTTGGATATACTTTTTAAAGCATTAGTCTGAGACCTTAACCATTTTTTAAAAATTTAAGACCTTTGTTGAACTTTAACTTAATCATTCTATTAAACAACTTCAAACATATTGGGGGGAGAATTCAGGCCATTCACTAGATATCTTACTTTCGTTGGCATTCATCATCGTCTTATTTGTCCTTACACACATCATCAAAATGGTGTTATTGAGAGAAAGCACCGTCATATAGTTGGAATGGGTCTCACACTTCTTTCCCATGCTTTTCTTCCTATAACCTTTTGGGATCATGGTTTTCACACTGTTGTTTACATAATTAATCGTCTTCCATGCTCTGTTGCACCTCATTTTGTTCCCCATTCTACTCTTTTTCATCACAACATCAATTATAAGTTTTTCAAAACTTTTGGTTGTGCATGCTATCCTTATACTCGGCCTTACGACACCAATAAATTGCAATTTCGTTCCACTACTTGTACATTCTTGGGTTACTCATCTTGCCATAAAGGTTATAAGTGTCTTAATTCTCATGGTAAAATCTTTATCTCTAAATATGATGTTTTTTATGAAAACACTTTTCCATTTTCTACTTCAGTGCAGTCTCATGTGATCACTACTTCATCTTCTTGCATTGTTCCTCTTGACATCATACCATTTATTGTTGACTCTCCCTCTCAACATGCTACTCACGAATCCCTTGTTGACATTCTTCCCAATGACCTTGCTCCACCTGATAACTACACTTCTCAACTTTATGTTGACACTTTTCCTGATGACCCTACTCCAGCTGATAACTCTCCTTCTCAACTTCATAGCCCTCAGCATGCACCTAGTCTTGTGTCTGTTCCTCCGGCTCATGATGATTCTTCATCTTCTCACTCAACTCACCCTATGCAAACTCGTTCCAAGTCTAGAATTGTTAAACCACGTCGTTTCCCCACCATACTTTTTACGGTTGTAGAACCACAAACTGTCAAACAAGCCTTAATTTCTCCTTATTGGTGTCAAGCGATGCAAGCTGAATATGATGCTTTAATGACTAACCATACTTGGTCCCTCACTACTCTTCCTCCAAGATGTAGTACCATTGGCTGTAAATGGGTTTTTCGTGTTAAGGAAAATTCAGATGGCACCATTAACAAATACAAAGCTCATATAGTGGCCAAGGGCTATCATAAAAAATTTGGGTGTGATTATTCAGAGACTTTTTCTCCTATTGTGAAGCCAGTTAATATTCGGTTGGTTCTTACTTTAGCTCTTACCAATAACTAGTATATACAACAGATTGATATCAACAACGCCTTCCTCAATGGCATTCTCCATGAAGATGTTTATATGGCCCAACCTCTTGGCTTTGAATATGGCGACTCTACTCTCGTTTGCAAACTTCACAGATCTCTCTATGGATTAAAACAGGCTCTGTGGGCATGGTATAAACGCCTTACTTCTACTTTGCTTGGCTTTGGTTTTGTTCATAGCAAATGTGATGCCTCTTTATTTACTCTTCCCAAGGCTAGCCACTACCTTTATGTTCTTATTTATGTAGACAACATCATTTTCACTAGTTCATCTAAGTTGTTGCTGCAATCTGTCACCTCCCAATTACATTCCACTTTTGCTCTCAAACAGCTTGGTGCTCTAGATTATTTTTTGGGAATAGAGGTCAAATGTTTCCATGATGGCTCTCTTCTTCTTTCTCAATGTAAATACATTTGTGATTTGCTTGACAAAGCTGGAATGTCAACAGTAAAAGGTATTTCTACTCCCCTTCAAAGTGGTTTAAAACTCTCCAAATATGGCTCTGCTTATATGGAAGACCCAACTCTCTATTGCTCCATTGTTGGTGCTTTGCAATATGTTACAATCACAATTGGTTATAGTGTGAATAAGGTTTGCCAATTTATATCCCAACCACTGCTTGAACATTTGAAAGTCGTTAAACGCATATTATGTTATCTCAAAGAGACAATATCCTATGGTTTAAATCTTCAGCCTGCTCCTTCGTTTAATCAGTACAATCTCATTGCTTTTTGTGATGTAGACTTGGCATCTGATATAGATGACAAGAGATCCACCTCTAGTGCATGTATCCTCTTTGGCTACAATCTTATTTCCTAGTGGTCCAAGAATCAAACAGTTGTTGCCCGGTCCAATGCTGAAGCAGAATATCGCAGTCTTACTATCATTGCTTCAAAAATACTATGGCTACAATCTCTTGTTAAAAAGCTCAACATTAATTATGCCAAATATTGTGACAATCAAAGCACGGTTGCGTTAAGCCACAATCCTGTTTTACATTCCCGCACCAAACATATGAAATTGGACATCTTCTTTGTGCGGGAAAAGGTTCTAGATCAATCCCTAGTTATCACTCAGATTCCTGCAAGTGATCAAGTGGCCAATATTCTCACAAAACCGCTTTCTCAAACACGGTTCTGTCAATTGCGTAACAAACTCAAAGTTCTTGATTATTTTCATGAACCTTGAGTTGGCAGGGGACTTTTAGTGAATATCCTGCTACAATATCTGCTACAATATCTTTCTGTTGAGATATTTTATATTCTATTTTGTATTTTGTTTTTACATTCTGTTAGTGGTCTCACAATATCTTTCATTTTGTTATGCCTTTTCTCTTTCCTCTTTCACTGTATATAATGGGCACTCATGGTCATGAATAAGATGAGACAAATATGATTTTCTCTTATTCATTATCTTTGTTTATCTCTCTGCCTTGTATCGTCAACAAAACACAATAAAATAATGAAAACAACAAAAAAATATTGATTAGTAGTGAAAGTGTTTAATGAAATGCCTAAGTGAAAAACATAATTACGCAAAGGCATTTGATGAATTGTTTAAGTGAAAGAAAAATGTGAAACAAATTGTGGTAATTGCATAAACACACTTGAATCAATGCAACTATGCAAGGAATGAATATGAAACTATAAAACTACCATAAAACATCATATTCAAACCAAGAAACAAAATAGGACAATAACTAGAATCGGCACATTGAACAATGTATGTGATAGCAAACTAAGCATTATGAAGTCTTATGTGCAAAATTGGATTATGATGCAATTTATTGGGCTGAATCATGAATGTAACATACCAATTGGTTTATAATCATGTTAATTGAAAACTAAAACAGAAAATCAACATCAAGAACAAGGGTAGAATCATATTTCTAAGTTGGGATTAACTAAACTAGAAAACCTAATTTTCTAAAATGGATAAATCATAAAACTGGAATCAAAATAGAAATTAAATCCATGAACATGTTTGAAATAATGAAACTAAAGAAAAACAATGATCATAATTGAGATTGGGATGTAATGAGTGAATTCAAAGATCCAAAACCAAGGCTAAATTCTAATAATTGAAGAACACCTAATTATAAGACAAGAAAATCAATGCTCAATCATATTCTTAACACAGTTGACTATCAAAACATTCAACTCATAGTTTGAGAACATGATTAGAACAAATTCAGATAGAATTTAATAATTAAGCATGTTCAGGCACAAATTAATTTTTTTTTTGGGCGAGCAGAGTAGCCCAACGAGTTGTGAAACAATGATGCTTATTCATTGGAAAATAAAAACTTTTAGAAAATAAAACTTAAGAAAAGAAAATATTGGGTTTATGATTAGTTTTCTTGTTTAACTTCTTTTAGCTCGACGTCTGTAATTTATGGTTTGTGATTAGTTATACTAGTGTATTTCTTCTCTTCAACACACCTATAAAGTTTCAACGCTTTACCAATCACATATTTTGTCCTTTTAGAATAAGGATCTTCAATTTCCACTTCCCATCAATTTTGACTTCTTTAACAACCTATATCTTTGACCATTTGGATTTCCATCTTCTAGGAATAATCTTCCACTTGGGTTGACAAAACTTCACGGGTTGGCCTGGTCTAAATTTATTCTCTTCATTCATAATACCATGATCATTCTTTCTATCACCCTTTTCGTTTAGTTGAGTGATTCCATTAACTTAATGTAGCTCATTAACCATTCCTTGCATTGATATCTCTTTATTCTTATTATCAAATTGTGAAGAGAAATCCTGAACAATTTTCTCAGCTTCAAACACATTGACTGTCACCTCTCCATCTTGACTTCTTACTTTCAGCTTTCCCCCATCAACATCGATGATAACTTCATCTATCATCCTTGTTGGCTTAACATTAAGTCCACCGATCTTCTTCAGTACAAAAAGTGGCATCAAATTAATACTAGCTCCCAAGACAATGAGAACTTTTTTTATATGTTGTTCCCCAATGGTGCAAGAGATGGTGAAACTCCTAGGATATTTAAACTTTAGAGAAAGAGTTTTTTGGATAATAGTGTTGTAGTTTCCTTGAACTTCAACAATTTCCTCATCTTTATACTTCATCTTTTTATTAAGGAAATCCTTCACGAATTTAGCAAAAGAAGGCATTTGTTGTAATGCTTTTGAAAGAGGAATGTTGACCTCCAGCCCCTTGAAAATATCCATGAAGCGAGTAACTTGCTTCTCCTTGTTTTTCTTTGAAGGAATTGGTGGGTATGGAAGAAATGTTTACATACCTTTCTCTTTAATTTTCTCCTCTTCTTTCTTCTTTTAACTTCCTTCCTCAACTTTCCTCATTCTTTTCACTCATTTTTTCTTCAATCTCATTTTTTTCAATTTGTTTTCTCATCATTCTCACTTTTTCAACCTTCCTTTTTTCCTTCCTCTCTTCCAATACATTTCCACTCGATGTTATGATAGCCTTACAATCTTTATTGGATTTACTTCAATGTTAGCAGTGAAATTTTTCTCAAATTTTCCCCCATCTGGTTTTCCAATTGACCCAATTAGGTTTCCAGATTGCGAATAGAGGCTTTTGTGCTTTTATGATTTAAGATTTATGGTTTAGGGTTTAGGGTTAGAGTTTAGGATTTAGGGTTGATAGTTTCTTCATAAGGGCTTCTAGTTGTTGAGTCATCAACTTGTTTTAGGCTAGCAACACATATTGAATTTGGAGTTCCAATACACCTTTTTCTTCAATTAAATTCTCTCATTTTACACTTCAAAATCATTGGTTGCCATATTCTTTATCAACGTCGTGACCTTTTTAGGTGTCTTTGACTTGATCATGCCTCCAGTTGAGGCACCTAGCACCAACTTTGTTTGTGCTCTCAATCCTCCTAAGAAAATGTTAATCTATATTGGTTCATCAAATCCATGGATAGCATATTTCTTGAGATATCATTTGAATATGTCCCATGCTTGACTTATCATTTGTTGAGATTTTATATACACATATCTTGTTTATTTCCCTCTAGACGATATAAGAGTTGTAAAAATCATTTTAAAAATCAAGAAAAATTATAAATATGTTATAAAATAAAGGAGAGAAAGAAAATAGAGAGTAGAGATTGATTTTTGTATGTCATTTATCAATAGGAAAAGTCCCTATTTATAGATACAAAAGGCAACCCAAGGGATACAACTCAATGGTTACAATACTAATGATAACATCAATAGAAATCAATCATAGGTAACTGCTAGCAACTCAATGTACATCCATAAATTTCATAACACTCCCCATTGGGTGTCCATTGATCAGAGAACGTGTCTCGTTAAAACCTTACTAGGAAAACCCTTTGGGATAAAAACCTAGTCAAGAAAAAAGAGTACATCATTCTTCATTCTTTGATATAATATTATTCATCACATCTTCTATTTCTCCCCCTCATGTAAACTTACATCTTTAAGATGACGAGTGCAATCTTGTGAAGCAATTGCTCAAAGATTCTCCTTAACAAAGACTTTGTAAATAAATATTTAATATATCATTCTTTCAATGGAGCAATACATGCACTGTTGTTTTCATATATGGTTGTTGATTCCATTTTTCCTCATGTAATGCTAAAAGTTGCATGATTTGATGATGTTGCTATTTAGAGGTGTCAATTTGGCCCCTAGCCCATGGGCTAGCCCTGACCCACTCTTCATAAAGCCCCCTTTTAGGGGGCCCCCAAATGAGGGGGGCAAAAAAAAGCCCCAGCCCATAAAGCCCCCTCTCTAGTGGGTTAGGGCTAGGGCTAAGGTGGGTTACCCCCCCAAATAATACTACATTAAGTCATAGTCAAAGATCAAGTCGAGTGACACGGACGGGCTCGACAACCCAGACGTGCCCAATGACCAGGACAAGCCAGATAACAAGGACGGGCCCAACGACCAAGATGAGCCCGACGACAAGGACGAGCCTCAAAACTCGGACATGCCCGACAACACAAACGGGCCCGACGACCCAAACGGGCCTAACAAACCCGAACGAGCCCAACGACCCGGACGGGCCCTACGACCCACACAGGCCCAACGACCCGGACGAGCCCAACGATCCTAACGGGCCCGACGACTCGAACGGGCCCAACGACCCGGACGGACCCGATGATCCATACAGGCCCGACAACCCGGATGTGCCTGACGACCCGAACGGGCCCGACGACCCAGACAGGCGCGATGACCTGGACAAGCCCTTATGACAAGGACGGGCCCGACGACCTTAACGAGCCCAACGACCCGAACGAGCCCGAAGACCCAGACGGGCCCAACGACCCAAACAGGCCCAATGACCCGGATGGGCCCGCTGATCCAGACAGGCCTAATGACTCGAACGACCCAACGACCTAGACGGACTCGGTGATCCATACAAGCCCGACGACCCGAACAGGCCCGACAACCCGGATGTGCCCGACAACCCGAACGGGCCTGACGACCCAGACAAGCGAGATGACCTGGACAAGGCTGATGATAAGGACGGGTCCACGACCCGGAAGGGCCCGACGACCTTGACGGGCCCAACGAGCCCGAAGACCCAAACGGGCCCAATGACCCGGATGGGCCCGATGATCCAGTCCGAGTCTTTGGTCCTCTCCTGGTCGTCGAGCCCGTTCAGGTCGTTGGGCATGTTTGTGTTGTCGGGCCTGTTTGGGTCGTTGGGCAGGTCCAGGTCGTCGGGCCTATTCAGATCATTGGGCCCGTCAGGGTCGTTGGGCCCGTCCGAGTCGTTGGGCCAGTCCGGGTCGTCAGGCCCGTTTGGGTCTTCGGGCTCGTCCGAGTTATCGGGCTTGTCTGGGTCGTATGGCTCGTCTTGGTCGTCGAGTCCATACGGGTTGTCGGGCCCATTCAGGTTGTTAGGCTTGTTTGGGTCATTGGACTTGTCTGCATTATTAGGCACGTTCGAATCGTCAGGCCCGTCCGGGTCGTCGGGCACGTTCATATCGTTGGGCCCGTCCGGGTGGTTGGGCCTGTCTTGGTCGTTAGGCTGTCTGTGTCGTCAGGCCCATATGGGTCATCGAGCCCGTCTGGGTTGTAGGACCCGTCCGGGTCGTTAGGTCCATTGAGGTCGTCAGGCCCGTTCGGGTCGTCGGGCTTGTCTGGGTCATAGGGCTTGTCTGGTTCGTCGAGCCCGTCCAGGTCGTTGGGCACGTCCGGGTCGTCGAGCCCGTCCATGTCGTCGGGTCCGTCCGTGTTGTCGGGTTTGTCTTGGTTGTCGGGCCCGTCTGGGTCGTCGGGCTTGTCCGGGTCGTTGGGCCTCTTTGGATCACCGGGCACGTTCAAGTCGTTATTGTTGTTTAGGTCGTCGGGCAGGTCTGGGTCGTTCAACCTATTCGGGTTGTCGTGGTTGTTCGGTTCGTTGGGCCTGTCCCACAGATAGTAATATATTTTAAAAAATAATGTAATTTTTCATGTGGAAGATGAAAGCCCATGGGTTGGCCTTGGCCCACAGGGTTTTGTAGGGTTTTTGGCCTTGTGGGCTTCTTTGTTGGGGGCTTTTTTTCAATGTGGGCTTTTTTGGCCCTAGCCCACATGGGCCAGGGCCAAACCCTGTGGGTTGGGCCAAATTGACACCTCTATTGCTATTATGGTTTGTTTCACTAACTACCATGAAATCATTGTGCCAACACATGTGAAGAAATTTCTTGTTTGTGATCAACCATTGTGAGGATCATATAAATAACCTACATCTACATAACTCATTTGATTTTGAATCAGTTGGATAAAAATAAGCCTATATTCAAAGTACCCTTAAGGTAACGAAATATGTATTTGACACTAATTCAATGTCTTCTAGTAGGTGAAGAATTATATGTTGCTTAACAAATTTATAACAAATATTATATCAAGTCCAATAGGACAATGAGCAAAATACATTAGTGCTCTTATAACATTAAAAATATGGTATTTCTTAACCAAGAAGTTCTTCATCATTGTGAGGTCCAAAATGACATTTATCAACATCTAAGAACCTCACAATTGAAGTGCAAAAATGATATAACTTGTCCATATAGAACCTTTTAAGCACCTTCATTATATAAACCTCTTAATGTACAAAAGCACTTGTATTTAAATACTCAATTTGTAATTTTAAACAAAACTTGTGTACTTCCAAGATCTTTCATCTCAAATTCTTTCTTTAAGCAATCAATTGCCTTTGTGAACTCGTTAGGAGTTTCAACGATTATGACAAATTCAGTTATCGATATTTTCACATAAATATAACGATAAGTACCTTTCTTTTAACAAGTACTTACAAGGACAACTATAGATCTTGATTGCTTTAATCCATAAAAGGGACTTGTTCAATTTTATTGAATAATCAACTTTAGAAATTACATTGTTGGGTAAATTAAATCCTTCAGGAATTTTCATATAATTATCATTCTTTATAATATTGTTTTGTGCAAAAATTCATTTGTACTCAATGAGTTTTACACCTTCAGGTGTGCGGACTACAGGTCCAAAAACCTTTTGTTTAACAAGCAAATTTAATTTTGCTTCTATTTCATCTTTCCATTTGGCCAATCATTTCTTTGTCGACAATCTTGATCCTCATTGTCACTCATAAAATTCATCGTTATATTATATGCTAAAGCATCGTCAACGTTGACTTCATTTTGATTCCATGTTATCTTATTCATGACATAATTTATTGAGATATCATCATTTTCAACAATTTCAAGTACTTGAGGTTCTTCTGGAACCAAGGTTCTTCTGGAACCAAGGTTCTTCTAGAACCAAATTATTAATTATGTCAAATGAATCTTTTGTGATTTACACCTCCTTAATTAGTTCATCTTGTCTTTTTAGCTCCTTTTCTCATTTGAGGATTTTTATCTTTGGAACCAATAGACTTACCACGCTTCAATCATGTAATGAATTAATATCAATTCTATTGGGAGCATTAGCAGTTGGTATATGTGATTTAATTATCCTATTTGTGTCATTAAAAACATCTGATAATTGATTGACTAAGTTGTAAATGAATTATCATTTGGACTTCGAGTTCACATTCTTTTGTACGAGGATCAAGAGAGACAATGATAATTCATTCCAACCAATATCCTTTTCCAATTGTTTTCTTTCTCCCCCTAATGTTGGAAAAACTCATTCATAAAAACTGACAGTTGACAAATCAAACTGTAAATATGTCTCCTATCCAACATATATTCTCAATCATCTCTAAAGACTCATCATAGTCCCTTTTGGTGGGAAGATTCGATCATATACAAAAATTCTTAAATGAAAAAATTAGGTTGCTGACCAAAAACCAACTGCATAATAGAGTAATTATGGTAACTTGTTGGCTTGATGCGAATCAATATTATAACATGTAAAATTGTATATCTCCAAGTAGTCATTGGAAGATTAGCTCTCATAAGTAGTGGTCTTGCAACCAGCTTTAGACGTTTTATTCATAATTCTACAAGTCCATTTTGAGCATGAACATATCTTCTACTGGATGTTCAACTTCAATTTCAATTGACATACAATACTCATGAAAAGCATAAGATGTAAATTCACCAACATTATCAAGACAAAATTTCTTAAACGGATAATCTGGGAAGTGATCTTTTAACTTAACTAATTGTGCTAATTCTTTGCAAATGTCTGATTGCAAATTGATAATAAACAAACATGTGACCATTTAGCTGATGCATCAATTAAATTGTGAAATATCTTAATGATCCACATGATGGGTGCATTGGACCACAAATCACCTTGTATTCATTTCAAAAGATGAGATTGACTCATTTCTAGAGTTTTTTTTTTTGTTGATGGTTTTATTATCAACTTTCCATGTAATCATGTATTACATGAGAAATCATTGGATTGAAGAAGTTTTTGACTCTTAAGTGGGCGTCCACAAGAGTTTTCAACTATTTTTCGCATCATGATAGATCCAAGATGACCCAACTGATCATGCCAAACAAGAAATCCCTTTTTGATTCGTAAACTTCAGGTTTACAATGACATGCATTTCAATTGTACTAATATATGTTTAGTACAAGCCATAAGGGAAGATTGATAATTTCTCCAATACACAATTTATTTATTTTTATTCAACCCAAGTCCATTGATATAAAGATATTTTATATCTTCTTCATTGTTTGTCTCAATATGATATCTATTTAAATAAATTTTTTAGAACTTAATAAGTTTCTATTAGACTTATTTGTAGAATTGTAGTAGCTCTTCTGGAGCCTTTAAAACATTATTTGTGATATAAAAATAATGTTAATATTGACTTCTCGAATAAGCAAATAAGAGAAAAATAAATTAATAATCTTTAGAGTTTAATTCTTGCACTATCAACAAAATATATTATATTTAGTCTATCCAATATTACTGCATATCAAAATGATCATATATATATATATATATATATATATATATTTAAAATAGACAACAACAACAACCATCTTTGTCTAAACTAACACTATAAATCAACTTTGAATTCCAATATTAATATTTTCCTTAACCACCGAGGCAAACAATATTCATATATTAAAAGATTCATATAGATATAATATAATAATACTAAAACTCAATTACATATATCCATATAAAGACAAAATCGTAATATAATAATACCTTATATATAGAATCAAAACCATGAGTCAAATAAAATAACATTATATATTAAAAATCATCAAATCCATATTTTATTAAAAATCCACTGTATCTAATATTTAATCCAAATAAAATACAATGCCACATATACCGATATCTAACAAAACCTTAAACACATATATATAATCACCTTATACATTTAATATTAAATATTCATTATACATTTTTATAACAATATATAATATTTAATTATATTTATTCTATTAGTATGGGTAAAAAGATATATTATTGTATGGACGCTGAAATTTATAAAATTTAGAAAATATGAGTTATTATAAATATTATGAAAATAAATATTTTAAAATATATTTTAATTTATTTTTCACATGTATTTTATATTTTGAAATATTAAGATTGTAAATAAATATTAAGATTATGCATGCACATAGCACTAGTGCAATTTCATGTTTAGACAACGCCCTATATGCCTCGGTTCTTGCGCAAACGAGGTAGATAAGGACGCGGTGGCATTTTTGTGATTTCGAACAACTTTTATGCCTCGGTTAACTAAATAACCGAGGCCTATGAATGTTTATGCCTCGGTTATAAATTCAACCGAGGCAGTAACGCTGTTAGAAACTCACACGTTCCCACTTTTTTAAAAATTCGAAAATAATTGGGCAGTTTTATGTCTCGAGTCCCACTAAACCGAGGCCTATCAGTGCTAGAATTTTTCTACGTGGCTGATTTTTTTTTTTTCGTGAGTATATGCCTCGGTTTCGAATCAACCGAGGCAGTAAGGCCAGTTAGGTTTTAAAAACCCAAATTCGCTGCACTGTAGATGCATCTTCTACCTTCGAAAATCAGTGCTGCCTGTGCCTCCACGCCGTTCCGCCACCACTGCTGCAGATGCATCTTCATTGTTCAGTCCCGTGATCCACTATCGTAGATCCGCCACCATGCCCGCCTTCTCCACTTGTTGTCGGCGCTGTGCCTCCTCCGACGAGAACAACAGCTTACCTTCGTCCGCACATTGGGGTATTTTTTGCGAAATGAATCCATTTTCTTGGGTGTTTTTCTTGTAGTGTTGGGGTTCGTCTTGCTGTGTTTCCTCACGTTTTGGTGCAGGTGAACTTCACATAATGGTTGATTTAATGGTTGTTGGCACAAGATTTTGGATGCGTGAGGTGTTGAGGTTTTGCGAACTAGCGGAGTTGCATTTTTACTTGCTTGTGTTCTTGCAGGTTTCAGCCATTTCAGAATTATTATTATTTTTTATTTTTAACATATTTTATGCCTCGGTTGGTATCAGAACCGAGGCAGTAATGATGAGATATGCCTCGGGTAAGAACCGGGGTAGAAAGGTGGACTTTTTTACCTTGGCTAGATATGCCTCGGGTCTTAAACTGAGGCCAAATGACCAAAATAACCGTGGCAAAAACCCTTTTCTGCACTGGTGTAGTCAATTAAGGGAATTATTTTTTCAAACATAAACAAATGATTATATAATGATCGTAGTTGATTGCATAATTTAATGAAGACAACACAGTAATGTAAATAAACTTTGGCTAACTAATCAAGCTAATCCAACACATCGAAATAGGAGAATGGAGAGAAAGGGAGGAACAAAAGCTATGTTAACAAACAACGAAGAGAGTATTGGAATAAGGAAAATACAACCAAATGTGGCTAATGGGGAACACATGTTCTTTATTAGAAGTTGTAACCCATAGCCCTTTCCTCCAATGGCTTTCTTCTTCTGCCATGCAACACTCAACTTGCAAAAGTGTACTAAAATGAGAGGTACTAAGAAATTATAAGAATAATCTCAATGCCAATGCAATAAAAGAGAAGCAAAGACTTAACAACATGAATATGGCGAGAGATTTTGGTAATCTTAAGAAATTAAAATATAACATTTCAATTACTTATAAATTGAATTATTTTTTTTAAATAATTTACTAGGATAAAGTTTATAAAATAATAATAATAATAATAATAATAATAATAATAATAAATGTTTATTATATACTCATTTCACATATACATTTCATAATATAAAAGAAAATTTGATTCTTCTTCCTTATACATAACCAACATCAAACATGCATATATTATATAGTAATAATACCATAGAGAATTCACCTTAGATTAATTAAATTATAATAAAAATAATTTAATATATAAAAATATATTTTTTACTGTCACATAGAAACTTCTTCTGCTATTTTATAAAAAAAATACAAATTCTTAATACTTCCATCACCAATGAGGTGATTAATGTTTCCATCTTCCATTTCATTTAGTTTAGCAAAGAAAAATAATAATATCAAGATGAGTGACATTTATATGGCCAAAAATCAAAATCATCATCTTTATAAACACAAAGTGTGTTTCTATGTTCTTCTCCCTGTTTCTTAGGATGCTTTGATATAAGACAAGTATGACCCAAATGGTCTTTACCACCGTAGTGATAAATTATATTTTCATATTATTTATCATTGTTTTCATCTTTTTCTTTTCTCCTTTTCATACTATTGTGCCACTTCTAATTCTCTTCGAAATTTCCTTTATTATCACAAAAATATGGATTAGATGTTGTTGCATTAACTTCTGTGAATAAAGCATAACTAACTTAGTCTCATGGATGTTGCTGCATTCACTTCTGGGAATGAAGCATAACCAATTTAGTCTCATGATTTTTCATCAAAAACTCATTGTTTTGTTTAGCTATAAGAAGGCATAAAATAATTTGAGAATATTTGTGAAATACTTTTTTTCATGATATTGTTGTTACAAGAGCAAATTATTACTCAGAAGCTTTATTTCCTCCTTCCTTTTTTTTAGAGCATCATCAAGACTCATTGCATCTAGATGTATTTCAGTCTCTAATACTCAAAAATATGAGTAATTTTTTTCTTGTAATATCAAAATTCACAAATTCAAATTTTGTAAGGTTTAACTCGTTTAAAACGGGCTCATAAAATATTGATAATAATCAAATTTTATTTATGAAACTATAAAATTAATATACACAATAATAAAAATAATCATCATCATAATAAAAATAATAATAATGATAATAAGACAAATATGAAACTTGATAAAGTAAAATAATTTTTTATCACAAAAAATAAAAATATAACACAAAATTATCAATAAGGAAAGGATTAGAAAGAGTCTGGATTGATGTACGCAGAGCATTGTCCTTAAAGAGAAAACATCTTTGTAACATCCCGTCAGGATATTACGAATTTAATAAAATAAATCAAAGTAAAATAATTACACTGCATTTAATAATACCTCATTTCCCAAAAACACGGGAAATTTAAAACTTTAAATATATGAGTTATAAAACCAGGAGTCCATAATTCATAAAATTGAAATAAAAGTCAATGGCTCCTGCCAAGTTTACATAATCTTCACAAGGATAAAATAATAAACAAAATACATATGTATCTACATAATATCCCATGCTAGCCCTCACTCCGAGTCTAAGCATCTCCTGGCCCACCTGTCACATCATCTGCTCCCGGATAACAAGTTACCCGATCATCGCCACACACACACAGAAAGGGTGAGCTATGCACAACATATATATAAAGAAACATGAGTATAAATATGTTTCCCAACCCAAAATAACATAACTAATTTCATATTTCATAATCACCCCACCATGACCTCATAGTCCTTCATGAGTCATATGCATGAACTAGGTCTTGGAACTTCCTTGTGCTCCCATGAAACTGACTCATTCGTGGTCCAACCCTATGAGCCTATCTCGCTCATAGTCCTGCCCTACAGACTCCTCGTATGTAGTAAAAACATCCAAGTCTCACACTTGGACCTTGGAACGCACACAATCACCATACTATGGACTCCTCGCCCGATAGTAGCCGACGGGAACATCACAGTTCCTTGCCCATCGTGCGCCCGACATATGCAATCACCATACTAAGGACTCCTTGCCCATTAGTAGCCGACGGGAACTCGACCAGTTCCATGCCCATCATGTTTGCAATCCATCGAGCACATCCCAGACCCTTAATGGACTTAGTCCTTCAAGCCTACACACCACAACACATGCATATACAACCTAACCATGGTATAACAACCAAACCCACTCACAGGCACATAGAAACATAGTAAATAGCATAAACTCGCTTAGGCTAGGGACCCCTCGCCCAAGCTAGACCCTCAATCTCGCTTAGGCTAGTCCACCTCGCCTGAGCGAGTTTAACTCATCAACAAAAACACATCATCTCGCTTAGGCGAGATCCACTCGCCTGGGCGAGCCACACGTTCGCCCAAACACTACCCATCTCGCCTGGGCGAAATCCTGATTCGCTCAAAATCAATAAACCCCTCGCCTGGACGAGGAATTGCGCTCAACACGCGTCACTCCCTCGCTATCTCGCTTAGGCGAACCCCACTCGCCTGAGCGAGTGTATGAGTCGCTTAAAATCAAAGCTAATCGCCTGAGCGAGAACCTCAAGCGAGGTGAGAACATGAGTCCCTACATGTCTCGCCTGGGCGAGTCCCACCCGCCTGAGGGAGAAATGCAGGTTCTGCACTGTTTTACGCACCCAAGCACTTCATCAACGACCCAAAACGCTCCCAAAACCCACCAATTCAATTGTCAACATTACACTCACAAAATACAAGGTACAATTGCCATACAGACTCCCATTATCACATTTCATACCATAAAAGCATACACAACACAAAATAGTCATCATGAACACCAATTCACATGAAATTCCCAATCCAACAGTACCAAATACACATCCCCTAATTTCCCTCGTAAAGAACTCAAAAATTCATGGCAAAACAACATCCCAAGCATAAAAGCTGACCAAAAACATATAATTTCAATTCAGCTCCCCTAACCTGGATTGATTGCTCAACAATTGTGAAGGCAGAACCCCCTTGACTCAAAACCCTTTCTTGCTTCAACCCTTGCACCTCAAAACTCAGTTCAGCCTTTCAAACTCGTGCTCCTCTCCCAAGCAAATTCCAGCAATGCCAAAACCCTTCCCTTTACCTAATTTTTGGCTTTTATATGTGCCTTTAAAATAGGTATTAAAAATAAAACGAGTTTTGGGCCTTTAATTTCCTCTTCAATATTACTTATTCTACTAGGCTTTTCTTTACCCCTTCACATTCATATCACCACTATTAGTTAGCAAAAATAAAGCTTATTATTTGCCCACCAAGGTTTGAACCCATGACCTTCCACTCATAAGGCCATATCACAACCACTATACCAAATCACATTTAGTGATATTTACAAATCAACAATATCTTACAATACTAATCACATACTCATACATATCCTTAAAAATCACTAACAAAAACAATCACACATAATTGGCATACATAGGACTCAAACCCAAGTCCTCTCACACAATCAAAGTACTCTCAACCACAGGAGCTAGTACTTTTCTACGTCACATTATACAGCAATTAATGTCATAAAGACGCCCTCCTCCCGCATTTATTAATTAATTAATTTTCCCGGGTCTTACAATCTCCACTAACTCAATTGGATAACCTTCGTGCTGATAACGTGTTATAAAATAAAGGAGAGAAAGAAAATAAAGAGTAGAGACTGATTTTTGTATGTCATTTATCAATAGGAGAAGCCCTTATTTATATATACAAAAGGCAACCCAAGGGATACAACTCAATAGTTACAATACTAATAATAACATCAATAGCAATCAATCATAGGTAACTACTAGTAACTCAATGGACATCCATAAATTTCATAACAAAATATATTTATATTTATAAATTATATGCAAAAGTGCCATTAGTAGACTATTACTTATAATATTACATTTAAGAGTAGAAATTAGAAGCCATTCTAATCAAAATAAATAATTAATGCTCAAGTATAGATTCTTTGTTTGAGTTTTCATACTACATAGTATATTTTCAAAATATATTGATTCTAATATTAAAAAATTAATATTTTACAATAAGATAAAATAAAGGGATAATAATTGTGACATCCCATTTTAAATAGAGTAATCTACTAAAATTAAACATCACATGATTATAATATAAAAGAGCACACGACATGAAGTATACATGTACTAACTATTACAGTTATCCAAAATATACTTGGAATAAAAGTTAAGGCACAAAATAATGACCAATAACAGAATATAAAAGCTAACAGTACGCAAAAGAACTGCCCATAGAGCAGAGAATTACAACACAGTTACTGTTCTTCCAAAAAGGGGCTCATTAATGAGCTAGCACCAAAGCATGGTTCATCTAAACCGCAACACTCCCATCATCCTGATGACCACCAGGGGTTTCCGCATATGCTCACACCAATTAATTGATGATCATCGCAAAAGGAAAAACCAAACAAAAGACATACACCAAACAAACAAGTTAAGCTAGAGTAAAATTTTTTAATCATGTTACAGGGCAAATAAAAGCTAAATTAGATTAAAATCATATGAAGCAGTAGGCACCCAAATAATGTTAAAGCAAACAAATACAGGACTCTTTGACTCGATTATCCGGATCATACTCTTGATATAGAATTCTAAAGGAAGTATGCGCCTGTGCTGGTTTCTAAACTCTGCAGAGTCTAGACGCAAGGGATTATCAGCCAACCACACACATGGTTAATCCTCTAATGTCTTGGGCCCAATATGTCCCAAGACTAGGACCTCCTGCCACTCTCACCACATAAATCAGGATACCTTCATTTATCTAGATATCTCATATATCAAGGTATACACTAACCACCATCACCAAGAGTTTCCTTTGAAACTCTTTTACCAACAATTTTCACATGTCATCTCAATCATTCAAGTCTCATGCCAATCCACCACCAACAAAACAAGTTATTTTTTCCATTTCATACTCAATATAACAAGATTTCATTTAATCTCATACTTTATAAATGCATACCATGACATACATATATCACAAAATAGTATTCATCTCAAATAAGTGAGTGCCAACATTTAAGTACATGCAATTCCATACAATCAAGCACAACACACAACCATAATTCTTACACCAAAATTCCTAAGAAAATTTATTATCACAAAACCAAAATCACTACAGTAATGTGTGACACATTTCTCAAGCTACAGACATTTAATCGACTATCCAACCGGTCAAACCACAAAATAGAATGTATGAACCAAATATCAAAATTTGAGCTCAATTCAACAGTTAATGAGTCGAAAAAGTCAATTTTACTAAAATTGCGCATATCAGAAAAAGACATAGTCGCCCAGCGACCAAGGCACTCGCCCAACGACCACCCACTCTTCTAAAATACGAAAAATAACGTCAAATATCACCATTTCATGAATATTTGAAGCCCTAACTTGAAAATACACCAAAAATTAACGTTTTCCCCAATATTGTCTCATATTCCACAAAACACTAATCACATAAAATAGAAATAACATGAATACAAGGTGTAGATCCCCTTACCTTAATAAAACTTAGCCAAACGAAACAAGACCCCAAGGAAGAGTACCACAGCTCCAGGAACAGATTAAGGGGCTGAAAATATTGACACCCGAAACAAAATAGAGTTACTAAGACGAACCCTAGGCAGGGCCACAACAAAACAGCTGGTAAAAGATGGTGGAGGTCTATTTACATGGAGATGTGAGCTCAGGCAGTTCCGAACAAGGAAGATTCACTAACTCAACGAGGCAAAAATTGGTGCCCTAACAGAGCTGCTGCTCAAGAGTTGGAGGAAGGAGATGGAACTGTTTTTAGAAAAGGTGACAAATGAAAGATGTTAGGGCTGAAAGGGGATCTTGGAGGTCCGCAAAATGGGTCGACCTTTGGGCCTAAAAAAGGTCATGCCCAACCCCTTCTCAAAATAGTATTTTAATAAAAAGTGGTCTCACAACAACAAAATCCAATAAATAATCCAAATACTAAATGTAGCGTTAATGTTGAAATTAATTCTCCTCCGCTGTAGCGTTAATTTTGAAAACAATAAAATTCTGCTACAAAATTAGCCACCTGCTATTGAAAGAATTCTAACATTGCAATTAGTACAACAGGATTTCAAACTTTATATCTCCTATATTTGTTAAAAAATTCAATTCAACTGTGAATTGGAAGTTTCATATTTTATAAAAAAATAAATAAACTAAATAATATATAATTAGATAACCTTACAAATTTATTATACTTTTGTATGAGTTAATAGTCTCAAATCTTTCTAACCTCCTAAAAAGTATAACTTTTAGAAGATATGTAATAATACTTCTTTCATTAATTACATAGAATATTATTTATCATAAAATATGATTCAGGCCTAAGAAAAACAAATTAATAATTTAGCTTAGATATAAAGATTTTTGGATGAAACATAAAAAAGGCAAGTCTGTCTAAAATCACAAATATCAACAATAACAAAAAAAAAAATCGTCGTCCTTACGCATGCTTATCCTAGGTCTGTTATTGAATTGACAAATTTAAAAGCAAAATAATTTTTATCATATATGTAATTATTTATTTATTTAATATAGTTTAATTAGTGTAACCAATCAATAACTCATTGAGTGACAGAGTAATCAAAGACTGATATTTTATGATAAACAGAAACAGATAGTCTGAGAGTAGATGATGTAGTGTCTCTAGTCCATTGTTCAAACTGCAACTTGTAGTTCAACATGCTGTTCACAAAAGAAGAAAATGTATATATACCATTACACTATATATGTTTCTTTGATTACATTTACAAGTATCAGAATTAATGTACATACAACCAGCAGCAACCCTGTGATTCTAGTGTCAGTATGAACAATTTTTCCCTTACATTATTCTTTCAATGGATGAATATTGCAGTGAATGAATTGTTTCAATACTCAGCCAAAAGATGTTTTTATGCTGGCCACTTTGACTGCAGATCTTCCTCCAGCATCAAGAAAAAAGTGTTGAAAGAAAAAGGTAGAACAAATAAAGTACAATGTCTGATATAAGTTCCCTTGACCCACCATACACAGAATGATTATCTCCTATGTTGATTTGTTCAACCCCCTTTTGGAAATCCTGACAGATATACAAGTGTTGCACTAGTACCTGTTGCACTAGTACCTCTTCAGCAAACTTCGAATACGAACCAAGAACCATGTTTTCAAGAGTGTTTTGTGCTTTCTCCAACCATTGAAGTACTTACCAATCACCCTTTTATAACTAGGCCTTTGCTGAACCAAAAGCCAATACTCAGCAATGTTTGGCCTTCCAGTTATGTAGTCATTCTCTAAATCCAAGAGTTTTAAACGAGCTAATACTGGAATGAGCATCACATCAGCCATGGTAAAATCTTGACCTGCCAAAAAAGGTGTTTCACACAGTTGCCTCTCCACCTCATCAAGCAATCTAACCAAATGCTCTTTGCTCCTTCTCAAAACGTCTGCTTCTTTCAATTTCTCTTCGGTCTCATAGGCTTCTCTCAACTTCCTATGGTAATCTCCTGCTAATTCAGGTGACTCAGACATGCGAGCAATCACCACTTGCCTTATGAACTTGGAAACATAAACACGGTATTTCTCAGGTATATGTGCAAGTGTGAAAAACTTGGGGTCCCAGTCTTGTATCCTCTGCATCCATTCAATCACTTCCCTGTTACTGGTACTGATACTGTCAGCCCCTGAGGAAACCACAGCAATTCTTTCGATGTACCTGAACATTCAGCCCAACTGTATAACTTCTGTTTGTAACATAACGGTGTGAAAGTAAACTCAAAATTGAACACACTCTTCACTCTTAGTGTGCAAATAATTAAGCTTTATCAAGAAACAATACAAAGCAGTTCATATCTGAAATGCATGACTATACTATTTGCCACTTGGAGGGAACTGGTTTTGGAGTAGTGATGTATATGAAGAGAGGACTTGGTCAGTAACCAATTTTTCAACTACTTTTTCGTTTTAATTTCAATTTCAAGAGCAACATAGGAATAGTTTTTACAAAAATGGTTCTGTTTATGCACATTTATATATGTAAGTCGAAATAAATAGAATGATACAAGAAGGGTGAGAAGTATAAGACATACTGGATTATATCAATAGTGTTGTAAATGATATGAGAACCATTTTGGAAAACCGGGACCCTTCCACGGCGATTCATCTTGAAGAAAGAAGAATCCAAGTTCTTGCCAGTAATGGGATTGACATGGTGAGATGTATAATCCACACCCTCCTCCTCCAATGAAATTCTCACCCTCTGGCTGTCCAAATCCAACGGATGATGATATAGCTGCATCTTCTTCTCAGGCAATATTTCTTGCAGGTAGTGTGCTAACACCAAAAACCATACAGGAACCACTGAGATGGCATTCAGGGCTGCAAAACAATGATAACAAAATTGTCTTGAGAACAATTAGTAACTGGTTAACTACTCACCATTGTCCTTTGCTCACCCAAATTAGTGCTAACCTGTTATAGAAGCCTCATGTCATGAACCATAATTAATGCATAGCATAGAAAATTAAAGCCACACATCATACAATCTCGATTGGATACAACCAGAACCAGATTGGATGCTTACTACTACTAATACAACTTCTTGAACAATACGATGCTTGTTTAAGTGAAACTAAACTTAGATCCTTTAAGCAATGTTTTGGATAACCTTTAAGCAAAGTTTTGAGTCTGAATCTTATGGACGGATAAAATATGATTGAAAGGAGATACCTCACTTAATATGGAAGGACATTTTTCAGATAAATATTAGTTATCAGCCGATAAACACTCCATTAAAATGTCACTAAACCACAAAATTTGATGACTATGTAATTTGGTAAGTACTAGCAAACCAAGCACAAAATCAAATCAAATATTCAAGACACGAGGACCCATTTCGGTAATGGGGGTTTGAGGATTGAAGGTGTTTTGGAAGATCAAGATTCCAAAGCTCAGATTCCCAAAGAAATCAATCAACTTAGCTGTAAAGAACCAATAGTGATCAAAACTCCCAACCATCTTCAAGAAGAACAAAAAGAAACATAAATATTGCAAACAATAGATAAATAACTTGGAATTATGCAAACTCAAACGCAACCCATTTCACAAAAAAAAAAAAAATGAAAGTGTTGGGACAAAATAAGCATAAGCAGACATCAATTTGACAAGGTAAGTGGTGTTTCATCGTGTGATAACAGAAATTAAAGTTGAGGAGAATGACATACCCAGAAGCAGAGAAGAGAAAAACAGGGAAAGGAACAAGTTAGCGTTGAGTTGGGCTTTTGGAGAATTTTGCAGGAGACAAGAATAAAAAGCTGAAAAGGCTTGAACTAAACTACAAAGTGAAGAGTAAAAAATATGCAAAGTGCGAAACTTCCATAACTTGTGCTGCTTTTAGATCATGTATATTATATTATTAATATTGGGTAATTGAAAACCATGGTCTATGCGTTCTGTTGTTAGGTTTTGGACACGTGGGTCAAATTTCTTGCTCTGGTGAGTAATTATGCTAATATGAAAGTTATTTTTGAACGAAAATAGAAAGAATAAAATCATATTAATCGCAAAAGAAAAATAATCAAAGCATCTAGTATACTTGTATAATTAGTCAATATTAAAAGTAAAGAAAATTAAAATGATTCATTTGTTACACCTAATTTTTAAAAACATATACAATAAGATAATAACTTAAAATTATACGCTTTTAAATTAATAATCATTTTTCCCTCAAATCTTAAAAATAATATGATTAAGATCGATTAATGTATTTAAGGTATTATTTGTTTTCTCACAAATAAGATTATATTTCGACTTCAAATTATTGAGATAATATTGATAAAATTAATTATTGTGTATTGTCTGTTTTTTAAAATCTAAAATTCTCTTACGTTTTTAAGAAAGAAAAATATAATTAAATGATTCCAATCCATAACAATGTAAAAGTATTTTAATATACTAAAATTATAACATTTGTCCAATTAAAGTATAAATTATGAATAAATTATAATCAAATATATAACATGAAATATATATATATATATATATATATATATATATATATATATATATATATATATATATATATAGTATTTATCTATAATT
>Ga0214545_1003207_pt1 | contig 31350 bp, 11 predicted proteins | sample CNSS4metaG_FD_160064 | JGI IMG/M metagenome (GOLD analysis project Ga0214545, IMG submission 160064) | Root nodule microbial communities from cowpea collected in UCLA plant growth center, Los Angeles, California, USA - CNSS4 | ecosystem: Host-associated > Plants > Roots > Nodule | place: USA...
AATCGATATTTTGAAAAGTGGACACAAAAAGGGGAATCCCCTTTATTTATTGTTATAGATATAGATATATATATATATATATATATATATATATATATATATATATATATATATATATATATATATATATATTTTTTTTATATATATATATATATATATATATATATTTACATCTGCATTTTTGATACATAAGATTTAATAATCGTTTATTTTAATTCTCAAATTTATAAAATTTTGTTTTTATATTATAAAATAATTTTTTAAATATTTTTACTGATATTAAATATTATAATGAATTTAAAACGTTTTAATCTTACACAACTAAAATATCAATTTTAGTTTTAACATTTCTAATTTCTATTAAAATAATCAATGTTTTCGTTGTACGAAGTACTATTAGTTATATTTTCCCTAGTTTATACTCACAAGTTAATTAGTTAATAATTGACTATCACATTTATCTAACTCTTCATTTAGCATATTTATTGAGTTTGTGAAATTATTTTTAAAAAAAATCATATAAAAAAATATCTATCATTTTAAAAATCAACCTATAAATTTAAAACTAGATATTAATTAGAAAGTACTATTATTTTACCAAATGATGATTAGAATGACTCTTAGTTCATAAAGAAAAACTATGCACCAAAAATGTAAGTGGAAGGGTAAATTTCTGCAAGTCTTCTAGTAGGTGGTATCATGAAAATATCTCATATTTTATAGCTTTTACTTATTCTTTTTCTTATCTCAATTATTCATGAGCCACATAGTAAAATCACAAATTCAACAGAGGTGGGTATAAAGTGTTTTTTCGTGGGGGAAGAAAAAAACAGTTATAATAGATCAGATATTGGCTAATTAATATATAAAATAAAAGAATGAGGTATACTTTTTTCCAATCTTTGTAGAGATACAAAATTGTCACTTTCTCTAGTTGAAAAATATACAATAATAATATTTCTTCCTTTACAAATTCAATGCATATAACATTTTATTCCATTTTAAAGCTATCTATAAAGTTCGTCCATCGTTAAACCGACAAATTGATGGACGAGAGGATACATTAACTTCTTGTTTTTTTAATTAAAAATTAAAATTAAAATTCTTTTAAAAGTTAATATTTTACATTATATTATTTTTAAAATTTATAATAACATTATAATTTAAATTATTAATATTTAAATATTTTAAAAAGTTAACAAGTAAAGAAAATAATGATGTTAATTTACTAAATTAAAAATTTAAATAATATTTATATAATTAAATATATTCAAAAAAATATTTATATAATTAAATATATTTAAATATATATATATATATTTAAAGAAATTTAAAAAATAAAATTCACAATTTTGTCTTTTGGTAGGCAAATTAAAATTTTCAATTGTTTTTTATATTAGGTTATTGGACCAATCTAACATATGTTTGACAGGTTAACAGTGAACATGACTAATTCTACAAAAAAAATTTGATAAGTATTTTAAAATAGTCTATTTTAAGAACTTCCAACTTGTAAATTACAAAGTATTTTAATTAACTTTTTACTTGTAACTTACTTAATTTTCTTGTACTATTATATTTTATATTTTAATATATTTTATTATTTTTTAATTTCTTTTATCTATTATTAGAAATTTCAATTTTATCAAAATAAATAATCAATTCATTATATTTAATATTTGTCGGGTTATTTTTTTTTTATGAAATTTACATTAAAAAAATATTTACCATCATATATTTGAAGTAATGAATGTTTGATTGATTACATGAAAACTAAACATAGCGAAATTGTAAAAATAATTTTCTTTTAATATTAGTTTAAATTGTGAAATAAAATAAAAGAAAATAATAAAAGAAAATAAATAAAAATTGATTGATAATCGTTAGAATGAATAAAATAATACAATCTTTAGTAAAATAAATAAAAGTATTAAAAATATTAATAAAAAATATTATTTTAAAGATTCTAAAATTATAATTATATAACAATATATTGTTATTATTATTATTATTTAAAAAATGCAAGTTTTTTATGAATAAAAAAATCTATATAAGTATATAATTGTATATTTACTAACTAGTTTACAATTAATTTATTTTCTAATAAAATAGTTTGTCACTAGCAGCTGTTTTTATCAATTTTACCATACCATATTACTTCTAAATAATTAATTATATATTTATTATTTTCTAATTATTTGTTTGCAAAGGTGGATAGAAGAAGTGACATTGATTTAGAGAGAATAAATAACAATTTCCAGAGAAATTATTATAAAAAAATATTAATAACTGTTTTTGGTAATAGTTCAATAATTGATTTTGGAATTGTTCAATAATTGTTTATTTTGTTTATATTACCAATTTTATTTTTATTAATATAAATAATTTTATCTTTTTATCATTTATAACTTTTTTTAATTATATTGTTTATAAATTTAATAATATCTTTTTATTTTAAGGATTAAATATGTTTTTTAATTCTTAAATTTAAATTCAAAATTGATTTTTTTTAATTTTAAAATATTTTGATTTTCACACTTTGAAATTAAATAAATAACAATTTTAGATTACTGTTAAAATTATTTAAAATTTAAAAACTCAAATATATTTTTATGTTTAAATTTAAAATTAAAAACTTATTTAATCCTTATTTTAATAATAATTACAAAAAATAACTTTTATTTTTCACTATCTGCTAACAATATAAGAAAATCTATTGATACTATTTTTTCTAATATACTAATAATACTATATGAAACTCTACTAACAATATATACAAATTTAGTATCGTTGAAACTCATATATTCATCCTTAAATATTGATAGATGTCCATTTTGTTAAATTTTTATCATTTCAAACAACCCATTTTGTATTTTGTCCAAAATAATCCTACCACTTTCTTAATTTACTCTTACTATTTTTCTTTTCAAAAATACCACTCAATACTCATTTCTATGATATTATTAATTGTTTCGGGTGTAGGGACCAAGTTTTAAGGCTGATCGGTTGATAGTTATAACTGTTACAATAAATGTGAATTAAATATTCTCACCAACCTAACTTTGGTCCCTATTTATAGTTTCCGGTGTGGGTCTATAATTAGGGCTCCTTAATCACGGCCCAATGATCCCTTAATTGAGATTACTAACTTGTTTTATTTTAATTAATATGGCTAGTTGATCCAGGATTTCTGCTTAATCGACCGATGGTCACACGGTCTGACGAGTTATCTTTTATAGATGAGTAACTTTGAATGATTAAATGTGTTTAATTCGTCCGATCGATGGGTCAGTTGTCTTCAACTTTATTATAAGGTCTATCCATAACTAGCGGCATGTGGTCGCTTGAGTTTGGTCATTTAGGCCAATGCACCAATGGACTGTACAATACATTAATAATTGTAGAGTTAAATATTATTAAGAATATTACTTTTAGTAGTATTAATGTTAATATATTTATCGGTTATGTAACATGCAACGATCACAGTTTGTAAAGCAAAAATTTAAAATGATTTTTATAAAGCGAGTAAAATAAAATAAAATAAATAAGGGAGTATTCCTAAATAAATAAAATGCTATGTGGCTTTGTTTTGTCCAAGCACACCCCAAGGTCACGATTCATCTCCATATATTCATTGATTCGGTGTCATCTACCTTCTTCCTGTTTCTTCAATTAGGGCTCAATTTTCACTTCGATTTCCTTTCTTCTCAACATGTCTGAAGATTTTCTCGAACAAGGGAAGAAGCGAGTCCGGAACCCTTTTGTCCCCATTGGTAAAAACCTCTCCATTTCAATTTTACGCTTTCAAATGCAATAATCTGCATCTTTCATTTGTTATATTCATTTATTATTCGTTTCGTCTTTCATTCGTCAATATTTCTTTCCGTCCTTTTTTTCACTGGAAGGAGATTGATGTAGAGAAAGGTTCAGAGGGTTTATAATTAGGGAAACTATTTGTTGTTTTAGATAGATATTGGATGGACTTGGGGAGTGAGAAATTGTTGTATATGACTTTATTAGGGGCCTATCTTCCATGTTTGGAAGGAAAAGTGGTATGATCTAGGGTTGTTGTATGGACTTGGGACTGCGGTAACAAAAGAGGGTAAAGACAAAATGTGAGTGATACGCTACTGGTATGGTCTTAAGTTGGAGGGTATGAGAAAAAAAATCAAAGTTTATAGATTTATTATTATAATTTGCACGGCCGTATGTGTGAGGCATAATTTGAAAACCTAAGAATTACTTATTTAATTGGTTTCTTGATGTGCCGAATCTGCTTATATGTCTGTTACCAGTATTTAGATTACCTTGCCATTACTTCACGAAGATTTATATGTTAATGGAAGAAATTTACCTTGGTTCTGAACTTTATGTGCAATGCTTGAATTGAATCAACTAATTTTGGGTGTTTGATTCCTGTAACTTTGAGCTTAGAATTCACTTTTATAGTGGGAAAAGAGTTGTTTTTAAAGACTGACAAAATGTGAAGAACATGGGATGCATAATGGTAGCATTCAGGGCCTCCCTTTGTAACAAATCCTCTTTCACTCTGCATGCGAATATGCAGATAAAATTATATGTTTGCGTTTCCGAAGGAAGAAACAAGGAATTTGATGATTTCAAATTTAAATTGTAATCTGGGGTGTATTGATGTTTGTGTTTCTGTTTGGCGCTGGTTGGAGCTTATTCTTTGTATGACTGTCTTGTCCTGGTGATTCAACTTATGTTAGTTAAATTTTTTGTGTTAATATCAGGTGCACTTGTTACTGCTGGTGTTCTCACAGCTGGCTTGATCAGTTTTAGACAAGGTAATTCTCAGTTAGGTCAGAAGTTAATGAGGGCTCGTGTGGTTGTTCAAGGTGCTACAGTAGCGCTCATGGTTGGAACTGCCTTTTATTATGGAGAAAATCCATGGCGATCGAGTTAAATTTATAGTGGCCGGGAGCAAAAGTTGAACTTTGTAACTGTGTGGTTCCTTGTTGGTTTTAGTTATATTCATGTGATATCTTATTTGGTCATTTGAGGACCAAAACCCTTGCCAAACATTTTAAAGTTTTATCAGAACACAACGATTGAGTTCACCCCAATGTACTTTTTTAATATATAGATTATAATAAAATAAACACTCGATTAATCGTTCCTTTCCGGAGAAACAGACTGCCACAAGATTATTAATCGTTATGGTTATATATAATCAGCTCCTCCATAATTTTCTTCCTGCATTCATATTTTTTTTTAGTCTTTTTCGGGTTGTACAGTTCAGGATTTATTTGACTTTTTATTGTATAATTCAAAAGATATTTCTGGACTTTGATTTGTGTAATTCCTAAGTTTTTTTGAGAAACAAAAAGTAGTTTTTATGTTAAACAATTAAAAAGTGACTTTGAATTGTGTAATCTAAACAAAAATGAAAAAGAAAAATGTATGGAGATGGAGAAAGAAACTGGTTTATGGAAATACGTTTTTAAAAGCAGCCGGTCTCACCAATACTAATACAAAAAACACAGCGAGTTTCATCTAATTTTATTTGTCTTTCTTTTTTATTTCAATTGAACGACTTTTATTTCCTATTTTTTCACCTCTTTAATATGCAAATGAAAGTAGAGAAACTACTTCATTGCATTGTAATTTTCAATGTAATTTCAATCATAAAATTGCAAATATGTATTTTTTAAGTACAAAATTAACGAAAAATGAAAATAAATATGCTACAAGATATGGGATTTGAAGGTATAAATCTTATTTTACGTGGTATACACAAAAATAATTACTTCCGTATTTTCATTTCATCATGATGTTTTTTATTTTATTAATTAAAATACGCGTCTTTCGTTTTTGTTGTATGATTAACAAAACTATCTAAGATTGAGTAGTTTCAGTTTAAATCTTATTTCAATTTTTTTCTCTCGATCTTGTTGGCGCAACGTTGAAGAAGTGATGACAGATCTCGTCAAAGTCTTGCTTTGAATGAAGAAGATGAAGAAGGTCATACTCCCTTTCAAAATAAAACTGATATATAGACTGAAAAAAAAAAAGATATAATTTTTTGAATATTTGATCTGCATTTTTCATTGTTTAAATACTATATCTAACTGTCAACGGATGGACTAATCGTTCAACTTTTTCTTCTGTGTCTCATATTTTTATTTCATTAGTTATTGCATTTGAGAGAAAAATATCTCAAACAACTACATGGGTGTGTTAGTACCTACTCAAATATTGCGACACTTTTTAACCATCTTTTCTAATAGATTTTTAAAATAAATTTAATACAATCAAATGATGCTAATAAATTTTCTTAATCTATGTGAATTATTCACAACACTCACATGAAGGAAATATATATATATATATATATATAAATATATATATATATATATATATATATATATATATATACTTTCAAGCAAAAGACAAATTTATAAAAAAAAATAACTTTTATCATTTTTGGTTAATTACATTATCAAATTGAAAATGTTATTATCTTATAGTATATAAATATCTCATAATTATTGAAATGATCTTCCATATAATAGGCATTCAAATTTTATAAGGTATATCACGTTTTGTGTGTTAAAAAAACTATTCAATTGAACTAGTAATGAATTGCACTAAATTCAGCTATAATATTTCAATTATGTTTTTTAAATGAACTGAAATGTTTCTTAGTTTTATTTTTAAAAACTCGGTTCTTAGAAAATTGAACTTTTAAAACTAAATTATGCTGATAAAATTTTAAAAATAATATGATACGCAATTTAAAATTAAATCGGTCGAAAATGAAGTATGAAAGTTAATATTGAAGCAGATTAAAAAAACTTAAGGGTTGTGACAATTAACTAATCTATCTATTTTTGATGATAAGTGATCTTCTATAGTTTCTTTTAGGTATTACTTTATTCAGTTCAAATTTAATTTAAACTGTTTTTTTTTTCAAAATAAATATGTGAAATTATGCTTCTTCTTTTTTACTAAAACTGCCACATTTAATAAATTTAAACTTTTTAATTTTAATAATTTATAGAGTACATGTTTTATTAACTAACTATTTATAAATACTTAGCTTTATTAGACATATCTATGTAAAACATTACTACTTATAAAACCATTGGGAGTTGTACAATCACCCTAAAAGCAATTCATTTTAGTTTACACAAATTATTTGTCATTAGTTTAGTTTCTTCAAACTACATTTCTATTCAATATAATTTTTCATAGTTGAGTTAAATTTAGTTCATTTTATCCATCCATTGTGCATCAAAACTTATAATATTTATGAAAACATTATTTTTTTATTTTGTTAGGTCTAAAGAGAGAGGGGGTTTAATGGGAAGATGCGATACTAGTGAGATATGAGCTCAATCACATAAGACATAAGACATTGACACTACTCTCAACTCAAACCTCTTATAGTGCTCCACTCTCTTATTGTATTCGTCTTAGCCGGTCACCAAGACTAGACATCGACTCTGATACGACTTGTTAGGTTTAAGGATGGAGAATGTTTATTGGAGAGATACAATGCTAATGAGACCTGAGTTCAACCATATAAGATATCGACAGCACTCTCAACTCAAAACCTTAAAACAATGAGTTTGAGGTCTTTGTTCTTATATGGTGCTCTATTTTCTTATATTTACTCAACATGAAACCTAGACTCACACTTAGATTTCTAACATATTTTATAACTATATATATGTTTAAAAAATATTTACTAATGAATTTAAATGTTATAAAAAAAAAACTCGATTTTTAGTTTAAATTTTCTCATTATAAGGTGGTTGAAATATACTTAAAAATTCACATTTAAATTAGAATAAATATTTATTAAAATTAATATCTTTTCACCTGTCATATATATATATATAATAGAAAAATAATGATTATACTATTTAATACATTATTTATTATTAATTAAGGACATGAATAAAAGTCATAAATAAAATCTACTTTTACGAAAATTTGTGATTTCCAACAAGACGAGAGTTATATATGAATAAAAATGAGAGTAACATAGTTAGAAAAATTGAGCATAGCATGTTAAATTAATAATAAATGCAGTTGAAGTGGTGATTGTAGCTCCTAGAGTAATAAATTGGAATTAGCTAGGTAATTAATAGGAATTGCACTTACTAGAAAAATGGTGAAACATAATTGCCACATTGCCGAACCTTCATATAACACGTGTTATGTGCCACGTCGACATTCTATCTCCCTCACACCCACCCACTCCCTATATATGTGTTCCTCCTCATTTCCTTTCTCAATTCTCTTCTTTTCAATTACTCTCTGATCACAACGCCATCACCAAAACGCTACAAGGGTTTCAGGCAAGCCATCATTTCCCCCAAATTATAGTTTCACTTCTTTTATGCCAATCAGCTTTTCCTCTCTTATCCTCTCTTCCCTTTGATTTTGCACTAATTCAAGCATGCTTAGCAATAGCAGTTCACGCATTGTTTTTCCTCTATCTTTGGTTAAATGGGTCAGCCATAGATCTTTCTACCGGAATCTAGAATACTTCTTTTGTAACCTTCTTTGTCGGTATCGCTTTATTCAATTGACGCAAATATGCCTTTTCTCATTTTTGCCTTCCGTTGCCGAATTGCTGGCTAGGGAGTTTATCGAAGTAAGACAAGGAATTTTGGGTATTTGCCTTTCTTTGAAATGGACGCAGTCGTTTGCAAAAGATTTGGACTTTCATGTATTTGCACTTCCTGCCAAATGAAGCGTGCACTTGTGCCACATTGTGTATCACGCACTTTGTATAGCTTATTCCTGCACATTCATCAGACCCTTGCATTAGTCACTGTTGCTTGGTGTTCTCCTTTGGACCTGGTAGCCTTGTGCTTCAATACTTGGAAGGGTGGTAATGTTGTCTAATTGGGTTGGGATTTTTCACCAGCTTAAGTATTCTCCTGTCCTTCTGAAATTAGAGGTTTTTTTGTTGCCTTCATCGTAGTTGAAGGATTACTCTTTACTGAGTAAGAATTTGGTGTAACTTTGCCTGTAGTGTAAAGTTCTACATGTATGCCCTGTGATGAACAGAGCTGTGTAGTATATACCTAAACAACTATGTCTATGTTTGTGTTTAATTTTCCTTGTCCACTTTGTCCTTTTCTGTTTGATCCATGACTATTGTGCTTTTCTTTAGGAAGAATAATTGCTTATTCTTTCAAGTGATATAGAGAACTTGAAAACTAACCATTTCTCTAAAAATCTATATCAGACATGCAATGAAACGCATTGATGTATCCTAATCAAGTTGTTTCCCTTCATATATACAGCCTCTCTTTTTCGAAGTCTCTCTTGGTTCTTTCTAAAAGACCATCTCTAAATTGTCAACTACGTTAATTGCTTTATTTTATATTCTTATAAAATGGCCCAAATCGAGAGGTAGTTTTTAGGTCGAAAGAGAGTAAGTGAATGGAATTAATTTCTGATGTCGAATGATATTTTGAACATTCATTAAAAAAGATAATTTCTTCGAATCTGTACTATCTTCATATGATATAGGGTCTCTTTCTTCACATATTTGGCTTCTTTTTGTGGATCAATATCTATTAAGAAGTGAGTTTAACCTCACAGAACCGCAAGGTGAGGATTCCTATTTATATAATCCAGAATCTTGAATACACCTCCTTCACTCTGAGTATTATCTTTATATGGTATAGGGTGTAAAATCTTCAATAATCTCCTTCACGTTTAGTATTATCTTTGTATGATATATGGTGTTTTTCTTTACGGATGTGGCTTCATTTTATAGATCAATATGAATCTTCTTGATCTTGATTTTTGCATTTATGTACATACTTCTTTATGTACATATTGTAGATTAGCCTTATCTTTAGTTAACTTGAGATCTCCAACAGCATCAAGACAATTACAAAGTTTCTTATACTTGGGTTTTCTGCTTCTCTGTATCATTTATCTGCATCGTTTATCAGCTTATGATGAATCTTTTGTTGGCAAAATTATGTTTTGGTTTGATATGTAGGACACTACCAGAAACATATTGGGATACATCAAGTTCCTTATCCTATTTTAAATTTAACACAAATGAATTGAGCTTATATGGACTGCAATCGAAATTGGGTTTTGTTTTTGTATCTTCTGATTTGGTGGAGATGAGAACAAATATGTACATTTGGCAGATATTAAACTTTTTTTATTGTATCTGTAGCAGGTTAAAATAAGTGATCTGTATAATCAAAATGTCATCTCCAAGCAAGAGAAGAGAAATGGATGTTATGAAATTGTAAGTGGACTGTTTTATTGAGTGTTTATGGTTACATTATTTTAAACTGTTTGAATTGTTTATTGTATATTTTTTCTCGAAGTAGGTGGCTAGCAGTATATGTCAAATTCTTTGAAATATATAATGGTTAGTTTGTTTTGACTGTTAGTATGACGTGATGAGTAAGCACATTTGGCACATTGTAGGTTATTTTCTCGAGGTATCATTTTATCTTGAAACCACGTTCATAATGTGGGTGGATTTGAGTAAGTTTTATTTGGCTTAAAGAGAAGCCCCTTTAAAATCTAAAGCTCAATTACACAGAAGGACCTGGACTACTTTGTTGAAATGAAACACCCATTATATATAATAATTTGTAAGATTTATAAAGGATTAAAATTTGTCCAAATCCGTTGAAGTACAGGCCTTTCCTAACTTACCATAATTTGTGTTTTTGTTAATCACTAAATGCCGTGTAGTTTTGTTTTCAAGTTAAAATAACTCTTAGTTGATCGGCAAGAAGCTAACAAGACGCTGGAAAACCAGATTTGAAGGGGCCTAATGTGAATTTTGGAAAACTGCTTTAGTTGCAGTCAAACAAGAGGGTTAAGTGATAAAAAGTAGACATTGGAGTTAAGTTTAGAAATGCAATACTTAATAGGAAATTTGTTTTACCCATTTATTAACATTCATGATAGAAGGAAGGATTATGAATTGGCTGTTTCTGTCATGAAAAATCACCTGGAAGTGACAATCAAATTCATCATAGCATGATATGCCAAGCATAGAATCCAACATCTAAATTAAAAAGAAAAAAATTGCTTATGATTTTCTCCATCACATTACGTTTTAGCATAAGCTGATTTGTATTCATAACATAAACTTCACCCTTTTTAGTGGGAATAGGGATCTGCAAATTACTAAGAACAATTGAGGAAATTAAAAAGAAGCGAAAAAGAACATTCTTACTTAGTCTTGGTCTGTTGGGAGTTTATGTTTTCCTCATGGTGCCTCTTCTTGTGTCATACCATCTTATTTCCCTGTGGTAGGGAACTAAACCACTGCTTTTTTTATGATTTTATTTTTCAGAGGAACATTTTTTGTAAATGGTTTATATTGAACCGCAACCATGTAGTTCTTTGTCAAGTAAACTCATTATAAATCGATCCCGTTCCCTCTACTTTCCTTTTCTTCCTCCCAAAAATTAAATGTCTTAATAACATACGATACTTGTTATTCTTGACATCGCGTAAATAGTGCAACTTTGTTGGTCCTGTAATGAGTAAATATAGGTCTTTGACTAAGTAACGATGATATGTTGGTAGCATTATCATTTATGCATATTTTTGTTACCTAAATAGAAGTTGTTACACTGAAGGATGCTGTAGCATTATGTGGTGCGACTTGGTACTTATAGGCTGTTGTCAAATGAACTGGTAGATATGGTTACAGGAACATGATCACAGAGTGTAGACAAAGTTTAAATTATATGCTGCATTTATGTATGGAATACATGGTTGAAATTGATAATGAAGGCATATGTGCTTCATCTAATTTAGTAACCTGTGCCGTACAACAATATCAAGTGTCTTTTATATGCTTCAAATGCATTGCATAATTAGTGAGGCTTATGAAGTATGTGCATTTCTATTAGGACCCAAAAAAACAAAGTCGCAAAAGCCTAGTATGAGTAAACTTTCCAACGAACAATTGTAGGAGGAAAAAAGGTAAATATACCCCCATTTCTGTAAAAGTTGACATATGTGAAGTTAATTTTAACTTAGGAGAGAAATTCCATTCATTTTCTCTTCCTCTCTCTCTGTTTTTCTTTTTCTGCTAGAAGTACTTGTTAAAAGTTTATCCAAATGGTGTCAAATGATGCTAATATACTATCATCAGTCTAGAATTAGAAAGGGTATGCATGTATTAATTTGTAAATTCATGTTGATGACTGTTCCTTATATCTGTTGGATGAACGGAAATTCCAAGACTATTGCTCTTGGCATTTTATCCACATGGTCATGTATGCTTGATTACTCGCAGCAATTTTTTTTTGTAGTCATATTTCTCAAATATTCCTTACTTCTTTTCAGGATGATGAGTGATTATACAGTGGAGACGATAAACGATGGACTTAGTGAATTCAATGTTGAGTTTCATGGTCCAAAAGAAAGTACTGTCAAAATTCTTTGGTTAACCTACACTTTTGTTTGATGAAACTGTAAATGTGTACAAAGAATTACTTACCACTCAATTTTTAAAAAATAAATATTTCCCTTTTTTTTCCTTTCTCAAGACAAAAAATGGATGACAAAAAGAGTTTGATGAGAAGCTGCTTTATTTCTATCAACACAACTTTCCACATAATATTTGCTTGTCATACTTCATCTTCTAGCTTGACACGGGTTTCTTTATCTTTAAATGCGATTGTGAGCACAATGACCAATTACTTGTCTTTAAGCTATTTGGTTGTTCCTTGATTTATCACATTTACGTGATTATTGCAGGTCTTTATGAAGGTGGTGTCTGGAAAATTCGTGTCGAGCTTCCTGATGCTTACCCATATAAATCCCCTTCTATTGGCTTTGTGAACAAAATATTCCACCCTAATGTCGATGAGTTGTGAGCACTTCATATGCTATTAGTCAATCTTTATTTTTTTGGGTGAATATTTCTCCTGCTCTATGTAGTTTCTGCACTAATATGGGTCAATGGATTATTACCTTCATATTTGGGTTCCATGATACATGTCAATAATTTCTGTCTGCTGTTTATGTTTCATTGTTTTGGGATTTTGTACAAGATATTTCTAAGGAGTATCAAGTCACTGAAACAGCTTGCTATTGTTTATGCACTAGTGGATTATGACTGATTCTGCTTTGCACATTTCATCAACTGCAGATCTGGCTCTGTATGCTTGGATGTCATTAACCAATCTTGGAGCCCAATGTTTGGTAATTCAGTTATATGCTTTCATAGTAAAATTTCAAGTATCTATCGTGTGAAGTTTCTGTTATCTGAATGAAAATTCAACATGAATATAGAATATCCTCCTTCATTAATGTCCTCTCTCTTTTTCTGGCTAATCTGTTATGTTTTTTGTTTCTTTTAAGTGACCAAGATTTCTTGTGTTTTTCAGATCTTCTAAATGTCTTTGAAGTTTTTCTTCCACAACTCCTGCTTTATCCAAATGCTTCAGATCCTCTCAATGGCGATGCAGCATCGTTAATGATGAAGGATAAAAAGTTATATGACCAGAAAGTTAAAGGTGAGCAATTGTTTGTTTTGTCCTACTTTTTCTGATGATTGAAGACACGTTATATTGGTTTCCCTATTTTAGTGATCCAACTGCAATGCCTATTATCTGATGATTGCCAGTGTTTGTTTGGTGCATGGATTTGTGCATAGAATGGGAATTGGACATTGGAATTGGTTTCCTATTTCTGTTAGTACCACTACTATTTTCATCACTGTTACTACTTTTTGCCACCATGACCACCGCTTACTCGCCGCGTTGTTGTCATCATCACCTTTTACTGCCACCGCCAATTGGGGATCAATTTTTTTATTAAATTTATGTAATTCTAGTCAGAATAGAATTATAATTCAATTCTTACCTTTTGTTTTTTGCTTCATCCAAAGGTAAGAATCATGATTCTAAACCAAAATTCAATTGCATTTCAACTACGATTGTGATTAGCATGCTCTTAACGGACCCTTAGTGTAATCTTCCATACAAATTTCCTAACTAATTGGTTTCTGACTGAATAGCTTAACCTCCCGTGCGAATCACATCTGGACTCTGGTTTGTAATGATAAAACCGTGTTTGTGCTCCGGACCCGTATAATGGTTCATCACTATATATTTTGACCAGAGGCTGGAAATTATTTAAACACGATGATATTTTTTGTACCCGAGACTGCTTCATGTATTTCTTAATGTTGGGATTTATTTGTAAAGTTAGGATGCTTTGGTGAATGGGGGGGCTATTTAATGGTGAAAAAAGATGTATAAACATTGCTCTGCTATTTGTGGGGACAGAGTATTGTGAGCGGTATGCTAAGAAGGAAAACATTAGCAACTCTACAGCTGGTGAGGAGAGTGGAGATGAGGAAGACATCAGTGAAGAAGACAGTGGATCTAGTGATGATGACATTCCTGGTCATGCTGATCCTTAAGCGGGTTTAATGGTATCCCAATCATACCTTTAAAGGGTCCATGTAATACCAATCAAAGCATTATTACATCATTGTTACTTGTTCAATTATAAGACGTAGGGATTATGTTCACTGTTTCTGCCTGTAAAATTACAGTTCTCATTCCTCAGTAATTTCATGAAAAGCTATAATATAATATTTAGTTAGAGCTTTCATTGAATTTTACATTATGTAGTTCATTACCTTTAAAAAATTATGTTGAAGATACATGTTCAGAATTTCAGTTTTCTCTTGTATAGTTATCTAAAAATATTACTTCCAATTATGGAAATATGTTTCTTCTTGTCAGTGGAGTCTTTATTCATGAACACCGACGGATAGTTTTGACAAATTTGCATAGTGGCTTAACTTTTCTTCTTCTTAACATCAGTAGTATATAGACTAAGTAGTCAAGAGTAAAATAATAATTAAAAAAAATTTACAGCCAAAACACAACATTTTAATCGTGTCCCTTTTTTGAATAACATTTTAGCTACTTAAGGTTTAAAAGGTCATAAAAAGAAGTCATTTACTAAAAACGTGTAACAATAGTTGGTGCATTTATTATACCAATGTAAAAAATTCCTCAAAAGTAACTCTAAACTAACATAGCAACTCCAATTCTTTTAAGATGACAATAAAAAGTAGAGTAAATTCTCCATCCCTCAAACAATTGATGACGAATGGGATAGTAGTTCTTTGAGAAATATGTTTGACTGTAATAAAATGTTTTTCTACACTTTGAATGCTGGCAAGAAATGTAGTTCAAAATAGTGAATTCAATCTGGCTTAAATGGGGGAAGTAGGTGGCTAGAGAGGAACGGACGGATTGAGTTTCTGGCAAGTCCTTGTTATTTCACAAGGTGCTGGTGTAGAAAGGATGAACTTATTGAAAGTGGCATTAAAATGTATAAATTCTTCTCCTGCTGATAGTCCAAGCCTGAGTGATGGATTGGCAATTTCAATGAAAAAGGAAATGAGAGTGTTTAGAAACTTTCCTTATTTTTTATCAGTTCCATTTTACCCAAGTTGATATACAACGAAAGGAAACACATTTGCTATCTAGATTTCTCACTTTCTGATTTTTAATGGTATGTATGGATAAAACAATTTAAAAGTAATTTATTTATTTGGTGAATTTGAAATTTTGTAAAATAATATAAGTTATTTAGATGAGAAAATTAAAAGAAAATTGAAATTTATAAAAATTAATAAGACATTTTAAAAATAATTAAAATAATAGAATTTGAAATTTATTAGAAAAAAAAAAAAATTTTATAATTAGTTCTTTATTAGAGGTGTCAACTTTCGTTCTAGACCAACTAGGGTCGATCTTCCACTCGTTTTAACTTTTGGTCTGAGTTGACTCGTATTGACTTTTGGTCCTAACCAGTTTAGCTTGACTTTTAGCCCATATTGACCTAACTCGATTCTTTGAGTGGGGATGACTAGCCTCGACCTTTGATCCTAACAAACTTGACATAATCTTTGACTTGGATCAACTCAGCTTGATTATTTACCTTCATTGACTCAGATTGACTTGTTTTGATCCTCAGTCAAACCAACTTGATTTAACTTTCAACTTGTTTGACTTGGCTTGACCTTAAAATTGAATTGACTCATCTCAATCTTTGACCATTCTCGGTTGAGCTTGGTTTATTTTCAGTTTGATTTGACTTGATTCTTCAACTCTGACCGACTTGGTTCAACTTTTAGCTTGTGTCATCTTGACTCGATCTTCAGCCTAGACTAACATAGTTCGACCTACAACTTAGGTTAACTTATCTTGACCTTCACCCGAGTTGACTTGACTTAGCACGAGGTGTATCTAACTCAATTCGAACTCCATCAACCTTAATTTGATCTAGACACGACTTAACTTATACGCAGCATGATTGATCAACTTGACTTGATCCTAATCTGACTTTGTCTATTTTTACTTAAGACCGATTTGCATAGGCAGAGACATAGGTTGGCCTTATCCCTTGGAGTTTTTGTTACTTTTTTGGTCTTGTGAGATTTTTTTTTATGTGAATCTTTTGATCATGTCAACTTTTCTGGCTTCGACCACCCACACATGCATAGGTCAAGCTTTGTGAACTTAGTTAAATTAACAACATTTTACTTTCTATAAATGTTATGCACATATACATAATGAAAAAAAAATTATTAAATTTTATTTTAATATTTGAATTTAGCTAATTTTTTTGTAAATTTTATTTATAAAATAAATTTTATTTTGAAAAGAGAAATTCAATTATTTTATTCAAACAAAAAAAATTAAAATATAAGATATTTTAATTATTTATTCAAACAAAATATTTTAAAAAATAATTATAATTAATTCAAATATTATATATTTCAATTTCTTAAAATCCTTCTTAACATATAAAGTAATAATTCAAATTCAACGTTTTAATTCAAACACACACTCTAAACTTGAGGGTTTCTTAAGAAAGGAAGTACATAACGAGAAGAAAGAACATAACATTCACACGAATCCAAAAGCTAAAAACTGAAGGTTCCTCCTTGCACTGGTTGCACTGGTTGCAGGCTAATACTGCTTGGCAAATTTGGCATTTTGTGATGGATCTAAATAAATAAGGTTTAAGAATGTTTTTTTTCACTTAATTTTAACCCATAATTGAAATTCGTTCCTTTTCAAAATTTTGATGTATTTTGGTTCTTAAATTTTAAAAATAAATGAATATAATATTTTTAATTTAATTATATTAAAAAAAATTAGGTAAAAGGAAAGACGATTCTTTTTTATCATATCTACGAAAGAAAGAGTGAGAAACCGAGAAAAAAACATGTAGGCCCAACTAGTAGATTAGCTTCACTGTTGGCCAAAATCTACAAATGAGCTTGATATTTCTTTTTTTTTTTGAAGGATGATGCAGAAATTTGTTGAAGTATTAAGAGATTAGATCAGAGTGCAAAATAATTTTCAATGGAAGATAAATATTTTTTTATGTTTCATTGAAAATTATATATATTAATATTTTTAAGAAAGGTTTTGTACGTCAAAAGAGAATACTTTGTAATGACAAATATTAGAATTTAGAACCTCAAAAATGGCTTTTATAGTTGTGTAACAATGTGTAAAGTGGTGTCTTTTATTGAGTAAAAAAGTAAAAGATAATCATTACAAAAGATAACAAAAACCCTTTGAACTTAAAAGTGCAATATACATTAATTAAAATGACTATTTTTTCCATCATATTATGATTGCTGGAGAGAACAGGAAGTGAGCACAGTTTTGTTGAGGGAATAACATCTGAACGCTTGAGAGCAGAACCAATGTTATTGACTTCTTGCTGGTAACTAAGGGTTCTGGACATTAATTTATTTGTATTTCACACCTAATTTGGACAGACAAAATCATAGGTTTAATTAGTTGCCATGCGTGCAAGAATCCACGACCCTACCATTTACTTTTGTCTTTTCACGATATCTGTAGTTTCCATCACCTCCCAACATGTGAAAGGTTAACACACAGAGCCTCCTGAACTTCTCACCCCGTTGCTATTATGATTTATAGGAATTAACATTCATCATTTCAACTTTTAAATGTGGCCCAAATGCTTCTATGATGTAACAAAACACGCCGATACAAGTTGGAAAAGACACTACATAGGTTTACACTTTAATTTCTGAGGTTGCAACTCCTGCCTCCAACCACCAACATTTTCAAATTTCTACAGAAACATTTAGGACTCACGGGTCCATTCAAACTCTGAATCTTTAGACAGCATTCATGTATGAAAAAATAAATAAAAAATCCCCTTCTCACTTTTTATTGTTTTATTTTCTTTGCAGCCATCATGCCAAGATTGGCGTGGAATGGTCATTATTATCTGCAATGATTCTATACTCGGAAAAAGAAGATACACCCTACAAATAGACAACTTTGGAGCTTAAACTTATCAATTGTTAGTGTACATAAAAGTCAACATCTTAATCATTTGACTATTGTTTTTCTTTCTTTTCTGTTTTTCTCCTTACAGACATCTGGTGTTTTTGTTACCATACAAGTCAAAATGAAATCTCTGCATAAAACTGTCAATTCACTTCACTATATCAACATTGGAGATGCTCTTATTTGTGCATTATCGAGGGACACAAACTTGTAAACATAATTTATTTTAATAATTCAGAATATAAACTTTTAATGTGTTTTTATAGATAGAGAGGTTCATATATATACACTCCATTAACTTATACTTTTGTTTTGGATCTCTGGTGTAAAAGTAAAGTTAAACAAATTTTCATGTCCACCAACCAACCACTGAACTGATAATGCGGTTATGGCTGTTGACTTTATCAAAAGCTAATATACACTCTTCCATCTATCATCCCTTCCTTCATTTTTCTCTTTATAAGAAGCATGAAAATTCATTTGCTAAAGTCTACTACAGTCAACCTACTAGCCAGCAAGAGTTTGAACAATTCACATGAAGTGTTGGACAGAAACATCATTGTTGTCATTCTACATTGAAAATGCGCAACATTGAGATTGAAACGAGGAAAAATGGTGATGTGAAGTACTCGTATGAGTCATATCCTCAGTCTCCTTTTTCAGCATACCAAGCTCCTAACGATGGTAACACTGAAGAATCAACTACGCCATCATCTCTGAGCAGAATCAGTCCACTGATTTTGCTGGTCATAATTGTTCTAGCAGTTATCTTCTTCGTGTATGGACTTGTCCATTTGGTTCTATGGTTTTTCATGAAAACACCAACCTCTTCATCAACCTACAACTCCAACAGGTTCCACGACTCCACGCGCTCACGTGTTCTTCAGAGGCAGCTTCAACAACTCTTCCGCTTGCACGATTCGGGTATAGACCAAGCCCTCATAGACGCTCTACCAGTTTTCCATTACCAAGACTTGCTGGGTTCAAAGGAACCGTTTGATTGTGCCGTGTGTTTATGCGAGTTCTCCGAGGACGACAAGCTGAGGTTGCTTCCTATGTGCACACACGCCTTTCACATGACCTGTCTTGACACGTGGCTTCTCTCGAATTCCACGTGTCCTCTTTGCAGGGCGTCTCTCTCCAACTACCTGGAGAATCAAAGTCAAAACCAAAATCCTATCTTGTTTAATGTTGGTATTGGCAATTCAAATTCCTTGGTTGTGGGAAGTGGGTTGAGGGGTGAGGAAGAGAACGGGTTTTCAGAAAGTGAAAGATCAGTTGGGAAAAGGGTTTTTTCTGTGAGGCTTGGGAAATTCAGAAACAATGGGATGGAGTTAGAGAGTGGAGATAGTTGTAGCTTGAATGAGAGGAGATGCTACTCCATGGGTTCATATAGGTACGTGGTTCGTGATTTGAATCTGCAAGTGGTTTTGTCTGAATCTGGTGATGTGAAGGGAAAGAGGATAAGCGACTCAACCAAAGGTGAGAGCTTCTCTGTTTCCAAGATATGGCTTTGGTCCAAGAACCCCACATTTCATGCTTCTAATGCACCTTTTCCTTAAAACAAACATGTATGAAGAAGAAGAAGAAGGTAAATCTTCTATCAAGAATTGCATGCCAATTATAGTGCTTTTTTTTCATGTTTTACATTATACCATTAATAAAAACCTATTTAAACATGGCAGTGCTTCTTTCTCTCTTCTTCCTTGTCTCTCCCTACTTACCCATTGAATTGAATCGATATTGGTTGAGAAGAAGGGTTCCTGTGTTTAATGGTGTTAAGAGGATTTGTATTCAGGATTATTAGTTTGAGAAAGAAGTATTATAATAAGAAAAATGTTTTTTTTACACTAGATATACCATTTTACAATCCACTATTTAAGAAATTTTTTTTAAAATTTGTAAAAATAATTAAAAAATAAAATAGTAATAGAAATATGCAAAAGTTTATTGGATTTAATCTAAATAATATATATAATTGCATTTGTATCTTTTGAGTAGCAAACAAAGTAGTATTATAAAAATTTATCACTGCAACTTGTGTATTATGTAAATTAGTCTCTGGTTTGGTGTATTAGAGAAAAACTGTAAAAAAAAAAAAATCATATTTATAGATTGGAAAGAAAATTCTGAATTTTACACTGTGTTTTCATTTACTTAAATTATGATGAGAGTTATAATATTATTTTCTTTTTTTATCAGGACGAAAAATGTTAAAGACAAATAAATACTAAATCAAGCTTTATAATAAATTCTAAACTCTAAATCTTAAATCCTATATTTTGACTCTTATCATTTATTTTTTTATTTAATTCAGTGTGTATTATTGATTTTTAAAAAAAGTCAATGATACATTAGTTAATGATTTGTACTAAATCAGATTAAGAAATAAATGATGAGTTAAAAAAAATAGTATCATTTTTCAGTAGAAAGATATAAATATTGCATTTACTTTCATAGTGTAACATACAAAAATATGAAACCCATCAAAACGGATCACAATTTTTTATTTGATTCATACTTTTTTAAATTAAAATAAAGTTAAACTAAATCACATTTTATTTTTATGTCTGATTCAAAAGATAATTTAATAAAAAAGATGAATAAAAATAAGTTTTATATATATATATATATATATATATATATATATATATATATATATATATATATATATATATTACCAAGTTTATTTTCATTATATTATATTATGTTATATATTATTATTATTAATATTAAGATCAATGAAAAACAAATGTAATATACACGTAAGTTTGTTCACTTTTTTATGTTTGTAATTTTACTATAAATATAAATTACTTTTATAATTTATTATAAATAATTTTTATTTATTTTATAAGTAATTTTATTATTAAAAATTATTAAATTTAAAAAAATAATTAAATTAAAAAATGTTTCTTGAAAGATAAAATTAATAAAATAATTATTTTAATTTAGAAGAATTTTTATTCAAAGAATAAAATTAAAAAATAAATGTTGCTAGAAATTTTGTTTATATACAAGTATCAATAATGTTGTAAAAACATTCTATTTATCTCTTTTATTTTATTAAAATTAAAATTTTTTATTTTTATTTTTAAATAGGATATTTTAATACCTTTTATTTCTTAGTAGCTCGCTTTATATTAAAAACTATTGAAATTTACAGGATTTCTCTTTTTTTTTTTGGTTCTTCTTTTGTCTAATATAGGATTGATACCTTAAGGTTTGAAACATACTAACAAATCTTATTTATTTCTTATCGTGTTTGTATGCATATTTTTTTACTTTTTCCATAAGCAAATAAAATAAAATAATTTATAATATTTCCTTCCGGTCATAATTTTAAACTCTTCTTAATATAAACACAATATAAACATTATTATTATAAGTGAAATATCTATCAACTTTGTCGGTAGCCTATGTTAAAATGTTTGGTGGATTACCTTTTATTACGTTTCTCATTCCATCATATTTTTTTCTATTTCTTTTAAGCCTGAATACATCGTTCTAATTTTTGTAAATTTTATTTATTTTAATCCTATTTTTTTAAATGTTAAAAAAATATTCTAAATTTTGTAAATTGTAATTAATTTGATTTTTTTTATAGGTTGTTTAAATGATTAACGAAGGTGATTTTGTATTTTTTAAGTTTAAAAAGTTGTTCACGTATCAAGTGATTAATATCTATCAATTATTATTATCATGACAGTATCAACGAACGTGTCAGACTAGTGTCACAACTACATGTCAAGTCAAAATCAAATATTACGTGTCAAATCAATATCATTGTCACGTGTCAGTGTTTCATGACTTATATTTAATTTAGTTTCAATTTTTGTTAATTTTGTTCAATTTAGTCTCCAATCAAATCGACAAAATTTAATTTTTATATAATTGTAATACTGAATATTTTATTTTTATTAAAATTCACATTTATATTAAATATTTATTTTATTATTTTTATACCATACTTTACTGTATTTTTGGAAGGAAATTATTAGATTTATTGCTACATGAAAAAAATAGGATTAAAGTTAGTTTAAAATTAGAAGAAAAATTATTCATTATTTTTAAAACAAGAAAGAAAATTTGTCATTATTTTTTAAATGATAAGGAAAATTCTTAATTATTTATAAAATTAGAAGGAAAGTTCTTCATTATTTTTAAAATAGGAAGGAAATTTCTTCATTATATTTAAAATTAAAAGGAAAGTTCTTCATTATTTTTAAAATTAGAAGAAAAATTTTCATTACTTTTAAACCAACTCTAAGCCTATTTTTTACATATAGCAAACATCAAACATAAATCAAATAATTTCTTTCCAATAATATAATTATGTTTGCTTTAAAAATAATGAAAGAAATATGTAATGTAAATTTAAATTTTTAATAACAATTTCAATATAACATTTATATAAAGACTAAATTTGGTCAATTTAGAGAGGGACAAAATTATGATTGAATTGAACAAAAATAACAGAAGTTAAGACTAAATTGAATATTAGTTACCACATTGACACGTGGGTACTAACTTGGCACGTGGTAGTGATACTGACTTGACACCTGACAGTGATACGGTCTCGTGTCACAATACTAACTTGACACGTGGACAACTTTTCTAAAATTAAAAAAGTTTAAAATAAATTAAAAAAAAACAAAAAAAAAAGCGCTGAAATAACATGTGGCAAATACTGTTCAGCTTCCATTAACAATTTAAACAACATAGATAAAAGGACCAAGTTGATCATAATTTACAAAAATTAGGACATTTTTTAATATTTTAAAAATGAGGACCAAAGTGAACAAAATTCATGAAAATTAAGACCAATGATGTATTTAAAAGTCTTTTTTATATCTTATAAAATTATTACCTTTGATAATGACCTAATTCACATAACACTACAAAATAACTTTCTGAAAAACATTATAATATAGAAATAGAGCGATCAAATTTTAACACAAATCACTTAGTAAAAAAGTCTCATGAAGCCAATATTATTACTTCACTTTTATTACTTAATATTAAAATTGTTAAAATAGATAGGCCAACTCTTCTCAAACCAAGATGGGATAAATTGATTCTACCAAATTTTACTCAATTTAATCTTTTCAAAACTGTTTTTAAGAGAGTAGCTTGTTAAAATAATTACAACAGTGTGATTGGATGTTTAAGCAGTTTGATTGTTTATACCAAAGACAAAAAGAAAGAGAAGGAAAGATAGAACACTCACACAAGAGGTTTATACTAATTCAATTCTTTAGAATCTAAATCCAATTTCCTCTAACAACCACATCCAAAGAGTTTTTTTCACTGTGTCTCAAAGATTTACAAGATTTACAAAATTACTTAAAAAATCTTAACTCTAAGACAAGGAAAAAACTTATGCAAGGCTATACACACACTTGCATCAAACAGTCAAAGGTCAAATGAGGCCAAAGATTGACTCGAACAAAAAGTCCAAACGTCATTGTATGTTCTATAATAGGTCGTACTCTTCTATCCTTTACCGGGAGTCTATGACTATTCATAACTATTACTTTGACATCAAAAAAGAGTTCGACCCAATACTTTATTTCTGTCATTGTTGATCCTGATTCGACATTAAAATTATATTGATTTTTCCCGATAAGTTTTTAGTGCATATTTCGGCCAACTCTCTATCATCTTTTTTTGGTTGGGTGACATGTATTTTCATGGTGCTCGTTTTTCCAATTATGAGGCATGGTTAAATGATCCTACTGACATTAGGCCTAGTGCTCAAGTGGTTTGGCCAATAGTGGGTCAAGAAATATTGAATGGTGATAGGGTTCCGAGGAATACAAATAACCTCTGGTTTTCAGTGTAATAAAGTTACATAGTGTCTATTTTTTGTTCAAGGGGTATTTTTTCATGGGTTTACCTTGGTATCGTGTTCATACTGTTGTTTCAAATGATCCGGACCGTTTGCTTTCTGTTCATATAATGCACACAGCTCTAGTTGTTGATTAGGTCGGTTCGATGACTCTATATGAATTAGCAGTTTTTGGTACCTGTATATCTTGGTAAGATTAGGGTCAACGGTTTGTGTCTGTTTATTCCATCAATCCCTTCGTGGAGTTAGGGCGTGTGATGTGTCCTTTCCGATGCCCTCGGACCCTGATCTTGATCCAATGTGGAGACATGGTATGTTTGTTATACCCAAATAAGAGAATTGGAATTTAAAATATTTCAATTAGTTCATCTAAACTAACTATTTAAAAAATGAAGAGAATTCCTCGTTAAAAATGTAAAATTAGAAGATTTTAGAAAAATCTAAGGTTGCTGAAAAAAAAATGCTTAGAAGGGAAGCAAGAAGTCATTTTTCTTCGCATGTGAGTACGGACCTGGATAAGTTGTGCACAAGAATGTTTTCGGCCCAGCCCAGCCATAGTTGAGTGTGGAAGAGCAGAGTCCTTTATAAAAGTTAGGGAGCATGGGTTTTGTGTGTTTCCCAGTAACATAAAATTCAACTCTTTTCTAGTTTCTATGGGAACACACTCTCTGTGTTGTGTGTGACACTGTCACTCACTCTGCAACTAAGTGGCATCTTCATCATCACCATGGGGACGACAACAACACCTCTTTCGCACACAGTTAGCGTCTTCAACATTCCTCGCTCCGCCACCGCCAAGGACCTCCTCCACTTCCTCGAATCCAAGGTGGGTCCTTCCACCGTCTTCGCCCTCGAAATCTTCTCCGACAACCCCAACTGGAAGTCCCGCGGCGCCGGCCGCGTCCAGTTCGAGACCCTCGACGCCAAGTCCTGCGCCCTCTCTCTCTCCAACCTTCAACAACTGCTCATCCACTCCCACTTCCTCCGCCTCTCCGATGCCTCCGAAGACATCATCTTCCGCCCCCTCCACCGCCTTCAAAATGGCGTCCTCTACGCCGGCTTCATGCTCTCCGACCACCGCATGAGCGTTCTCGACTCCTGGGAGGGCGTTGCGGGGTTGGTAGTGCCCCAAAGGAGGAAGCTTGACTTCTTGGTGTGGCATGATGGCGACTGTTACCGACTCGAGATTTTTTTTGAGGATATTTTGGAGACTCATGGCTATTGTTTGGGAGAAGAAGCCAAGCTCAATGCCATTCTCGTGAAGGTACATTTTTTTTTTCATATTTTACTATGATTGAGTAGCAGCATAAAAAAACGCACTTAGGGACTCTATGTAGTTGTCTTGTTGGATGACAATAAGTTTGAATGTGAATTAGGATTATTGTTTTGTGCGATTCTTGAGTTTCTTTTCTTTTATATTTTATTTGACGGTGTTTTTTTCCTCTCAGCTTAAATTTGGGCCAAGGATTTATAAGAAAAAGACGGGGCCAGATGTGGCAACCAAGTTTAAGAGTGATAGGTACCATTTTTGTAAGGAGGATTCTGAGTTTCTTTGGGTGCGGACAACTGACTTTTCGGCTCTGAAGTCAATTGGGCACTCTACTTCATTTTGTTGGGAAATTGCGGAAGAACATTTGGCTTCTGATGTTTTTACAAGTTTCCCGCTCTACAAGGAAAATTTGAGAGATTTGACTCTGGAGGATGGGGAAGAATTCTGTTCTTCCACGGAAGCAGTTCCTCTTGTAAAGTGTGTGGTGCAATCCAAGTTACCCTACGAGGCCCTTTTCCAGTTGAATTCTCTTGTTCATACTCAAAAACTTAGTCTTGCTTCGGTGGATGATGAATTGATTGACTTGTTGGGAGGCTTAGATGAAGAAATTAGAGCTGTGATTTTTCAGAAATTGCACCAGATGGGCTTCACTTGTTACGAGCCTCTTAAATTCGTGAAGACTCAGTTGCATGTGCTGAGTAATAAGAAAAAAGGTCCTCCACAATCTTCACAGAAAAGGTTGACAGATAATAACATTATGAGCTGTCATAGAGCCTTGATTACCCCAACGAAGATTTATTGCCTTGGTCCTGAGCTTGAAACGTCAAACCATGTGGTGAAGCACTTTGCATCCCATGCTTCAGACTTCATGAGGATTACCTTTGTTGAAGAGAATTGGAATAAGCTTCCAAATTATGCAGTATCGACTGGTGTGCAAAAGGGAATATTTTCAAAGCCTTCTAAAACTGAAATATATAATCGAATATTGACTATTCTTCGAGATGGGATTGTTATTGGATCAAAGAGATTTGAGTTCCTGGCCTTCTCTGCCAGTCAGCTGCGATCAAATTCTGTTTGGTTATTTGCTTCTAATGACAATTTGAAAGCAACAGATATCAGAGAATGGATGGGATGCTTCAACAATATCCGCAGTGTTTCTAAATGTGCAGCGAGGATGGGTCAGTTGTTCAGTTCTTCCATGCAAACTTTTGAAGTGGCCCCTCAAGATGTAGAGATAATTCCAGATATTGAAGTTACCACTGATGGTGTAAGCTACTGTTTCTCAGATGGTATCGGAAAAATTTCCCAATCTTTTGCTAGGCAAGTTGCTCAAAAGCTGAAGTTAGATCATAGTCCTTCAGCATTTCAAATTCGGTTTGGAGGATTTAAAGGTGTCATTACTGTTGATCGCCATTCCTTTAGGAAGTTATCATTGCGCAAAAGCATGCTTAAGTTTGAATCCAAAAATAGGATGCTTTGTGTCACTAAATGGAGTGAGTCAATGCCTTGCTTTCTCAATCGAGAGATTATATCCCTGCTGTCTACCTTAGGAGTAACCGATGAAGCCTTTTTGGCAAGGCAACAGGACCAATTGAATTTGTTGGGAAAGATGTTGACTGATAGTAAGGCAGCTTTGGATGTTTTGGAAAGTTTGAACGGGGCTGATTCAAGAAGCATTCTAGTGAAGATGTTGCATGAATTTAATGAGCCAAACAGTGAGCCTTACCTATCAATGATGCTTAAGGCTTACTATGCATACCAATTATCTGACTTGAAAACTAGATGCCGAATATTTGTTCCCAAGGGACGGGTCTTAGTAGGTTGCTTGGATGAAACTGGTATCTTGAATTATGGTCAAGTATTTGTCCGTGTAACAGTGAAAAAAACAACGGAAAACTTTGATGACAACTTAAGGAAAGTGGATGATGATGATACCACACGTATAGTAGTCGGAAAGGTGGTGGTCACGAAAAATCCTTGTCTTCACCCTGGAGACGTAAGAGTCCTTGATGCCATTTACAATGAAGAATTAGAGGAAAAGGGATTGAAGGATTGCCTTGTATTTCCACAAAACGGACATAGGTATGTATATAATGGACTACATTTTAAATCCCATTTGCTCGAAACCCTTTTTTCATTCAGCATGGAATTAACACATTTTTTACATTTATTTATCTTTGGTCCTGTGTGGTGTCATCGACTACCATGAGTCATTTAATCATATGCTAACAAAAGATGTGTTGTTTTTAGCTATGCTATCACTGTCGCACTTATTGTCTCTATTCTAGAACTTGCAGCATGTACTCTCTCGATGTTTTCATTTACTTATGCAAAAACAAAATGTTATTCATACTATTTCAATAATTTGGTGTTCTAGTCATCATCAGTTTATTATTGTCTAGGTGCCACTTGATTTTGTTTGGGTTCGTTAGGTGTACTAAGTTCATTGTCTGAAGGACATTTGGTGGTGATATTAGATTTCTGTTGTTTTGCCGTGTTAGATATAACAAGTTTTTTTGGCACCTTGTTCCGCATCAAGAAGTCATTGTTATCTTGGATGTTTATTGCTTCTGATACTTGTTGGTTGGCCTACAGGCCCCATCCAAATGAATGCTCTGGGGGTGATCTCGACGGAGATTTGTTTTTCATAAGCTGGGACAATGATCTAATACCATGTCAAACTGAGGCTCCAATGGACTACACAGGACGTAGACCTCGTATAATGGATCATAAGGTGACCCTAGAGGTAAATTTCATCAAAGTTATTATTATTTTTTTCTTGGAAAAGTACACTGATGAGTGTAGAACTGCTTCCTCATTTGTTATTTCCTGACTGGGCAGGAAATCCAACAATTTTTCGTGGATTACATGATCAATGATACTTTGGGTGCTATCTCCACCGCCCATCTAGTTCACGCCGACCGTGAACCAGATAAGGCCAAGAGTAGAAAATGTCTGGAGTTAGCAGAGCTTCACTCCATGGCTGTTGATTTTGCAAAGACAGGAGCACCTGCTGCAATGCCAAGAGTTTTGAAACCAAGAGAGTTTCCAGATTTCATGGAGAGGGTGGACAAGCCTATGTACATCTCTAAGGGGGTACTAGGAAAACTTTATCGTGCTATAATTGAGTCTCAACTGCAAATAAAATATAGTTTTGTATGGTCAGAGACGCTTGCTGAAGAAGCATATGATCGTAGCTTTGAAGTGAATGGTTTTGAGGCCTTCCTTGAGACAGCCTCAAGTCACAAAGAAATGTACGCAGAGAAGATGAGTAGTTTGATGAACTTCTACGGTGCCGAGACTGAGGATGAAATGCTACTTGGTAACTTGCAAAACCGTGCTTCATATTTGCAGCGTGATAACAGGAGATATGGTGATATGAAAGATCGGATTCTGCTCTCAGTGAAGAATCTGCAGCACGAAGCTAAAGAATGGTTTGAAACTAGTTGCCAGCCGCAGGAGTATCGTCCTATGGCTTCTGCATGGTATCATGTGACCTATCACCCCAGCTATTATAGCCAGGAAAGCTCGTGTTTTCTTAGCTTCCCATGGATAGTTGGTGAGATTTTGTTGCAGATAAAGTCTGTAAATAAAGTAGTTCAAGGATGAAGGCTTCCTCTGATGCTGTGTGCATCCTTTTGTTTTTGAAAAGAAAAATGTAAAAATCTGAAGCTGTCTGTGGTGGAAAAGATAAACGAGTCTATGCAGACGATGTTGATATAAGGTTCTACCTTGTCTCAGACATTTTGGCAAAGTTATTGTTGTTATATTATTTGACATTATTAATATTTGCTAGCTGTACATGCAAATCTGGTGCCATTGGCTTGATGTGTATCTGTATATTTAGAGCTATGACATGGAGGGTTGTTTCTTATTGTATAGCAACAATCTCAGTGAACATTCTTTCTAAATCCTGGATAATTCATAATGTAAAAACTTTCTTTCAAGGTTGACCTTTATGCGAAGGAAAAGAGACATTCATTCGTAGTAAATTTTGGATTTGGATTTGATAATGTGGAACGTGCAAAATTTATAGGGTTTAAATTCATACTCATTAAGGTGAAAGTAGCAAGGGAATTTACCGAATTCTTATGTACACGCTGGGGTAATGGGCTAGAGCTGATAAATATGGCTATAGCTGATTAATATGACTAGAGATGGTAAGGAGTCCTGTATATCTGTTATATGATCTTTAACAAAAGATCTATCTGTTACAAATCCACACATATCCGTTTAAAAAATATCCGAAAATTTTAAAAAATTTGCAGATAGTTGCAAATATTTTAAAAGATGTTTTTCTTGGAATAAACACCCAACGCATTCATAGATCAGTATTTAAATATCAATAATCTATTATGATATCCATATATACAATTTTTTTTTAATCCCTAAATACAACCACGCACCACCAGTTTGATATTAATGTGAATCGAGAGAAGCATCGAAAGAGTATCTCACTGTCTTGTCTAAAACAAAATCTCGAATCCTATCCATTAAACCACCTATTAGCGGACAAAATTGTTCAGAATTTTACTCTTCCATTATTCTTAGATTGTATAAATAGAAAAATCTACGGTTTGAGATTTTTAACATTGATTTAGTTTTTAATTTTACAGAAAGAAATTCGTTTTTGATTGTTTTTTATTGTCAGCTTGTGTGAAATAATTAAAATATACGCCGAGAGAGAGTCTGAAGTAAGACCTGAAACATGGGAGGTTGATAAGATGATCTTATGATCAAAGTAATATTTGAGTGGTGAAAGAGGTCATCTTCATGAACACAGATTAATCTTAACATGTTATTACATCGGTACCAAAATGAATGTAGTTTTAGTTATATAAGAGTGTCTTACTTTCCAATGAAACATTGACTTTTTTTTTCTCTTAATATATTTCGAAATCAATATCTTTATCCTTATGATGAAATTTTCTAGTCATATGAGGATAAACACAATCCCATAGGTTAGTAATTTACAAGTATCGTTTGTTGTGTTGTAGAAGCTTAAGGATTGATGAAGGATTTATTACTATAAAGCACACTAAAAAATACTAACAAGAGATGGGTAGTAAACAGTAGTTAGAAGTGTATTAATTATGAAATCAGAAGTAGGTTTAGGATAATATGGGGACAGATGTTTAGAGAGAGGCCGAGGGAAGACTTTTAAAGTATTTAAAACTAGAAACAGTTAGGGATGGCAACGGGGCGGGGCGGGGATGGATTTCACTATCCCATATCCATCCCCGTAAAAAAAATTCATCCTCATCCCCATACCCAAACTCAACGGGTATCAAACTTTTGTCCCATCTCCATCCCCACCGGGTAACGGGTATAATCTCGTACCCATATCTGTACCCGTTTACTTACTACTTTAATATTAACTTTAACTAATTTTTATAAAATAATAAAAATTACGGTAAAGGAAACATAATATTATCAAATATTCAATATTAGGAATATGGTTGTTTTTTTGATATCAAATAGTTTGAAATAAATTATAATTGTTTACATTTTAGATTAGAATACCAAATAAAATTTAATGAGAACCAAAATATTTATTAATTTTGCAAATATTAATGAAACCTAGTTGATAAACTTTAAAAATATTTTTTTAAAAATTATAAAAGGAAAACATATTTTTTTAAAAATATAAAAGGAAAAAAATATTTAAATTAAAATATATTTTAAATGTTTGTTTACTTCAATTTTTTAAATTATAATGAATCTATATTTTATACACTAATAAAATTTATAATACATCACTTGATCAAAATGACGCAAAGAACAAATAATAAACATAATAATAAAATTTTAACATAGATCTTGTATCTTTTGAACCACAATATATGTTGGATGGTGGTAAAAAAATATTCATG
>Ga0214545_1003208_pt1 | contig 31337 bp, 17 predicted proteins | sample CNSS4metaG_FD_160064 | JGI IMG/M metagenome (GOLD analysis project Ga0214545, IMG submission 160064) | Root nodule microbial communities from cowpea collected in UCLA plant growth center, Los Angeles, California, USA - CNSS4 | ecosystem: Host-associated > Plants > Roots > Nodule | place: USA...
TATTAATCATACGTATAAAATCACGGAGTCCAGCTCCCCTAACCTGGTTCTCCTTCGCTTAAGCTTGACAATTTGTAAGATTTCCCCTTGATCACCCACCTTCCTTGCTTCCTCACTATTCAGCAACGCAAAATCACTCCAGAACCTCTCACACTCTCTCAGATTTTTGCTCTCTCTTTAGGTATAGTTTCCAGCTTGTCAAACCTTAGCCCTTAACCTAATTTTCCTTTTTAAAGTGTGCATAAACTAAGTGATTAATTACCAAAACGAAAATGACATTGAATAAGACATAATGTGCCATTCAATCCCCCCTTATGGCTGCCCTTCCAGCCTCCTTTGGAGGCCCACTCACTTAGGTTTCCTTCCCACCTTTCCATATTCACGTCAAAACCAAAAAATGCCAAAAATATAAAGTTTAATGTAAGTTCTCCAAGGCTTGAACCCATAACCATGGGTCACCAAATTAATACCAAACCATTTAACCAATTCATAATTCATGCTAGAAATCCCAATTCAATCATCATAATATACCAGAACATGTTTTTCATAAATTTAAATAATAAAACAATAACACCAAAAGTTAGCATGCATAGGACTTGAACCTAAATCCTCTCACACAATCAAAGTACTCTCAACCACATGATCTAGTACTTTTCCACATCATATTAACCATAATTTAATGTCATATTTATTTCCCCTCCCGCATTTATTATTTAATTAATTAAATTCCACGGGTCTTACACCTCCCGCCTGTGATCACCACATGTTCACAATCCATTACGAACCACCGCTCGAAAAATGATTCCAACATGTCTTATAACCAAGGCCATCATAATTCGTGTAAAACACTCAATCCATCATATTCACTTATCATATAAATATTGTATACCCTTTTGCACTTGTATTCAAAATCAGGCATATCATATATACTCATAGATGCTCACCAAGGTAAAACCATACCAACAATTGCACTTAACCAACAAAATGAACCAAACTCCCATAAGTTGCAAACAATAACCCACTCATGCATATAATAATTCCAAATATGAGACTTATCTCACACCATGCCTTTGCACACCACTTTCACCCAACCCTTCAAGTCAACCCAACATTAACAACATCACATAGTGATACAATTTCACATTACGTAGTCTCAAAATTTGAATCCCTAATTCGAAACCCTCAAAGCCCCACTCGAAATGCAGTTAGGTATTGGTTATTTCCTGGGGCCAAGTTATGTGCCGCCAAGCGGTGAATAAGATTCTAGGCAAAACCAAGATTTTCTTGCACCTACAATAAACTCTAAAACCCAAGGATTTGTCCCACCCTTCAAATCCCGCATGTAAACACAAATCATACTTTCAGGTTATACATATGATCAATTAACCAACCAGTACACACGATATCACATTCTTTTCAAGTCTAATATATATGCCCCAAGTGAACCTAAATCCACTTGAACCCCTCAAGCTCATGAAATCCCCAATTCATCCAGACAGTATCAATCAATGCAATTTCAATAATGTATATCATAAATTACTCCACCAACGCCAGAAAAGAAACATGTTCAGAACAACCATAATCCATTCACAAACGCAGGGAAAATCAACAACACTCGCATTGCCTAGACGTTCATAATTGCCACCAGGAAATTCATAGCAAAACCTAGAAATATAGGCAAATTACATGTGTCGCCTAGCAAGCATTCCATGCCGCCAAGCGGTTTCGGGGTAGAAACCCAAAATCCTGATTTTTAATCGAGAAAAAGGAAAGGGGACATGCATTTTTTTACTTCAATCCATCATGAAACACATAATTCATACATACACACTTAGGTTCAACTCCCCTTACCTGGATATCCCGTTCCAAAAGCCCCTCTAAAATCTCTCTTGATCCAAAATGGTCTACCTTTGCTTCTACCAATAACTAGCTCTTAATTTGATGCTCTGAAGGTTCTCTCCTAGCATCCCCACCAACTAACTCTCTAATCCCTCTTTTACTATTCATTTTCCAGCTTAATAAAATCACTTAAATTACATTCAAGTGCCATTACATGGTGGTTTCTAACCCTTTCCAGCTTCTCTCTATGACGGCTAGGGTTTTTTGAGCATCTCCCATAATGTCCCAAAAATAATATGAACGCAAAACAAACTATTTCACACTAGCCAAGTTTCGAACTCACAACCTTCCAATTACCAAGCCTATGCTCAAACCAACGAGTTATTACATGTTTCTTAACATTTCATGCATACATATGATTATAATACCATGGCGTGTGTTCATGCATGCACGCAAAATATAATAAATAATTAAATTAGCACACTAATGTCATACACAAGACCCAAATCCAAGTCCTCTCAACACTACTCTACACACTCAACCACTTGAGCTACCATTGCTCATTTTATCATAACTTACCGCATTAATTAATTTATAGATTCCTTCCCTCACATTTATTAAATAAATATTTATTTATTTAACTTTCTTGGGTCCTACAACTCCTATCAGACCACTCATTATTGTTTCCTACTCTTTTGACTCTTTTACTCCTTGAGCCTTATAATATACACAAAGATAATTTTGTACTTTCTTTCCATCTTCGATAGATGTTTTTTCTTACCTATGTTGTGATATCGCTTTGACTTTGTTGTGTCATCGCTTTGCATCTACTATATTACCACTTTGCTTCTACTATGTTAATATGGTATCAATAGATATTTTTTGGCAAATCTAGCTTTCATTCTTTTTCTTTCATCTTCTTCCCTAGGGCTACCACACATCCCCCACCTACAGAACCCACAATCAAGATCCAACCCACACTTTATTCCTCATCATTTTAACGACCCTGACCTTGTCCTAACCTCCCAATTCGTTGATCACAAGAATTGCACCACTTGGAGTTGCGCCATGCATGTGGCTCTCTCTGTGAAAAATAAACTCCCTTTGGTAGATGGAAGTATCTCACAACTTCTTTCTACTAATCCCATGTTTATTGCTTGACATCATGCTAACAATGTGGTCGTATTGTGGCTCAACAACTTCATTTTCAAGGACATTATTGCTAATGTTCTTTTTTCCAAAACAACACATGAGATGTGAGAAGATTTGAAAACTAGGTTTTTAGAAAGAATGGACCACAACTCTTTCAGTTTCGCTGAAATTAATGTCTCTCTAACAAGGATTTGAAAGCATCAACGCGTTTTACATGGAGCTTAAGTCAATATGTGAAGAGCATTCCAATTACAAACCTCATTTCCAGTGTTCCTGTGGAGCTCTTAAAACTTATTAAGCTCATAGAGTATGAATACACTATGTCGTTTCTTATAGGTCTTAATGGAGCAGTTAGATTCTCTAACACGAATGTTTCCTTCGATAATTACTGATGGATCAATCTGTCGGTAAAATCAACACATGAAAGAGTGGGTTTTTCGACGGATTCGACAATCAGTAATTAATGAAGGAAACATCTGTCCGTAATTACCGACGGTCTTTGTCAAAGGATCTGTCTGCCGATAATTACCGACTAATTTAAAATATTCATCAGTAAGATTAATCGACAAAGCATTTACAAACAAATTTTTGGCTGTGGGTAATCCGTCGATAAAACAAAATTACCAATGATTTTTTGTCTTTACCAACAAATTATTATTTTTGATAATATCTATTTTTCTTGTAGTGATTCTCTTGTTTTTTTCGTCAATTCTTCTAAAAGGATTTATGATAATTTTAGAACTAAAAAGTTCAAGAAATTTCAACCTAAGTGTAGCCACTTTATGCTATATTGATATATAAGATGAGTTTATAATATAAAATTCAACGCAAACATCACTACAAGAATGTTTTATTTTAGTGTCCGAAAACATGCGTCGGATACTATACCGACCCCAGGGGGTGTGGGCTTAAGGGACGCAAATCCGTCTCTAAGGGAAGAAAGTTTATTTAAAATAAAAAAAAAATCTCGTGAGCCTGAATAATATTGCTTTATTTTGTAATTTAAATATGGCATCGGTTTAGCCGACGCATAGAGCGAAGAAATTGATAAAAAAATATTATTGATTCTTTCGTCAGATGGCTAACTCATAGGTGATTGAATTTAAAAAAATAAAATCTTATGAAGTTATTAGGTGGGAAACTTTTCAGACCTCACATTTCCCTTTTCCCCCTTTCTGTAGGTGAGTATGAACGAGTTCTCGAAGAGTGTGGGAGCGACGACGAGCTTTCACCGAGCATCAGAGGCCTTGATCGAGTTTCAGATTTCTCTGTCATTTCCTTCACCCTTCAGCTCTATGATGACCCTGACATCGACTGCAAACGAAATCCCTTTTGTCTACGAACATTTGCAAACACACGAAGAAGAGCGCGAGTAACCTCTTTCTTTGAACAGCGAAGCCGCTCCCTTCTGTGCGACGAAAAGGTGATCGATAGGAACATTTGGGAGGTGATTTAGTGGAAACAGCCAGACATTGCGAGGGGCGAAGGGGTTTAGTTCGTGATTTCGTTCGCACCAGATGGATTTGTGAAGGTCCAGGTAAGTGATTGAAACCCCATTTATTGCATTGTTGAATAAAAGTGATAAACCCATATTGGCTGAGTAATTTTTCTATATCGGGTTCCCAGTTAGGTCGTTGCGATTAAGCATTTTTAGTGAGCTGAAATCTTGAACTGTACATTATTTGATTTTTTAGCTGTATTTTTAATTTTGTTCTCTCATGTTTTTTTCTTCGTGGTCAATGACGATAAATGTGATCCCAACTCATTTTGAGACCTTCACCATTGCAAGGTCTGAGAATAGAATTTTCCACATTTTTCTGAGCCACTTTCTCCCATAAGCAGTACAATTTTTATTTTTTCTGTTTGATTACCTTAGTTATGATGTTTTTAGAAATAGTCAAGAAAGTTTCATTTGATCCTTACTATGAAATTGCTCTTCATTGTTTTTGTTGTATGCTTGTTTGTGTTAATTCAGTGCAGATCTGTTTTTACCTTAAGTCGTTTACTGAATATTAAATTTGACATCATAACCTTAGAATTCCCTAATGTTTAATGGATTGATGGAGATTTCTTGCTTGTACACGAGAAAGGCTCCCGATGGTGTTTTATCTCATTTTACCATTCTAATTGTGATTATAGATGATTGATATTTTCAGTTGAATTACTAAGGGAACCAGTCTATTTCACTGGTACTTTTCAATATTGATATTCAAGTTTACAGGTTTTTAAAGACCTTGTATTATTTTTTGAACTAGATTTGGAAAGGTTGATGGTGAATGTTTGACTTTTGATTAGTTGGTTGTTGGACAGAACATGGTATGCTTAGAGGCCTGTTGTAGGTGTACGTGAGTGAGTGAAACTAATTTACTTTACATCCACCATTTCTTTGAATCCTGCACATAAGCTAGTATATATATTTATAGTTGCTGTTATTAGACTTGGACAGTTTGTCCCATGTTACTATTAAGGATTTAGCCAATGTTACTTGTTGTTGAATGTATACATGTTTTTATAATATGATATACAATAATTGCATCAGCTAGTATATCCCTAAACTAATTTTACATAGTACAAATAGAAGGGTGTGAGTTCGTGTGTATACATATTTCTACCTGTTCCACAGTATACCTGGTTGCATGCCATTACCATATTTTAGGGGCTTATTGGTTAATGAAACTAAAGCTTCCCCTTTCAATAAGGCTGAAGTAGTTTTACTTTTTAAATGACCTAAATAACTTGACAATACCTGTTGTTAAACAAAATAATGTCAACTAAGAGAAATCTTTTTCACATGTCTTCTATAACTCTTTTTTTCGAGGGTGATTATTTGTGGTGACAATGATGCATTACTATTGGAAGATTATTGGATAATGTTTGATGTGCAGGTGATCCCAAAAGGATTAAAGATTCAAGGTTTTCACGTTATGTTTCACTCTACTTCTCACATTGAAATTTGGGATTTGTCTGGAGAAAGGTTTTGCATTATTTAATTTGTAAGGATTGTCGTCGGCTAAGTCCAGGCTATCCGACGCTAATGACTTAAATTTTCAATATCTTACGTCGGCTAAGCCCACGTTACACTCACGCCAATTCGTTTAATATTGAATAATTCCCTCCATTTGCGTCGCACAAATCCACGAAAGTTGTTTTAAATATTATATTTTATTTCAATTATGTGTAGGCTTAGTCGACGCATAACAAATAATTATTATATTTTTTATGCATTTGCGTGGGGTCAAGCCGACGATTATCAAATAGCAAATCTTCATTTTCATTTGATCAACGCAAAGAACCTTTGCATCGGAGGAATTGGCATGCTCACCTTATGGTCGCTAAACCGACGCCATATTCCAATTATCGTCGGTTTTGGAATGTTTTCGTCCCTTTTTGACCAACTCAAAAAGATTACATTCTTGTAATGCATCAACTTATAATCTGATTTAATAAAATCGAATTAAACTCATAATCCAATTTAATAAGATCGAGTTAAACTTGAAGAAGGAAAGATTAGATATTAAATATTGATGCATGTATACAAGTTGATACATTTTTATATGTAACTTGTATAACAATTTCTTACTGTTACGCGGATAAGAAAATATGTTAAATTGTAGATAAATTATTTGAATTTACAAATCGGTAAAAAAAAGTGCAAATATATACTTTTTTATTAAATAACTTTTGAGTTTTGAAATTTAACTAATCCCCGAAATCGATTTTACTCAAACTTGTGAAACAAATAGTGTTTTGGAAGAGACCATTAAATTTTATAAAAGTAAAGGTTAGAAATTCATATACGATTTGTTGACTTTCCATTCTTATCATTATGTGCTTAAAAGCTTGAACTTCATGTCAGAAAAGATGTGGTGTGAAAGACTTGATAGTATTATATGCATGGGTCATGCAGTTTACAAAGGTGATTTTCGTGTGTTTACAGTGACTATATTTTATCAGGAAAAAAAAAAAAACTATAGTCAACAGATTATATTTGAATACTAAAAATGAATTATGCATAAAGTTTATAAAAAGTATAGGTTAAAGTCTTAGACAAGCTTTGAAAAGGAAGGGAAAACACAAGAAGTGACTTTTGGGAAAACATAAGAATATGATTAATCAGCTGCAGAAATTATTTGGTTCCTTTCGGTAGTCAAAGTCAGATTAGCATTTATTGATGCAATATTTTAATAAATATGTTTATAATGGTTTTAGGCACAACATTGGTTGATGAAGAATAAAAGGGTTTACTTTATAAGCTTCACATAATGTGTGGTAGTTTAAATCCCATTAAGATAAAGAGAATGAACTTTAGAGTGTATAAAAATATATTCTGTCATAAAAACGTGTATCACCAGAAAACAATCATATCAGTCACATTTGTTCTTCAGAATGGAAAAAATGTGGAAATGTGAACGATTTGGTTTATCACAATATTTCATAGCATGTGCTGCTAACTTAATTAATTAATTAAAACATTAGAGTTTGATTGGGTTGATGGTTAATTAATTTAATATTTGGGTTATTGGAGTATGACCGAACTTGTGGTAGCTCGGGTGTAAAAGCTTGTTAAGATTAAAAGTGAGAATGTTAACTTAGTATTTAATTGAACCCGTAAAAACGATTTGCTTTGATTTTATGAGAATAAAATACAACGGATAATTATATCGCCATGAACTTCAAAGCTAACTGTTCGCCACAAATTTTGTTTTTGTTTAAAAGTGAAAGTGTCACAGTATCTCATACAAATTCAATTTAATAAAGATAGAACTCGAAGTTAATTTTCTGGGACTGTCATAAATCAAACTGATAAAAGTTTTATAAATTTCAACATTTATTGAACTTTCAAGAAGGTTCATGCCACAAAAAAATTGTCTATGGTTAATGAAATTCACAAAATTAAAAAAAATATCAATTATTATGATATTTATGCAGCATTTTCCATCATACTATCAAACCATTAACATATATATAATCTCAAAAATTAATATTGAAATAAAATAATTTATTTAAAATAATGGTCATTACTATAATAGTTATTAAAATTTATATTGAAATTATAAAAAGAATGTACACAAAAAAACAATTATAGTTTTTTTTAATTTTATAATTATACAATAAGAGCACTTTTAATTTTCTCCAAGTAAAAGAATGAGTATAAAAAAACACATGCGAAGTTCGCATTATTAGGTATGATACATATACATGATAAATACATTAACACTAACATGTGATTAAAGTTTAGATAATCTTATATTTAAGCACATAGAAAATTGAGATTCAAATGTAATAAAATCAAGACCATAAAATATTATTTTCGATTATGGAGAAGTTAAAGGAATCATGTTTCTAAAATGTCATACGTTAATTAATTTATTAGAATTTTTTTAGTTCACCCCGTTTAATCATTATAAATTAAAAAATTGGAAAGGGTTTAAAGCTATGTGCAAAGGGGAAGCAAAAACTAAAATGTGGATATAAAATACAATATTGTGATATTAAAGTTAAATCTTTTAGGCCCATTACAGAGGTTATCGTTGGTATGGATGAAATACCTGAAGATCCATAGGTTGAAGACTGAAATCTTTAGATAAGCCTCTCCTAATGAAGTCTAAGAACCCTAAACTCTGGAAAGATCTGAAAGAGGCAATAGTGTTGCAAATGCATGTTTTAGTGCATTCACAGAGCAGGTGTAACGATACAACAAAACCTGCGACTTGTACTTCTTAGCCACCCACAAATTCAACAGCAACGGTTCCATGTGTGCACATTTCCAGGATCAGAATATCTTACAGGTCATGCTACGAGACAAGAAAAATTAAATGTTGTCAGCATTCCGGAGTAAACAAATGTTTTTTGGCCATTGGCCATTATGAGGCAGTGGAAAGAGGGATAGAATGACCAAAAGAGAGTCCAGAATTGGAACTACAAGATATTCGCACTTTGATAAACATATTCTGACTGCACTAAACAGTTTTTGATTCAACATTGTCACACCAGAAGAGAAGCAGGAGTGGTTAAAACGAGTGGAATCATACATGTCACACCAGTGGCTCCAAGGTACCATGTTTTACACAAGTAACGAAGTGCGTGTATAATTGGCGTACCCAATCCTTCGTAACTCGCACAGCACCAAGTGGAAAGGAACCCTTCTAAAAGTGGAACCAAATAATCATCACAAAGAAGCCAAGTCCATATTGTAGGAGGAATATTACACTATTTGGAAAGCCAGATCGAATATAGCCAAACACTCAGACAACTACTCATTTCCTAAGTTTAAAGAACCGTCTTTCATCAACTTTAAGCTCAAGCTATTGAATCTCCCACGTGAATAATGCCTTGATGCCTTTCTCCAATCCGTTCCAGTTTTCATCATAGCAACAAATTCATCGTAGCTGATACGTCCATCCTGCAATTGTTCAACAATTTGAGGCTACTATTCCCTAATCAAGACTACTATATCTAAAGAAATAACTCCCAAATTTCACCTTATCTGTGTCTACTTCTTGGAAAATATCATTTGCGACATCTGTACAATCATCTGCTCCATCTTCCATCAAGGCATTCCGTAGCTCATCCGGTTCAATATATCCATTCCCATCTTTGTCAAAATAGGAGAAGGCCTTACGAAGATGATCGTCATTAGCCATCCTTTTTAAATGAAGGGAAACAGCAACAAATTCTCCGTAGTCTAGTGTTCCCTTACCATTACTACCTACCTGTTGTCCACATACAATGATTAAAATACAAAACAAGAGCAAGGTAAACTTAAAATATTTTACTTAGTACCCCTTCAAAATGAAACTGAACAAACCCAACCAAAATTATAATGGAAAATATATCACAATTGTACACCATGGATTTCAATTTACATTTGCATGTCGACATATCAACTTTTGTCGGCCAATTTATGATTATAGCAAGTAACAAGTAACAACATTAGTGTTGTTCAGTCACAATAATTTAGAGGAACAAGGGGAAATTAACCACACTTACAGCTTCAATAAGCAACTGAATTTCAGACTCAGCAAGTTGAGACCCAAAGTTTCGAAATCCAGCTTTCAGTTCTTCTATGGAAACAATGCCATCATTATCATTATCCATCTTCTTGAACATATCTTTGATGTCTTCAACCTCTTCATTGGATAAGAAATCAGCAATGACCTGTTTTCAAATGTACAATCTTAGATCCGACATGCTATACAAGCAATAGCTTAAGTTATCACCAGAGATGCAGCGAACTAACCCTAAGGGCTTTTCTTTTGAATCTGTTCATCATTGAAAATTGTTTAAGCCTTGACTTGACAACATCTCCAAGTGGAACATTAGGAGCCTTCTTGGCATTTTGGAGCCAGGGATGCTCTGCAAGGCAAGAAAAAATAGATGAAATTTATTATCTGTTCTGAAAAGTCATCAACATAATTACCACAAGTAATGTTTATGTTGAAATTATGGGGTTAAGATACTAACAAAGATTGAGTTGATATTATCTAAGATGCCAAACATGTTCTGATGGTAGAACAAATCAATGAAGGAGATGACCAAAATAAATAACAAAATTGAGAATTGCCAGAACGAGGACATAACACCCAAAGAACTGTCAGAAACACGTCAGAAAATTGCAAAGCTAAGCTGAGAAGGAAGCAGGAGTGATACCAATTAAGTAGCACCAAAACACTTGGGGAAACCAGCCTTAAAACTAGCCTTAAGGAGGAAGAATCCTGTGGTTAAAAAAAGACACCACCCTGCATCTCATACTACTTGATGAGGGACCTAAGCACCTCATTATACATCATAGCACCCCACTTAAGAGCCAACATCTTGATGGCTCAGACTCTACAACATTTCAATCAACTTTCTCATTGGTCAAAAACTTTCAGTAGTCAGAACTCTCCACAAGTAGTAGCCTATGCTGAAACATCTGACAACCAACTTTGTTACCAACGGATGGGAACCTTAGGAGAACCACAACAAAAAAAGTAGCTATTGTAGTAGTACAGTCCATGGACTTATAAAACTCACACCAGAATCTCATACTTCAAATGAGGGACTCCAGGGTCTGTACCTTGCAATTGGATCCTAACACAAAGCTAGATGAACTTGCTAGAAGGAACAACACAGTAAAAGGGAGTGAAAATACAAGGGGATTGACAATTAACTTGAAGAAAGAATCATGAAATGAAATTAGTACTCCACCAAACTTTAGGGACCTTGACAGTGGTGGTGACAGGGCAGTTCACGAAGGATGATACCATCTTAATACCATGTTTAAATTATAGGAGGTATAAAGGGAGGAAGAGAGACAAAAGACAATATAGCACTGAAACGATATTAACTAGGATGTATGGCATTGCCATGTTCTTGATAGTTGATATATCCACAAAACTTAGGACAGTGCCCCATAATTATACTACCTTTCGTCCTATATATAAGAAACAAATGACAACAGTTTTTTTGTCCAACTTATAAGAAACAAATGACAATTTTTTTGTCGTACTTATAAGAAACAAGGGATCACTTCCAAATATATTAACTGCTAATTTCATTCTATAGCCTTGATTATTGAAGAATCAATTAATGAGATATGCATTCATTTCCCATGAGTGTGAATGCATTTATTTGGTTAATGACAAGACAAGTAACACCCATTGGTTGAAAAAAAATATCTATCTACAAAGAGTATCATTAAATATACTTGAACCGTTTGTTCCTATGAGTATTTTTGGGATACAATTTAAGCCAGGATATCATTGAAGAAAATTAACTAAGTTGACTACTTTTATTGATATTGATGAATTAGATATTTGTTTCTTATATATTACCTCTTGTTTGTAAATACATAAGAAACAAATACTAATTCATCAAGACCAATAAAAATAATCAAGTTAGTTATTTTAATTAATAATATCATAAATTCAAATACTCACAAATTAAATGGTTTAAGTGTTTGATTACATTTCATAATACTGCTCATAATCTACAAGAGAAATTTTCAACCAATGGGTGTGACTTGTTTTGTTAATAACTCAATAAATGCATTCCTTCTCATGAGAAATGAGTGCATATCTCATTAATACACTCTAAAATAAATAAATTAAGGGTACAAATGAAAGTTAGCAATTAATACATTAAGAAATAGTCCTATGTTTCTTGCGAAAGGACCACAAAAATATCTTCATTTTTTTTATTATGTATAGGACCAGATGTAGCAGTTATTAAAAATTTAAAAGCTAGAAGGAGATAGTTTTCACCAATTTTTTTTCTTCACTGGATTTCATTAATCATACACGCTTAAACTTTTGGCATTTAAATCGAGATTTAAAAAAGGCTCTTAACAGTAATATGAAATGAACATGGAAGAAGATAAACATACCAAGCACTTGTTTAGCAGTTAATCGAAGCTTAGGGTCTGGTTCTAACATTTGCCTAACAAGACTTTTAGCACTTTCAGAAATACTTGGCCAAGGTTCCCTTTTGAAATCTATAAGCCCTCGAAGAATAGCCTGTGCAACTCCTTGCTCAGATTCTGCATAGAATCAACATCAAGGATAGAAAATAAGAAGACTTTTTCTGAGCAAATGAAATAATAAAAAGAACCAAGCTCAAAAGCACAAAACTCATAATATGCTTGAACCCAAAGAAAGGGTCACTAGCAGATTTAAACCATGCCAGAGAAAAATAGTATGTTTCACAAACCAAAAGAAGAAGAGCAAAAAGTCTAAGCATGCAAGTATTAGCACATAAAATGGAACAAACATGAATGTTTATAGATGCTAATGCACATATAAAAAGAAGCCATACATAAAGAGCATTGTAAGAATATAACAATTTATACCAGCCCAAAACGGGGGAACACCACACAGTAAGATGTAGAGAATTACTCCTGCACTCCATATATCTATTTCTGGTCCATAATTCCGCTTGAGAACTTCTGGAGCCATATAATATGGACTTCCAACAATTTCAGAGAATCTCTCGCCTGGAAATTTTTGGATTACACACAATACATTATGGTAAATAAGTCAGATACCGCAATAATGAAACAATATATGCATGTGTCTATTTGTTTGTGTGTGTGAGTGTGTGTGTAACATTGAAACATGAGTAGACAGCAATAAAATGTGCCATCTGATGGTAAACTGCCAATAAGTGATGGTGTGTGGTCAACCCTAACATTGATGTCTATACACTATAATGCAGCTGTATACAAACAGTCTGTGTTTCCTAAGAAAATAAGCCAACATTAAAGGGCGGCGCTAAGTTTGTTTTTTGCTTTCATTTACAACATTTCCCCATTACAATAACAAAGATAAGTTGGTTTCTTCTTGTACCCTGTTTTCAATCTTTTCTGAAGGAAACGTCAAAATCCTAAAACAATAGTGCAGTTAGATTCAATTTAATTCTTTTGCTTTAAAAAATTGTTTACAACATTACTTAGAAACAATTTTTAAAACAAAAATGATGTAAGAATGTGTTTAGGTTTTGGTGATGTATATAGTTTATTGAAATATCCACATTTGATATTATAATGAGTTAAGAATTTGTTAATGCCAATGTATTTCTGTAACAAATTCATAACTTTCAACACAGAAATTATTAAACCGCACTTTACCATCTGAAGTGTACCATTCACTTTAAAGGAGGTAAATCCCTTAAATAAGTATTCAGAAACTAGCCATAAAAACATATTTATCTTCTTAGGAATTAGCATTATTTTAACACGTCAAATGAGACAACCATAGAATAGAGAGAAACCGTCCAACATTTTCACCGACAATTGAACAAATTACAGAACATAATCACAAATTCAAAACAGTAAAATCAAAAGTTGATTACACTTCTTTTTGGAAATGTGAAAATATAGGACAAAACCCTCTCCTAAACTTTGTTGGTGGACCTAAGTAAAGGAAGCAGCAGTGCATCACTACACAAATTCACACTCTGCTACAATGTGGCACCATAGTGTTTGCATAAAACCATGAGGGTAAACATTGGGCAAATAGTCCTCTGTTATGAAAATAAAAAAAAAAAAAAAAAGGAAATGGAGGAAGCATGGAATGACATGGACCTCTTTCAACTGGAAGAGAAAATTTTTGTTGCAGATAAAAAGACAATCAGAAGAGATAGGCTCTTTAATTTATAATATTATTTAAAGAAATGAAGCCAATCAACCCAATATTTGGTTGTTTAAGCATTCCCCTTCCAGAATTCTGAATTGCATTCTGAATGAACATAAGTTGGTATTATTGTCATACTAATGAAAAAATGAAAACAAGAAAACAAATCAGACACTCTCTTATTAACTGAACTGCAACATGATCCACTACTTTGTGTCCAGTTGTTATCGCAGAGTGCAGAATCCTTAATGCCTAAAGAAAATCTTTCTTAAAGACTGACAAACAGCTAGGTATAATTTGAGCCAAATATGCCAAATGGACTTTGTATTACATGCCCTTTTCAAGTTTATAAGTTATAACTATCAAGAATAACAGGCTTATGGTTAGGGCAGGAGAGAAAGCAAGAAACAAAAGAATAACTATAACACTGAATATTATTGATAAGATGTAATGAGTTACACTAAAAGAACAACCTAATGTTCTATTTACATGACTAATTAGGTTAGGCTCCACAGTCTAACGAGCACTTACCTCAAGCTACTTCTTACTAAGCATTAAGCTTCATACAAGTAAAAACACATAAGCTAAAAACAAAGAGGAGCATCTGGTCTCTAAAACAAACATAGGGAAAGCAGTACGCCTCCCTAACACCACAACACCACCAAAGCAAAAAACAGGAAAGCTCCTAGCGTCTCCATGCTACACATCTCAAGAAAATAAGATGGTTTCTGGAGTCTTAGACCTTTTCACCAACAGATTCTCAACCTCCCGATTGATCTCCAAAATAGTGTCTACAATAGCATAAAAGAACCAGGGAAAGGGGGTCTTTAGGGTGCAAAGTCTTCAAAGTTCAAAATGCATACCCTTAACAAGCTAGACTACACAGTTACTCCAATCCTTCAACCAGTATAGTTCAACGTCAAACAGCTTAAAAAAATTCAAAGAAATACCAAATAGACAAAATAATCAAATAAAGAAAGAACGACCAAACATGCCAAAAGGGGCCAGAGCAGCAGTTCACCAACAGGCCAAATCTAGTCAGAACAAGACACTGAACACACACAGCCAGACATAAGTGCATAGAAAGTCCCAAGGTCTTCCACTCTTGCATTGCAAAAATTGACACCACTGGCCACCCAAATGCAGCCAGCAATGACATGTTTTCTTCTCGAACACTGATTGACACAACACCCTAATAAAACCTAAATATCCACAGAACTAGGAGAAAAGCCAAATCCGAGACAGAAAACAAGAAGTAAAATTGAATCTGATATTAATACTAACTGAACTTGCCAGAGCTCCAACCAATCACCATCTTCATAGCCAGCCATTACAGGCAGCCCCATCTACACACGTCCACCACACCACACACAAACACCACAAAATTAAGTATGTCCGAAAGTACACATTCTCCAGAGTCCACATGCTCCAGTTTTCCAGCAGCAGTTAGTTGACAGAAGTGATTCTACTCTGATTTCTAAACAGATTCAACCAATAGCTATCTCTTCAAGAATATATTCCAACTTAGAAACGGATGTGAGAATCTGAGTACAACCAAGTTTGGTGAACTCAAAACAACAAAGAAGACCTCCTCATTCATAAAGAATGGCACTGCTCTAATACCATGTTAAGAGATACGAAACGAGGGAGAGAGAGAGAGAGAGAGAGAGAGAGAGAAGAGAGAACCACCTAACAACACTGAATACGAAGTAATGTGGTACTCTAATACATAACCTAGAGCTCCTACTACTAATTAGTTGTCCTAAAGTACTAGCCCAAGCCTACTACCAGTAACCTCAATATATTTCAACAATAACCATCAAAACAGAACCAAAAGCACTTTGTTTGAACACAACCATACAACAGCCTCAGAAAAATACCACCTTAGTGTTAGAGTACTTATATCTTATCCAAATGAAGGGTGGCAGCCCCCAGCATGGCTGCAATAAAGCCCACACTTCAACCCACATGTGGCAATAGGGTTTAGAAGAAAGGGAGAATAAAAGGATTGACAAAGGGGACTAAGGATGAAAAAGTCATGGTCTAATCCAACACAAGCAAAGCAACTGCCAAGCTTGGCGTTAGCTGATCTATTATTCCCGCAACCGACTCCACAATTTCAACATCATACAACAGATTGACCACTTATAAAGCGTCCTATCATCTTTCAATCAAAATCACATTGTTAAATCCAATCACCGTGAGAGCAAACATAAATAAAAAGGCACCCTCATTAACATAGATGCTGTTCAGAGCTTGAGAGTTAAAAGCAGCATCGAAATTTAGGTGCCAACGAGCGTACCAACTAGACAACCATCTTTTTGTGCTGCAGGCGCAGAATGTAGTGTAGACAGTACAAAACCTAACCGTACTAACTTTAAGTACACTGAACAAGGTCCTTGATTGGATAAACTTCTCTATATATACTTAAAAATTGTAATAGAAAAAGAAATAAATTGATCTTATCCAGTAAGCTACAAGCAATTTATAATACTTAACTACTATGTATAGCAGCTCTCTGGTTTAACATCTCCAAGAGCTTAAGTTTTCCTAACGAGACAAGTTTAATTCAATTTCTTTTATTTTCTTCCCGTAGGAGTGTTTATATAGTAAATAATCCAAATTAAGCCTAGACACCATCACAGGCATCTGAAACACCAACACAGTCTTCCAAACAATAACCCCACCAATCAAGTTCAAACTCAACCATACCTTTCCATTCCAAACCAAACTTCCCCAATGCAGTCAATGAAATCCAAATTCACTCACGGCCGTACCTGGCTTGAAGAATATGGAAAGCCCGAAGTCAATAGCCTTGAGCGGCGAATTCTCCTTCTTGTTTGCAAACAAGAAATTCTCCGGTTTCAGGTCGCGGTGGATGACCCCGTGCTTGTGGCAGAGCTGCACGACCTCCACAATCGTCCTAGTGACAGCGGCAGCAGCTCGCTCGGTGTAGTGGCCGCGGGCAACGATCCGGTCGAAGAGCTCACCCCCCTCGCAGAGCTCCATGACGAGGTGAACGGCATTGTCGTCCTCACAGGCTTCGCGGAGTGACACGATGCTGGGGCTCTCCGGCAGGTGGCGCATGATGGCGACCTCGCGGCGGACGTCCTCGACGTCGACGGCGGTCCTGAGCTTCCGCTTGGAGATGCTTTTGCACGCGAGCAGCTCGCGCGTGTCACGGTCGATGCAGAGGTAAGTCACGCCGAACTCGCCGCGGCCGAGCTCGCGGTCCACGAGGTAGCGGTCCTCGATGTTCTCCTTGGGCACGCCGGCGAGGACCGTGATCGGCGCCTTCTGTTTGACAGCTTCAGCCCCGGAGCCGCGCTTGCCATGGTGGTCTGCGTTGGAGAAGCTCGATTTGACGTCCTCGCGGGCCACGGCGGCCGGGGATCTGCAGCAGTTTCCCATGGCAGGAGGAGCAGAGATCGCGGCGGAGGGGAGGGTTTGGGAGGAGACGGTCGACTAGGCGTGCTTCGTTTCACATCATAATGCCGAAACCCTAACCCTAGAATGTGATTTTGAAAAAGAAGGTATGATTGAAACGAAGGTGACGAAGAAGATGAAGAAGAAGAAGACGAAGAGTAAGAGTGTGAGAATGAGTGTTAGTGAGTAGCGAGTGAAGGGAAGATGGGTGTGTGAGGGTGTACGGTAACGGCTGGGGATGCGGTTTTTTAGGAGCCAGGAACCTCGGGTTTTCGCCATTTCATATATATAAATTAATTTATTCCTCTTTTTTCGTTTTCAATGAACTTTTACTTACTATTAAAATATATTGAGCTTAGAGTAATACTGAAATACTCTATACTTAATAAACAAACATTTTCCGCTTTTGTGACTGCGAAAGTTAACTAGTAATGATAATAAATACAACTGTAAACAAAAAGAATTAATAAATACAACTGCAAAAGTGATTGTTTTTGTTTTTGTTTTTCTAAGCACTACCTTCCAAAAGCAATCAACGTTATTTATTTCTCTAATAATCTGAAATAGTGAAATTTATGTATCAAATTAGTATTTTTCTAGTAGATATTCTTTACATATATAAACAACATTTAAGTTTTTGAGCTGATGTTTAAAATTAAATGTCATAATTATTTGTCTTGAATAAAAAATTATTTTGATGCTTCAATAGATTGAAGCATGTGGGAATATTTATTAAATGTTATCCAAGACTAAAATATTTTAATGATAATTTAGAATATAATCGTTCAACGGTTGTGTGGTACAATATTAATGCAAAGATATTAAATACTATTAAATAAAATATGAAGTTGAAATAAATATACGGTTGGTAAGAATTATAGTGTGCGCATGATAATAATTTCTTTTGATGGGGTTATATTTAGCTAGATCAAAACTAATTGTTATTAAATGTCTGAATGAAGTAATTAATAGAAGTACTTTTATTTAATTGATAGTTTTGAATTTGTCTTAAATACGTAGTTATGTTAAGAAAGAGAAGTTTGTTACTTGTCACCTAGAATAATTATATTCAACTTAAATAAAAACATTTCCAATGAAAAAAACTAATTTGGACTTTTAACACTTTTCAATGAACATTCTCTTACAGAAACAAAATAAGTGGTGGAGACAAAGGATTTTCAAAGTCCAGACACAAATGGTATAAATTATAACATACAATCCACTTCCCTAATCCATAAACTCATGCCACCTAATTTTTATTAATTTTCATATTAGCAAAATCTTTTGTAACAGTTAGATTGAAAAAATTAAATTTATAAAAGTTAAATATATTTTTAATCATTAAAATTTGTATTTGTCTTATAATTTAGTCTATAAATTTTAAAAATAAATAATAAACTAAAAAAAGTAACATTATTAATTTAAAAAAAATTATATTAATTTAATTTTAAAATTTAAATATTAAAATATATCAAAATTTAGAACTTGACAATTTTAAATTCAAAAAATTAAAAACATATTGAACTTTTTATTAAAAAAAATTGCCCAACACACTATCTCCATACTTGCATATGTTAAATGTTTTCTTTTGTCTAATCAAAATGATACTATGATTCTTATTTTTTAACTTTTATCATTTATTTTTTGACATGACTTGGTGTGAATTATTGATTTTAAAAAAAAATAGTAATATATTAATTAGTGGTTTACACTCGGTCATGTTAAAAATAAAATATGAAAGTAAAAAAATTAGAATTGTAATATCGTTTTCTTTATTTAGTAATATATCAAAAGTAAGTTTGAAGTATAAGGTAAATTTTGATGAAGCTTGGAGGGTTCTATTCTGATTAGGTTAATTCCAATTTGTTTGCGACCACATCTTGCAAAATAGTGCAAAGATCTGTTGAGGTATTTGTTTCTTGGTAAATGTTGCTACTTGATCCTACTTGTTGTTATATTTGGCAAACATGTGTACTATGTAGTTTTTCTAGTGGTGAAGAAGAAATCTTGTTATACGACAAAATTCAATAATTGAGATCATAGTTTAATCAAATAAAAAATGTTTCATGCACTCAATTAAAGAAAAGTTGCAGTGCTTCAAATTACCAGCAGACATGTTTATTGATGACTATTCAGAATGTGAATATGCAAACAACATTCTACCGTTTAAAAGAAAAAAAAAATTACTTTAGTGAAGATGTGCACACTTCCCTAAAATAAAGATGGTTTACTGTCCCAACCACTGGAAGCATCTCTTCAAAATGACTACAAATTTGTCACACACTTGTCTCTGTTTAAGACATAAAAATGAACATTGGAAATCTCACCTGGGTCCAATTCACACTGGTACATGCAATTATTTGGAAGAAAAAATTAAACTTTGTCAGTGAATATGGCTTATGAAAATATTCATTCCTTAAATACAACAATTTAAAAAGAACAGGTTAACTTTAAGATATAATTACTTACAATTGGATGAAAATATAAAAAATGTAAGAGTCCGTATTGGTTTTCTTATATTGTCCTCTTCTGGATATTAAAAATATATTCTGTTAATATTTTAAATATTTTTTTAATATATTTAAAAATGTCAAAATTAATGGTAATTAAAGTATTATGCAATACAACAGAAAAATAGCACAACAAAATTTAATAAAAAATACAAATTTAAAAGTATATTACTGTCAATATATCATTTATACTTCCTTAATAAACAAAACCAAATTAGTATTTATATGACCTTCTATTATTTTTTGTTTACGGTTAAAGTTTATAAGTGTGAGTTTAAGATTAAAATATAAATTTTATATTGATTAAAAATGAAAAAATTGAGTATGATATAAAATATAAATATAAAGATTCATAAATTTATTGTTTTAAAGTTTTGAATTTAAAATGACATTAATAATTCATGGTTAATGATATTTTGACTCATTTTTTTTTATTTACTTTTAACCTACCATTATAATCACTCTTAGATCATCACATCACATTACTAAAAAAATCAAAATAAATAATTAAAGGGTGGTTAAAATGATAGGTTAAATGTGAGTTAAAAAAGGTGAGTCAAAATATCATTATCCTTTATTGATGTTGTGTTTTCTCCATAAATAATAATATTTTGACATATTTTTCTGACTCACTTTTAACTTACAACTCCAATCACCTTTTGATTATCACATCACACTATTAAAAAAATAAAAATAAATAATAAAAAGATGATTGGAATTATAAGTTAGAAGTGGATCATTGAGTCAAAATATGATGTGATCAATTTTCTCTTCGACCCTGAAATATAAAAGTACAAAACACGTAGAACATGAGATACAACAAAAGAACTGTTACATCAATATGCAAAATCTTGTGTAACATGCTAAAGCAATCATAGAAAGAGGAGATTAAAGAAAGGTTTGAGAAGAGAAGTGTGATTAAGCAATAGTTGAAGGGATTAGAGTGCAAAATTGAGGAAGAAAAAAAGATTGAGAAAAAGAAGAATAGAAGATGCCATGTGCTGTCTCTTTAATTTACAAACACATGAAACCAAAGGGACCTTCTTGTCTGTCTTCGTTCTGTGTTTGTTTGTGTGAAAGAGGAAGTGAGTGGGTCTTATTGGGCATCTCCACCAACCAGTTTTTCTCATTCTATTTCTGAAGTTGCTTGCATTGTTGGGGTGCTTCTTTTAGAAGCTCCACATAATTGTTGCAAAGCCTTGGATCACACCCTCAACAGAGCCTACCAAATTATGACTCATCCAAACCTTTTTTGTGACCAAACCTTATTATATTATTGGGTCCATTAATTGGGGAACAAGACTTATTATGCCTCATTTTGTATTCATTATCTTCTCATTGGAAGCAGAGAACAAAGACAGATATTTCCAAACAACTAAAACATACACGACAAACATCCACACAAGAACCCCAAATACACAAATCCTATTCACATTTTATGCTTTCTTCAATTTCACCATTCAAACAACCTTCTACTTTAATCAAAGCCTTCACAACTATGGAATGAAATATACATATATATATTTACTATACTATATATAACTGAAATCATGTCGGACAACATAGTATGTCACCAACCAGAGCTAATAAGGATTAGGCATTTCACCCAAAACTAATAAAGATCAAGCATAATTAATAAGAAGATTTAGACATAAACAAGATTAACGAAACCTTAAAAAAGCTCAAGAAAGTTAATCACCTAAACAACTGTCAGGTTAATCCCTGGGAAGAACAAACACCAATGAGATCTAAGCCTAACCACATAAGACACTCACACCACTCTCAACCCAAAACCTTAAGGCAATGAGTTTATGGGTCTTTATTCTTATATAGTGCTCCACTTTCTCATTTCTAGCCAATGTGGGACTTAGAATCACACTTGGATTCCTAACAACAACCTAGGTCCAATTAGGTAAAAGCCCACAAATCCATTATAAATAATAAATAATGATATTTTGACCCACTTTTAAATCACAACTACAATCACCCTTAAATTATCACATCACACTACTAAATAAAAAATCAAAATACTTAATTGAAGGATGATTGGGGTGATGAGTTAAAAGTGAGTCAAAATATCATTATCCATCAATAATATTATTCACAAGATAAATACTATGCATTTATTACAATATTTTATTATCATCTGACGCACATATCTAACTTGAGCATCAGAGTGTCTTTTACGTGAATACTTTATTTTGGATATTGAAAATATTTCGAATCTAGTACATTTCCGACTACATAAAAGTAAAGTGGAGAAATCTCTTATAGATGATATATAAGAGAGTAGTGATTGGCATGAGAGTTATGCATCATTATAGCATACAGAAAAGTAGTCAAATTAGGGAACTTTTGCTTGTAAAAGTGCATTTGAGTAAGAGGTAGTGTAACTTAGCTTCTCATTTTGTTGAACCTTGGCATTTCGAGCTTGACATTTTCCATATGCAGAACTTTCCCTTTGAGTGTTGTCTCTGAAAACAGACATCACACATGATGAGTATATCGTAGAAAGTAGACAAATTTTTAATTTGGAAAGAAGGAAAAATGAGTAAGAAGTTGATTGAGTGGTCAAAATTAAATACTAATAGGAGCCAACTTTTGGCAACAACACTGCAGCTTTTGATTAAAATTGTTAAATTGTACTGGTTTTCCTTGGTGACTGGTTTAACACCTTTTTTAGCCAAACCAAAAAATCTTCAGTCACTTGTTTCGTTAGGCCATTTAGTAGGTGCTGAACATTTTGCTAAATTTGGGGACATATCCATAATATTTTTTCTTGGTGCAATGTGACCAAATAGTAAAAGTAAGAATTGTATTAATCAAGAATTATAGTTATGTGTTAGAAAGTGCTGTGTTTCTCTCAAGTACTGCAATGCCATCATTGTGTAAGTTATTTGCATTGTGGTAACTTCACTTCTAAACAATGATACTTATCATAGTAAAGAGTCAAAGTAGTGCTAGAATATTATCATTAGTCACATTCCTTACTTAAAAAGAAAGGCATAAATCAATGCTGTGATGAAACAAATGAATTAATGATTAGTGGCAGCAATTAAAGTTTATTTGTGGAAGAACAGAAGCCAAACCCTCCCTTTTAACTTGGTTGTTTCCAATGATAGAAAATAGAGAGACCAAGTATGGTGAAAAAGGTTCATTTGTCTGCTTTACCTAACTAACGTTTTTAAAGACTATTTGTTGGTTGAAAAACAACCAGAATAATAGAAAAGTAGATATAGGATATATAATGTTGTTGGTTAAACTGTGGAAAGAAGATAATTTTCACAGTATCACAGGCTCAAAGTCTTCTCCATGTAAAACACATTGTTGGTTCCGAAAAGAAAATTCCATTTTTCAACACTACACAACCCATGTCAAAGTAAACAGTGCCTTCTTTAAATTCTTTAAGCTTGCTTTACATCTACTTAACTTTCAACATAGACAGTTTTTTTTTTTTTTGTTCAATGGAACTAGAATGCTTGTTCCTGAAAATATTTGTCTCATTATTCGATTTTGTTTATGTATCTATACTCTATGGTTAAATTACAAGCAAATGTAATATTAAATGCAAACATGGTGTCACTGTTTAAGTTAAAATAGGTTCCACTAATTTTTGATGGTCTTAATGGAGAATTTGATTACTAGGGTGGCAAAGTAGGTTAGCTAAGTTTGTCAAACTGGCATATAGCTAAGATCAGATGGGCAAGTTGAGACAAGCAAGTTTGCTGGTTCACTTTTTCTTAATTAAAGATTAAAATAAAAAAATATTTAAATTTTTATTTTATTTTATATTATTTTAATGATAAAAAAATATAATAGTATTATAATTTCAATTATTAATCCTTATAAATTAAGTTTTGATCATTAATTATAATTAATAATTATTTTATTTTATCTATTAAAAACATTAATAAATTATTAAAAAAATTTATAAGATTAAATATGATTTTAATATTTATATATCAAAATAAATTTAAAAATTAAAAAAAAATTGAAAATATATACACTATTCCGTCCACTTGTTCTTGATGAACTTGTTCTTGATGAGACAAATTAAAATTTTTAATTTTGTTTGAATGTAATATGTCAACCTAACCAGACTCATATTTAACGAATCAATATCGGATCAAGCCAAAATATAACGGTTCTTTTATTATTATGGTATAATTATACTTGATAATTACTAAAATGTCAATTTTAAAAGAGAATTACCGATATAGACAAGTTCTATCAGATTGTACGACTTCAAAAGAATAAGTCGTATGTTACGGGTACAACTTCACTAAGTCGTGCAGAGCAAATACACCTTCAGTCTGATAATAATATTAATAGAATGGAGTACTTTATTTTATTTATTAAAGAAAAGAAGTTGTATGGGAGTTGAACGACTTGGGACTGAAAGTCATAATTCTCATTTATGACTTATATAAATCGTGGTTGTGGTGTAAGACTTCTTTGAAATGAAGTCTACAAATTTAATGTTTTCTATTTTTTATTTTTTAGTTGAAATAATAAATTTAGTTTTATACTTAATAAGTTGTATTAAAATAACATAAAAGAAATAGTGGGAGATATATTATTAAAAGATTAAAGAAAGAAGGAAAAAATGTTAGATATGTGTAAGTCATGAGAGAAAGAAAAAAGGATGGGTAAAAAAAAAACGTACAAGAAAAGTTTGGGTGAACAACAACTCAAAGAGAGATTGTTTGCTTCTTGATTTATTAGAACCTTTGTTCAATATATAGAGTATAATGTCTCATCATACAGAGGGAAAAGTAAAAATCAAATAAAATAGAATATTTGATAATAATAAAAGAGAATCAAATATATAATATCTCTATCAATATAAATAAAAGCAGGAGATATATAATATCTTTATCAAAAAATATTATTAGAGAGAAAGAAAAGAAATATTATGTGGGAAAATGATAAAATATATTATAAATGATGATATTAGTTTTAAAGTTCTACAATAAGGTGATGATTTGACTAATCTCTGAATGGACAATTTCTTCTATTATGACCTTCATTTCTACAATAAGTATATTTTTTTTTTTTGCTTATGTAAAATTGGGTGGTCCATTTCATTATGGATACGATTGGTAGTAGGTCTTCCTGATTCCTTACGTCGCTTGTGGGGGTTAGATATGAAATTCAGTCTCGTATTTGTTGTGTACAACTCACATACGACTTTATTAAAATCACACTGAAGTCATACTTGCTGTGTATAATTTAGTAAAATCGTACTCATCACATATGACTTGTTTTTTTGAAATCATATAAGTCTGATACGACTTACCCATATTGGTAATTTTTTTAAAACAAATTACCCATTTAAGTAATTATCAAGTGTAAATTATACCATAATGGTAAAAAAACCAAATATGATGGACTAGTCCGTTTGAAACCCGTTACTAATACAATAAATTGAGTGTAGTGTTCTTGTCTAGCTAGTTAAGACCATGAATATTCCAATAATATTTGCCTACATTTTTTTAGATAAAAAATCATATGAAGTTCTTTTATTGGAATAGAGGTGGATAGAAATCCAGCCCAATTGTTATAACATAGCACCTCAATAATAGGAAATAAAGTGTTGCACATGATGTTGAAATATTATTCCATAAAAAAAAAACTGTCTAAGGCCCATATGTAGTCCAAGAAATTATAGATTTTTCTAAGGATAATGGTAAGGCTTTTTCACAAATAAATCGATGGATATTTTATATTTATAAAAAATAAACGGCTAACAACAGGCTTCTTGGCATATGTTTTTGCTATTATTGAGATTAACAAAGTATAAATATTTCAGTTAATGATTTAAAATTTTCACCGATTCAAATTTACAAATTCTTGGTTGTTAATGTAAGATCTCAGTTTTACTAATATTTTCTTTCCAACTCTATAATTTTTTATAAATTTCAATTGATGGTAAAATATGTGTCAAAAAGAATGCTATTAAAGTTCTTTTAACTGATTAAAAAAATTGATCCGTTGTTCTTATTGGTTCTTAATTGCAGCAAATATAAGATAGGTCCATTTTGATAAATATAATGTACTTACATATAGTGTAAAAAGCTAACAAAAATATACTTTTAGTCCATTACAAACTACTGTATGTATATGTGATGAATTTATTAATTTTATTATAGTCGTTATTTTCAATCTCTGATTAATAATATTTTTTATCTGTTAACAGTATAAAAAATAATATTCATCATGACATGTTTAATTATCTAACATTAGTGAGGGAGTGTCTGATTAATTTTCTTTAGAAACAATTATTTATTTTATCACTTTTAAGAAAGAAAAAAACAAGAAGTTCTTTCTCTTCAATTAATTGTTATCTATGCACGGATAAGATATAAGTATTGGATACGACACATATCTAATGTGTCAATACGTTTATAACAATATATAAAGACAATTTCTCTTTTATGTTCATATTTCATAATATCAGTTTTACCCTTAATTATTTTAAAAAATAATTATTTTATAAATAATTTATTTTTAACCGCTACTCTAATTTTTTTTTATCTTAACTTATTATTTTAAAAACTTTTTTTATACATATCTCTTTTTTAATTATATATTTAACGATATTTTAAAAGTTAATTATATATTTATTATTGATCTTAACTTAAATTTTTTAAAAATTAAAAAATACAAACACATTCGCGTGTCTTGTGTGTGTTTGTTAGTACAAGTGGAAGGTCTCACTATGGTTGTAGATTAAGTGTAACATAAACGGAGAAATTAAAGGAACAATCGAATGAAATTTTTGCAAGCTAATTATCATCATTAATATTAAGGAAAGAAAAAAAATGGAACAAATATATATTTATTTTGTATCCTATAGGGAAGAAAATATTCATAGTGAAAACTTCTAAAAATATAACGTTTTTTTAAATATATGATATAAAAGATTAAAACAGGATGGTATAAATTACATTATTCTTCGATGACAAAAAAAAAGGCATATAAAATATTTTTAGTGCTTTAAATATTCAATCATATAAATAATGATACAAAGTTTCATTTTATTTAACTCTCTTATAAGATGTCCCTCAATTGAATGTACGACAGAAAGATTTAAAAACTTTTTAGGATTGACTTAATTAATGATAACTTAAATAAATATAAATTAATTTATCCATATTAATTTTATTTGTCTTTAATATTTATTTTAATTAACATATATTACTTTTTTAAATTAAATAGATTTTATATGTTAATTTTACATTTAATATAATATTTATTTATCAAAAATAAATTACAATAATTTTACATTTTTTAAATTATTTTATAAAAAAATAAACTTTTGTATTTTCTTACAGTCAACTAACAGACGAAGAACCACAATTTTGGTTAACGTTACTGTTTGAAAACTAATTTTATATTTTCTTATAATAATGTTATATTTTAGTTTAAATTAAATAATTTTAATTTCAGTTTTATAAAATAAAATCATTGTTTCATAATTTTTTAAAATTTAAAAGTTACTATTTTTAATATATGTTATATATACGATATTATTTTTGTCCAAATATGATTGACACGATTAACATACTGTTTGATTTGGGGTGAGATGGAAAAAAAGAAGAGAGAAGCACAAAAGTAAAACTTGAAATTTTGAATTAAGAAAACTAAAATGGTAGTAGATATAATTAACGTGAAATAAAAAAATAAATAAAACTAATTATCTGACGTTACTATTTATCAAAATGCCCTCATCAGATTAAGAAGGAATTTAAAATCATTCTGAAAAAAAAAACAATTATGAATTAATCAATATATAATGGAAAAATAATTACAAAAACAATAAAATTTGTTTAAAATCAAATATATCTATATCCCTTATCAAAACTATAAAAATAATGCAAATAGAGAAATATATATATGTTTCTACTATACACCAAGTCTATACATATACGTGGCTTGTAATGAAAATTGAATTTAAAAATATGAAATGACATTTATTTATGCTTCTAAGAAGTTTATAGTCAAAATCAAGTGATTATAGATCACATGTTGATAATTATAGCATGTTCTCGTTCAAATTGTATTATGTGAATATGAGACTCTTATTTGTAGTTCTTTATTTTATCATATATAACTCGAAATTTTGGTTTTAATTTTAAGAATTTTCAAACTAGACAAAAATGGAGTATAAAATAGATAAAATACTTATATGCAATTGAAATATAATAATCTTGTAAAATAGATAAGTTATCTACTATTTAAGTATAACCATGTATAAAATATGAGATAAAGCTTTAGATTTTAAATATATATCATCTCAAAAAAAAATTATCACCATTTAACTCGAACTATACTTTAAAATAAATAACATAATATTATATATATATATATATATAAGATGAAATTTGTAAATAAATATCAAATAAAAGTATTTATGATATAAGATTAAATTGAAGTCTAATTATATTTTTATAAATCTTACAAACTTTAAAAGAATAAAATGTGATCTCATTTTAAGTATATTTAATATCGATGAGATCATTAATTGAAATGATTTATTCTTAGCATAAATCTATTAATATATTATATCGAGAATGTTATTTATAGAATAAGTTTGATTATAAGATTAGATTGCACAAATTAATTTTATCTTATCTTTTCTAATCAATTTATGATTTATTTGTATAATCCATCACTATAAAAGTGTGCAGTTGTAGTCCTATTTTATTACTTTTGGAAAGAGAGATAGGAAGAGAGATACTAAGATGACCATGTCATGTGATGCTGTGATGACACGATCAGTTTGGTCCTACAATCTCGAAGCAGAATTCGAGTTGATTCGTAGGGTGATTGAGTTATTTCCTTTCATCTCTATGGACACAAAATTTCCTGGTGTCATCTTTCAGTCGCATCCAACACTCTGACAACCACAAAATAACTATGCAGTGATGAAAGCCAATGTGGATTGTATGCATCTCATCCAAGTTGGATTGACCTTTTCAGACTATCACGGCAACCTTCCAACCTTTGGAACCTCCCATCGCTTCATTTGGGAATTCAACTTCTGTGAGTTTGATGTCACGTGTCATCCTCATGCTCCTCACTCTGTCGCCCTCCTCCAACGCCAAGGCATGGATTTTCATAAGAATCGAAACTTAGGAGTCAACATTGTGCAATTCGTTGAGCTCATGATGATCTCAGGACTCCTCTGCAATAGTCATATTCGCTGGATTACTTTTCACGGTGCTTATAATTTTGCCTACATGATCAAGGTATTGAACCATCGTTTTCTACACATGCAACCACTTCTACCTCCCAACTTGGGTGACTTTCTGCAACTCGTTAAATTCTTCTTTGGACAGGAAATATATGATGTTAAACATCTTGTGAGATTCTGTCCCAACCTTCATGGTGGTTTAGACAGAGTTAGTGAGTCCCTAGGTTTGGATAATAGTGCCAGAAAAAGTCATCACGCAGGGTCCTACAGTTTGGTCACTCTGCATGTTTTTAATGAGATTAAAAAACTCTATTTTCACACAAGAATGACTTGAAAAAACATGCAGGTGTTGTTTATGGTTTAGAGATGTTATGATACTAATGTTTTATAATATTTGTACTTCTCTTGCTTTCGTTATTTTCATGCAAGTGGAAAAATATATAAATTTGATAACAATTTAAGTATTTTTTATTTGATTGTTTTTTAATTTAATATTTTTTTAAAATTCAAATATGGTTTAATTAGTGATTTAGTCTCGTACTTTGTTGGTTTGATTCATTTTGGTCATCTTATTATTTTTGGATTTAATTTAGGCATTCTATTTTTAAAAAATGTTTACTTTGGTCCTTTAATTGTTTAAAAAAGTTTAGTTTAAAAAAAATCAATTTAATCCCTCTATTTAAAATTTTGATTTAATTTAGTTTCTCTATTTTTTTAAAATGATATAATTATGTCATCTCTAATTTAAGACCAAATTAGTAATTAAATTTAATTATAACTTATATATACATGTTAAAAAAATAGAATTTATACATTGAATCACTCCATCTAAATATAAATAAATTGAGTATTTAAATCGGGTGTAAAAAATAAAAGAATTCAAGTACTCAACACTTTTTTTTTCTTTTTATAATTGACATTCTTTCGTTGAAAAATGAATTTGTTAACAATGGAACACATGAAAGGATGACTATTCACTCATTTATCAGGCCAATTGACAATAAGGTAGTATAAATAATTCATTTCTATGATGTCATTATTACACATATGGTTTTATGATACTTTTATCTAATGATTTTGACACCCACATTTTTATTCATTGGGATCATTCTCCATATTAGGTCCATAGATTGCAAATTTATTTTATTGGTTGGGACTCCATAGTAATTACAGATAAAACTTATCTTTCAAACCAAACCTCATAAAACTAGAATTATTCTCGCAAAGGATACACAACATCCTCAATTATTTTAATTGTTTACATATACATTAAATAATGTGTATATTCAATTTTATTTTGACCCATTAATAGGATATCCCATACTTCAAAATCTCAGCATTCTTGCTACAATAACGTACTTTGTTCACAATAGGGGTGGACAAAAAATTTAATTTTCTTGATTCAATCCACTTTTGCTCCAATCTACTCCATTTATAATCCATTTTATTAAAAATCTAATCCATTTAAAATCCGTTTAATGGATATGGATTACAATCTAATTTACATTTTATATATCTTATGGATTGGATATCCATTTTATAAATCAAGATTTTTAAATATGGATAATCCAAAAAATCCAATCCAAATTTTCAATTAAAATTTTTAGTTAGGTTAGACTAAAGGTTGAGATGAACTATGCTAAATTCAGACTTGGATGGGCCTTGCTCGACGACCTATACGGATCGGACAGGCCCGACAACCATATTTGGATTGCCTGATGACCTTGACGTACCTGACGACCCAAACAGGCCCCACGATTCAAATGTGCCCGACTACCCGATTGGGCTCGACGATTTGGACTGGTTCGTCCGGGTCGTCTGGCCCGTCCGGGTCGTTGGGCCCATTCGGGTCGTCCGACCCGTTCGGGTTGTCCGGTCCGTTCGGGTTGTCGAGCCCGTTGGGGTCATCGGGTTCGTCTGGGTCGTCGGGCCCGTTTGGGTCGTCCGGATCGTCGGGTCCGTCCAGGTCGTCAATCCCATCCGAGTCATTCGGGCCTTAATGACACAAGTTTTAAGAAATTCAATTTAAATTTCTTTTATTAAAAATTGATTCTGGATTTTAAACTTGATCCAAATATTTGGATTGGATTTAAATCTTGA
>Ga0214545_1003209_pt1 | contig 31337 bp, 11 predicted proteins | sample CNSS4metaG_FD_160064 | JGI IMG/M metagenome (GOLD analysis project Ga0214545, IMG submission 160064) | Root nodule microbial communities from cowpea collected in UCLA plant growth center, Los Angeles, California, USA - CNSS4 | ecosystem: Host-associated > Plants > Roots > Nodule | place: USA...
TATATATATATATATATATAATAAATATAAATATAAATTAACTTTCGGATTTATGTTTTGGTGCACTAGTTAAATCATTATTAGTCACGGGATGAATGTAATTATATTACTACCAAAATAATCAAAATACTATTTATAAGGTATAAATATTGATTTGGTACCTCAATTTTTTGGGAAAGTTCAATTTGGTACCCAAACTTTAGGAATGTTCAATTTGGTACCCAAACTTTTAAAACGGATTTATTTTGGTACCTTCCATTAAACACTACATAACGTTGTTTGGCTTCTGTTGAGGTGGCACTGTGCAGGACATACGTGGCAGAAACATGGTGGGGCACATGATTTTTATGGTAAAAAAAAATCGAAGTAAATAATTTGTGAAGTAAAAAATTTTACAAAAGCGTTGTTGTCGATTTGGGGAAAAAATTAGGGATGTGAAATCGAAAAATTTGCAGAACGGAAAATTAGGGTAGAAGCTAAATTTGGGAATTAGGGTTCGGTGGTTGATTTGCGTTTGATCGGAGAAGAAGGACGAAGATTTCCTTCTGTTCGTTGGAGAGGGCGAAGCTAGCAAGAAGAAGCTTCAGCCGTTTTCCAAAATTGTCTCCCACCATTCTTGATAGTTCTAGCCGTTCTCAGCACAACTTCCACTCTGCAATTGCATGTGGGTGCTTCACCCAACCCTCTATAGCCACCACTATTACAAGACAAGCTTTGATTTTGCATCAACCATGAATTGTGAGAGCAAGAGGAAGATAATTGAGCCCTTGACATTTCTTCAATGTCTAGATAAATCAGAAGAAGAGAAAACCACCTATTAAGGCACTCTCCACAAATTAGGGCACTTAAAGTTTACAAATAAAATGGAATTCCAACTCATTTTATCCGAACGTTTCTGCCACATATCCCCAGCACAGTGTCACTTCAACAGAAGTCAAACGTCGTTATGTAGTTTAATGGAAGGTACTAAAATAAACCCATTTAAAAAATTTAGGTACTAAATTGAACATTACTAAAGTTCGGGTACCAAAATTGAACTTTTCCAAAAAGTTAGGTACCAAATCAGTATTTATACCTATTTATAACTATCGATAACATTCAATGACATTACATGTGATTTAAAACATAATATATAATGACTTGCATCATCATATGAAAAAGAGCCCGCGCATCATTGATAAATTTCAAAATAAATTAAGTATAAAATATTAAATAAATTTAAAGAGAAATTTAAATTATTGTTAGCAAAGTTGTTTTAAATAATACCTATATTATCTCTTGTAGAAAGATAATTCTAAAATAGATATTAAGATCTCAAAATCTCCTAATTTTTTTATATATGATATTCACATTCCATAAACTTTAATACTTTAATACGGTGGCACCCACTTTCCTTGTTTTATTTAAAACTATCGTATTGATTAAATTTAAAAGAAAAATAATACTAAAGTTAAATTTGAAATATAAAAAGTAAAGGATTTATATAAAAGAAAAAACAAAAAATTAGTTGTACTGTATGATCAATTAACATTCCTAGCCAGACCTTCGGTCAGGCGGCTTAAGGATAAGCGGTCGAAGGCTGTCCACTACAGACGGATAATCTCTTGGGTTGTTGATATGACAATTTTTCCAGAGTAATTTTAGGGAGCTCACGACCCGAGCGACCACAGCCCATCCGTGACAGTGAAACTTTGTCGCCATAACATAAATATGGGCCCTCGACAACACGCACGGATCCTTCGGTCGAGAACATTAGACCAAATCTGAAAATTAATGTAAAACAAGTCAATAATCAAGTTTAAAAAGTAATTGGGTCATGATTAAGAAAATCCTAATCACAGACCCATGTCAACCACTATAAGCAGGAACCCAAGGTAACTTGATAAAGACTTTTACTTCGCATTTATTACAGTATTAATTGCATTTACCCAAACATACTTGAACTGACTTAAACATCAAAACACATGTACCCCGATTGTCTGAACAAGGAGAAAGTAAAGACAAATTGAGTATTTTAAATAGGTGATAGATATCTATACCTGAAACATTAGTTATCATATATTAAAAGTTAAAAGAAATATACTTATGGTGCAACAACTAAAATTCATTCTTTTGTGCAAAAAAGAAAAGTGCAAAAAAGAAAAGAAAATTATTAGTTTTCATACAATAATTAATGAGTTTAATTTTAGTTTAGATTTAATGAGATTCGTAAATTAAAAAAAAATGTGACGTAACGATGATGACTAGTGTGAGAATGTTCCACAGGTATGATTAAACGATGTGTGTGGAATACTTCTTGAAATGACAAAATTATTCAACAGGTTTAATGTGCTAAAATTAAAACAAACACAACAAAAAAGAATATGTTCTAAAGAGAAAAGAAAGTGTACAGATCCTAAGACAAATTTTAGAACATAAAAGACCTGAAAGAAATTATATTTTGGAGAAACATTCTTGTTATAGTTGGAAAAAAAGATGAATTTTGTTTTGAATCAAGACAAATTTGTTGGTCAAGGTAAAGTTGTAATTTTCAATCTATTTTTATTTTGTGTCGTTTGTGTTTCATGGGTGGTATATCATTTTCGCGTATAATGTTACAATATAATTAAAAAAAAAACATGTTAATAGAGCCCAGAAATGTCAAAAATTCCATATTTTTCTATATATCATCATTAAATCATAATAAACCTTAATATAAAAGGTATTTGAAGAACAAATATTTTAATATAAAAAATTAAATAAATAAATATGAAAATATATTATTTGATTTATTAATTAATTATTATAAAGTGAGGAATATGATTGTTTCTCTAACCCTCTAGATTAGAACCTAATTTCACATGCAAGTTTAAAAAAATTTTATACATGACCAAGGGTCGAAAATAAATTGTTAGATACAATATGTGAGCGTTTTTCTAGAATATCTTAGAAAATATAAAAGTGATCTCTTTATGATTTTATATATTTAAAAATATTATATTTTAATTTAATCTTCAATTTATTTCATTTATATTTTGTAAGTATAGTATTTTAAAATAAAAGAAAAAAAATAATATATGAAATATACAAATCTCGTTTTTATTAAGTAAGATTATATTTAATTTAATTTCACAAAATCAATTGTAATCTGTTTATAAATTTCAATTTCTTTTACCATCAAATTATAATTCTTGCTACAGGAACTAATGTATGGTAAAGAGTTTATCTGAACATTGGTCATGAGGAATCTTTTCGAATATTACTTCTACATGTTTACACAACAGGTCAATTTTCCCTTAAAGAATGCAATTAATTTGTTTCATAGAATGAAAAAGTATTACAGTAGTAGCCAACAGCACTGCCATAAACCGGTATTCATAGGTTGTTGCCCGTGGAGGTTTTGTTCGGTGCGAAATGAGACAATTTCAGCACTACTTTCAAAAGCTTCAACCTATTCTGTAATAAGCAGTTGCTCAAGTTCTTCTCTACGGCGTTCCAACTCCTGTTAAGTGTTCATAGAAGCAAGTAAATTTCGGTTGATCTTTTAGTAAAAATTAAGAATTAAATGGAGATAAGAAGGTTTCTGAGAGATAATATTATGAACTCTGAGGGAAAAACAGAAGTCCAAGTTATGAATCTTTGTGCCCAATGTGCACGAAAGATGATGGAGAATGGTAGTATTGTAATCTGAAAACGATGTTGTTGACAACGAAACCTCTAAGGATTACTGAAATAACAAGTATGGTACATCTTGTGGATATAATCTTTTAAAGAAAAGAAATAATAATATGGTTTCTAAAATCCTTGATTTCTTTTCTCTGTTCTTTAGCTCATTAAGAGAAGACGTCAATTAATATCTTGATTTGAAACAATGCATTTGGAGCTGAAAAAATCATGGGCTATTATTATGAGGTAGATAAAAAAAGATTGCAATAAAAGGTCATGGAAAAGGTTCCAGAATTTAAATTTTCACATAGTGAGTGCAATGTTATGTTACGAAGGTATTTAGGAAAGACAAAAACTACTGATATGCACGTGGATGCAATACAATATATGCTACGTTACCTCAAGATCCTTTTCTGCTTGCTCTCTGGATATCTCTTGCTTCTGGCGGGAACGTTTCAGAAAACCAATGCAAAGAACTCCCTTAAAATGGTAATACATGTAACAGAAATTCTTATTTAGAACTCTTAGAATATTGACTAGGGAAGCTCATATATAAATATCTATCTATTTATAATATATATATATATATATATATATATAAAAGAATAATCTAATAAAATAGAAAATTGTTAGTTCATTGAACCATGTCCAAAGGCAGCAGAAACGAATTAAGTAGGAATTCTGCTCAGAAATATGATATGCCCGTTAAAATATTTTAGAATGATTTTTTTAAAGTGAAATTGAAAAGTATTAAAACAAGAGCAAAGGTAAGATGTTATAGAACCTGGTTTAATACAGGTCATGATGCTTTCAAAAATATTAACCTCTGTCTAATTGGAAAACACTCACAGCGAAATAATTTGAAGAATCAACAAAAAAAAAATATAAAATGCAAATTGAATATGACTTTGCACATATATACAATAGGCATCAATTCGTTTAAATCATGTACAAACATCCGAGCATACACGACTACAGAAACCTAGTCATTTGACTAATTAGTTTGTTCTTTTCAAAAATCTTACCGACACAACGTAAATTACGCCACAAGCAAGAAGCATATAGCACGCTATGCTCTGAAGAACTATCAGCTCTTTTCGCTCCCCACTATAGTCAGGGAAGGCCCTAGTCATGACTGCAACACTGCAGAAACAGAAAAAACACGACTAAGAAGCAAATTTGTGCATTATCAATTCATAATACAAACAAACAAAATCTTGCAATTCTACGCCGTACACTACATTTATTGGACATTAACAACAGGCAGTGGTAGCAAAACCAATTATGCAATACAAGTATTCTGAACTCAAAAACATCCACATGCAAAACACTCAAGTATTCTCTAATTTTAGAAACTCCTGTCTATGGTGTCAATTGAGATTTGTTCCACACATTATTACCTTTTTTCTTATTCATGAGAGAGAATTAATAAAGATAATGTAGGTACTAAGAAAAAAAAAAAAACAAAGATAATTGAATCGAAAGCAAAAAAAGCATCAACGTTAAAGAGAAAACGTACAAAATGTGCAGCAAACCCCTGGCAACCCAATACTCTATAACCTGTAACGATGCATGAAATTAGATAGCAGGAAGTGAGAACAGCAACATCATTTATTTGCTCAGCATCCACGTTCCGATAACAATAAATTAGAAAAGAACGAAACTACTAACTAATTAATTAATTAACCTTCCAGAACTTGATGATGAAGCTCCATTCCGTCTCAGCCAGAACCCCGAAGCACGCTATGAAAACGGCGTAACACCGAAATATGCCATCGAAGATCTGAAAGACACAACACGCAATTAAAACTGAACACGAAACGAATAATATTATACTTTAGAGAGAGAGAGAGAGACATCGGATTGGTTTTTGAATGAGCGAATTGCAGAGAGGACGTTAACGGCGATGCAGAAAAAGGAAGAGAGAATGACAAGGAAGCTGAAGCATCTGCATAGTGACAAGAAAGGGTCTGGTCTGAATTTCGTTCTCAACCTTCTCCTGGTGGAACTTGCAGTTAGTTGAGGCACGTTCTCTCTCTCACCTTCACCTTCTCTACGCATTTTTTCACTCTTCAAATCAACTTTTCAACTCCTAATTAATATAACAAACTCTGTCTCATCTAATGGCTTAATATAATTTCTTCATTCTGATTTTTCTTCCCTCACACTTTTATTTTCAATTTCAATTCCAATTCCAACTTTGTATGTCACAGTTTGCTTCTCCAGGGTGCGATTCTTCACCTGCCATTCAAGCCATGCATACAACTTACACGTGTCGGTATACAAACCCTTATTTAACCCCTTTGAAAATTTTATATCATATATATGTAACTAAATATATTATTATTTTATTTTAAAACTTTATATTTTATTTTTAAAAGGAATGGCTGTCAACAAATTGTTTTAATTAAGTCGAATTCAAGTTACCTAATATTGTTTCTAAAACTATTGGCCTGTGGTATGTGCGTTGAGAATTAAACAAATCAGCTCACTTCAATTTAAAACTAATAATAACAAATTTTACTTTTAGAATTTTTATATGTATTTAATCAAATATAAAAAATAATATTTATATAATTAATAATTAAACATTACACATAATGTATTAAATAAATGAACATGTGATGACATCAATTCATTTTCAACCCAATTTTTTTTTTAATTTTAATATTACTATTGTCCATCTACATAAAATTTTATATATTTTTATATAATACATAAAAAAATCAAATAATTAAAGTTGTAATTGAATATTAGTTTTCTAATTATATGATCAATTTATTTCCTTCCCCCTAATGCCCTACTACATCACAACGAATTCAGCTTGAATGGACTGGTTCTAATTTTTAAACATTGCAGAAATTATTCATCCTCAAATTTAGTTTGCGTGGATTACTTTACACTTTATTTTGACAGTATGAGTTAAATATTGTTAAAATAATTAGAAATAAATCTTAAATCTACATAAAATAGGTATCTAATATAATTTCTTTTATTTATATATAAAGGAATGCTACCAAAAATTACTTCCACTTTTTATAATTATAGTTTCCATTATATTTAACTACTTTTTATCGTTATATTTCTAATGGCGATTTTCATTAGTGTATAATGAAAAAAAAACTAATGTTCAACCATTTTTTTGCCTAACAAATCCGAACTGAATTCTTTCTTGGTGTTAAATTCGAATGTAGGTTGACTTGTAAGTAAGGAACTAAGGGTAAATTAGTAAAATTATCAGCAAATTAATTAGTTGTGGTTCGTTATATTCAATCAGATTTTACTACATAAATAAACAAGAATGAGTATTATTTATTTCCAACTCTCACATGTGTATTAGACTTAGTACACTAGATAATTAAAAAAAAAAAGATAAAAAACGAATTTAATAAAAAGTATGTAGCTTAATATTCATGATCGAAATGTCTCCATTAAAACTTTTGAAACGTTTTTAGTGTCGCATATATAATGGGTGGTTTTTACGTTTTTCATAGAAAAATATGCATCATTACGTTTCATCTCTTGCTAGCAAAAAAATTATTTATAGATGAAAACAAAATTTTCAATTATGTGCTCCGGGGATTGAATTATCCATCTAATATAGAAAATATATTGGGAAATTCAACTCTCTAACGCGCGTTTCAATACATGGTTGGAGAATTTTGATTTTGAATAAAATTAAATGTACAGTATGATTTAAATGAATAGGTTTATTGTTAAAATAAATCAATAGTACTATTCAATATGATTTTTTATCCAACATAGAGTTATTCAAAATTAATTTTATAACAATAATCAACATGAAGCTAAATATTTGAAAATATTTCAACATAATTTTGGAAAATGTAAACGAAACAGTTAATTAAACGTATAAGGTTGGCGAAATTTTAAGAAGAATATTTAAATGTTACTGTAGTTCACCCAAAAATTCAATTCACTTATTAAGACATAGAATAATTTGTATACACGACTTTTTTGGTCTCCTAGTTGATTTTCATATTAAATTCACCATATTCAATATTTAAATACTTACTATTTTAAAATATGTTAAGTTTGAATTATTTTTCTATAATATTATTGTTTTGAACTAGATAAATAAATAAAAGTGAATGAACAAGTATTATTTATTATAGGTATCAAAATTGGTTTTACTGGGTAGAATGTGAAAAAATTATCATTTTTTTTTTAAATATAGTTCAGATGTCACAATAAATCGATTTATTTAATCTACAAATTAAAAAGTTAAAGTCGGATTGGAATTTGTTGTTCCATGACAAATCAATAACCACTGTTTATTATTTTTTACTTTTTTTTCATAATTTTTTTATTATAATTATTTATTACTTTTTTAATTATGTAGATCGATAATTTAATATTTTTAAAAATGATAAATTTATTTAATAATATTTGAATAATTTTGATACATAATTAATTAATTTATTTATCTAAAATTTTAATTTGTATTTTATAATTGTGATTGATAAAAAAAATTAAGTGAAAAATCGACTTATAATAAATATATAAAATAATTTAGGATAATAATTCATTTTGAAGTAAATCAACCTAACTTATCTATAAATATGTTAGATTGAATTGATTTGTAAAAAAAATTATTCATTGAAAAATTAAGCTACTTAGGGATTTGAATTCTCTTGAAATTTTTGTATTGATTTTTACGTTGTACCTTCAAAACATATAATTGTACACCAATTTTTATGTTCTAAAAGTATATTATCTTTTTTAATATAACGAACAATAGCTATTTTGAAGACGACAAAAACATAAAAACAAATTACAAAATAATCTGTACTCTCATTTTTAATTCATTCAGTAGTAAATGATCCACATCAGTTAGATTAACTTATTAATAACAACCTTACTATTTATTATAATTATTAAATGATTATATTTGATTATATAACAATATTTATTAACTAAATTTGAGAATATGATAATCATGTCTTATAAATTTTCAAATAAAATCTTATGTCTGAATTAAATTTATTACTTTTTAAATCTGTTTTTTATAATATCTAAAAGCATATCTCACATATTTATCTTTCTAGTAAGTATTTAAGTTTTTAAGTTGTGACTCTAATATAAAGATAAATAATTAATAAAGTGAGGGGGGAAAAAATAAAAAGGTAAAATTAAAAATAATAATATTGTTATAACTAACTTAACAAAAAGATTCAAAACTATTATAGAAATCAAAATCACATGAGAAATTAAACTTAATATGACATCTGTCACCTATACATGTGCATTAGTTTAGCATTATAACAAAATTAAATTATAACCAAATTAAAAGTTAGTTATTTTTGTTTTATAAATTTCCCACTTTTAAGAACTAGATTCACCACCGCGTGCCGTTTTAGTCTCTGACCAAGTTAAGGTGATGACAAATCACGGAACCATGGAACCGAAGTTAGTCCTTATCCCTTGCTCTGCTCAAACCAACCGTTTCTAGCCATAGCGTGAACTTCACCGCCTCATATTCATTCGTTCCTCAGTAGTCACAACTTTTGCACACTCACAACACAGCACACTCACACATCCACCATGGCTTCCATAACATCATCATCATCGTCTCCAACACCAACAACACACTTCAACTTTCCAAACTCCAAATTGTGTTCCTCTTTTCACTTCTCATTCTCTCCATGCTCGCTTCCACTTCCTTCCATATCCCACGCCGTTTCCAATTCCCTCAACAAATTCAATTCCTACTTTAATTCTCTGCGCTGTTCTGCCTCCGTGGAAGACGCGGAATGGGATTGGGAACAATGGCGCCACCACTTCCACGAGGTCGATGAACAGGAGCGTCTCCTCCACATTCTCAAGGTACACACTCACTATTCTACCTAGTTCAAATTTTTTGCTGCGAATATCCAGGTAAAAAGCTATTTTTGACGAACGAAACGACAGGACATTAGTCTTCAAACAAACGAATAAAACAAATTAAGCCTCTAAAAGGTGCAATTTTTCAATACTAGCAGATGTTTAGAGATTGAAAGAGAAGTCTCTGAAATAGTCACAAATTTCAAGGACTTATTTGAAATTTCCTTAATTTTCTATCCTACACCTGTTCAATGATGTTTTCAAAGACCAAAATGAAATATTCAAAGACTTCTTTGATTTTAGACCACACATGACGCTTTCAGGATCAAAGAGATGATTTACAGTACATTGTTCGTTTGAACTTTTAATGATGCTGCTAATAAATGACGATGACATGTTTTTGTGCTCAACGAAACAGTCTCGCTTCGGTGTTGCTGTGAATTTGGAGGATTATGATGATGCGGCTGCGCTTAAGGTGGCCATTGCAGCTATAGCTACCAATGACACTGTTGGAACGGTCATATCTCTTCTAAATGTATAAATTTTCAGTCCAATTGCCTTTATTTCTTCTGCTTTCTCTTTGCATTCCATTGGACTTTCTTTATTTTCCTTCCGAATATTTCAGAGGGCCATAGAGGAAGAGCGGTACAGTGATGCAGCTTTCTTCAGAGATGAAGCTGGCACCGGACTTGTGAGTTCTCATTGCAAGAATGTCTTCGTATATTTTTTTATGGAAACGAATCTGAAATGCAACGTCAAAGGTGATCCTAGAGTCTGTAATAATTGTAACTATACTTAACTTGCTATCACATAGGTTGGAAAATTGTATGCGCTATCAAGACACTCCTTGCTATAGCTCATACTCGTGATTTGAACTGTTTTAGTTCAGTTAAATCTAAGAATGTGGACCAGGATGGAATAATGTCTTGGTGTGGCTCTTTTTGTTTTCCTTACCAGCCTATAACGTGCTCATATTTTTGGACATGTGATCTTCACCTATTGGTTATGTTTGAATTGATACAGTGGTGTAGGAAAAGGTTTGAAACCCAAGGTTTGGGATATTTTAAGCAATAAACTGAAATGGGAAATGATGGGAACCATAACCATTGTATGATGTCTCCCTTCTCCCTTACTTTTTGGTGGCCTGATATGGTGGATTTGAAAATGGCACATCCCGTTAATCTCTTTTTTCAATTATCCAAAACTCTCCAAATTTTTAGTGAATACCTATCTTCCATGATTGGGACTTGATGAGGGTTTCCCTAGCGCCAATGGGACTCCTGTTCGGCTTAATGGTCTGAACTACTCTTCACTTTATTTTATTCAAAGCATCCAAATATAACCATGATGTGGTAACATCTCAAGACTTGAGCTTACCGGTAATGATATACTTTGACATCAATATGTTCTGGCTTTTGCAGGTGGGTTGGTGGGCTGGAATGTCGAAAGACACCAATGGTCCACGTGGTCTAATTATTCGCATAACTCCAGAGCATGGAAGATACGTGGCAAGGAGTTATAGTCCTAGGTATTTTCTATTACTTATGGTTCTTTCATGAAAGGGAAAATTATTTTTGGGGAAAGAGATGCTACCTTAGAATTTAGATATGTATGTTAGAACTTCAATACTTTTATATACCTTAGAAATCCCACATTAACTAGAGATGGGATTGAATTATCGTATATAACGTAGAACTGATTTGGGCTTATTTGCTTACACAATTGTAACTTTAATTCACTAGAAAGTAAAAATATGGTTTGAAATGAAACGTCTTTCTCTACCAGCTTGTTGACTGCATGATAGTGTGACAGGGGCAGAGTAAGTGGAGAAGACAGACCAGCCTAATCTTGAAGTGTATAATTTGGTTTGCACACTTAGATATAAAAATACAGAAGATTCTAATGGAGTAATTTGGTTATAAGTCTAAGATAGAAATCAGATTTCTGTACAACATAAGTGTTACAAGGTTCAGTTGATTTGAACTTGACTTCAACTTCCTCTTTATGAATTTGTGCCTTTTAGTAGTGTGGGAAATTTATAATCTATTTTGTCCTTTGTTGCTTACCTTTGATCAACTTGATGACAGTGGGTTTAACCTCACAATTCCTTCATCACCTTTAACCACTCAATCATATATTGGGGTATCTCTAAACTGTGTCTTTCGATTCTTGAAACAATTGTAGGGCAACGTACTTTGTATAATTGGGGGTATCTAAGTAGTTTTAAATTGTGGGCAACCACAACACAGGTACGTTACCAGCAGCCCTGCCTGTTAATGACTAAAGAAGTAATTCATTTATTTTGCCTGCAAATACCTGTTAAACTGTCCAAATCTAATCCGTAGCATGTTGTACTTGTGAGCATCTATGAGTGCGGTCCCTAGTCATAATGGTGATGCCTTGAACTAGGTTGAGAAAGTTATCAATGATTGAATGAAATACTTTAAAGGTAGACAACAATATTCCAGATAATGAGATATAATTGTTTTATGAATTTCATGTTCCATAAGTTCATGCCGTGATTGCTTCGTGTGCTCCTTGTCCATATCCTATGGTGTTAATTTACTATGACAAATTTTTAAAGAAGGAAATCTTAGTAAAATTTTCTAAATTAGGTACAATATTCAATCAGTTATGTCAATAAGTGGTTACTCACCAACCATTTGAGTGTTCCCCCCCAAAAAAAAAATTGTTCCCAAGCTAGAGATACGTTTACCAAGTTTTTTTTTGGTGTCTACCTCTTCTATCATAGAAGATGTTCTGTTCTGTTTTTTAAGAGCATTTCTTTTTCATAACTTGAGACATTTTAGGTGGTCACGGTGCTGACCTTCATTGTAATTTTTCAGGCAACTTGCTACTTCTGCCGCTGGTGTTCCTCTATTTGAGTTTTTTCTTATAAAGAATAAGAGTGGTGAATTTAAGTCACAGGTAGCTCTTCTAAACTAATCCCTTAATTTTTTATAATTTTTATTGGAATCATTCATTACAACATAAGCAATTAGCATTCCTCTAAAAAATTTGAGTTCAATTACCTTATTTTATTTGCCAACTAATTGCACTCAAAATGGATTGTTGTTCATTGAACTTTTTTGTAACTGAGTATGGATGAGTGTGCTTACGATGATATTCTGTAGGCCGTTACAAAAGTTTCTTTCAATAATTTGTTGGTAAATAATTTTTTATCATAAGCATTATGATAGAGGAATCAGGGATTATATGCAACAATGGAATATATTGCTTATGATCCAAAGACTTCGTTCACTTCACAGGCCATACTATCTGAATTGTTCATGAAATCTTTTACACAAATATTTGTATTTCTATAAATTAAGAACAGTCTAGAATAGAAATCAATTTGTATTATTAACACTGTGTTGGATTTAGAATATTGATGGACATGATTCTCTTTTGCATTGTTTTTTAGTTTAAAATATATACTGACTTAGGCCAAACAAGCATGCTAGTTCATTAGGAGGTTCATATTGCTTGACTCTTAATTTTCAAATGACGAATGTCACCAAATTTAAAAACTTGTTTTTCATGGCAAATTAAGAGTGGGTTACAAACACAAATTAATAGTGAAAACTTAGGACAACTTATATTTCTAGCTGTGGCCTATATTGGTCATGTTGCCGCTTAATTTGCTTGAGGATCAAAATTTTACTCAACCATGCTTCACAGTTTACATATTTCAGAAACCTAACCAAGTGACAAGTCGTTTATTTAAGAATTGCCTAACCAATCCATGGTTTGATTTGGATTTAATTCTTTGTTTGTTGCAAACTCAATAGTACCTTTGGTCTTATTCATTCTTATGCTTTTCAGGCTGTATACTTCAAGCAGAGAGGAGATTCCTATAGTCCCCCAACAAAATCCACTAAAGCTTTGGATGCTGCTGAGAGATTGAGTTCTGTTGAGTCACCAGAAGATAAAAGTGAGCTATTTGTTGAGAGTCCTGAAGATCCGGAGGTTATTGATGATAGGAATGATAGCTCTGATCCAACTGATGGAATGCCTGTATTTCAGAATATCTTGAAGGATACAATCCCTGGTGTTAAGATGAAGGTTTTGAAGTTCACAACTCCAGACAAAGTAGACAAGGATATAATATCTGATGTGATTGAGCAGATAACTGAGGAAAAAGGGGATGAAGATGAAGATGAAGATGTATATTCTAACAAGGACAATGAGACAGAAACTCCAGAACTGAAAGATGTTGAGTCTGAAACTGATGATGAGAATGAATTAAGATCTGGTCTGGAAGCTTTTGATCTTGCAGAAGAAGATAAAGCAGTCAAAGCTGTCATTGGTGGTCTGGTTCAGAAAATTTCCAGCAGTTTGCCTACAAGAGAATTGTTGCTTCGAGTTCCTGCGAAGCTGGAGATGTCCGGACACGGTTCATTTTTGTTTACCATAAAGGAATTAGTCAATGAACAGGTTGGTCATGGCAAAGGGAAACGTTCACCAGATAAATCAACAAAAATTCAAGGCCAACATTCTGTTGACAGTATTATGTTTAATCTTGCTAAGTTCATTGGAAAGGGGAAATTACCCTCAAAGGTAGGTTAATGTTTACTATCTGATAATTAATATGATCTTATTCTGAGTAAAATATTAACCTCCAAATTGTAGTGTTTGCAAAGTTTGTCGCATTTGTTGAGTCTAGCTGCAAAATTGCTTATGTGATAATGTTTTGCTTCAATCTTTTAGGTTCTTAAAGATTTGGGAGAGTTAGTAAGACGTAATCTTAGCCGGGATGGACCCCTTGAACGATTGTCTGGGTCTACTATGTTCAGTCGCATTGAAATACCAACTTCTTTAGATCCTTTGAATGGTGATATTCTAGAGAACTTGTTAATTTAGTATTTTTGAGGTGCTGAGATTGCCTGCTCACTGTAAGATTTTAATCTGAGTGTATACTGAATATTAAATATTTTCACTTTCATCAGGTCTATATATTAGTGCACATGGGCTTTACTCATCTGAAGTAATTCAATTGAGATGTAGATATGGCCATTGGCAAGAAGATGGTGGGAATAAGGAGTCTTCTGATCTTGAATTTTATCAGTATGTGGAAGCCTTGAAACTGACTGGGGATCCTTATGTGCCAGCAGGCCAGGTAATACTCTAAATTTATTGGATAGATTTAATAAACAATGTAAAATATTTTATGCCTCCATCCTTTACTATTTTGTTATATTGCTTTCTTTGTAGCAACTTAGACCCCACTACCCTGTTTTTTTCTTTTTTTTTTGGAAAAAGGAGTCTTGTATCTGAGTCCGAGAAGAGCAGCAAGTCTTGCTTTGATTTGTTTAAATTATTTTTGAAGAAATTGCAATTTCATGTATTTTATCTTTATATATATAGGTTTTCAGATTCTTGGAAGTAGGACAACGCATTAACCTTTATCCGGCAAATTGACATGTTTAATAATTTTCAGATCAAAAAGAGTGTGCTAGTCTGACTCTGAAGACATACATGTCAGTCTGACTCTGAACACTGAAGCACCAGTGTGAACCTCCTATTAATTAACATTTTATTTCCCGCTAAGTTTTAAACATGTCTTTAATATACCTTGTTTGACACTCACACCAGTAATTACAAATAAAAACTGTTCAAATAAAAAGTTACATTAATTTTAATATTATTAAACATTTTTTCTAAATAAATAAACAAAATGTATTGCTAACTCAATTAATAAGTTTATTTAGGTAATTAGATACTTAAAAATCGTGTCGATATATATAGACAAACTCGAATTGCATCTGCGTGGTAAAGATTTTTAAATTTTGATACCTTCGCACATTTTCACTCACTTGCATGGTGAATTGATGACTTAGGTCACATGGGTTGTAGTGGTTGAACATGAAATCAAACAACATTACTGTAATTTAATTTGTGACTTAGGTCACACGGGTTGTATCTGAGTTTGCGAGCCATTTTGTGGCCCTCAATCTATTGCCGTGATTTTTTCTGGAGTTTACTGCTGTAAGTTGGGTATGTCTCATCGAGCTTATATCAGTGTCGGGATTAAGTATACAATAGACAAAAAGGCCACTATTACACGTTAACTCAAACACAGTGCTTTCAGTTGGTGCAAACTCTATGTTGTGGGAAATTATTCAATGTATTCTGTTTGGTTATGTAAGCACCAAAACATCAAGCTTGTTACTAGGTTGACCGTTTAGGGAAAGTATTCAATTTGTTCTTTTAGCAGTTTTTCCTCTGGGAATTAGCTAATCAATGTTGTATTGGCCTAAGCTTTACTATAAGCTAAATCATTTCTTTGTTGCTGTATTAATCTGCATTTACTTTTTTGAGCTACTTTTGTCAAAGTGTCATGTTCCTTTATCTTCTTAGGTAGCATTTCGAGCAAAAGTTGGAAAGAGGCATCAGCTTCCTCTCGGTGGAATAATTCCCGAAGAGTTTGGATTGGTAGGCAATGCGTTTTCACTTGGTACCCCAATAGTTGTTTCCACTGTTTTCTCTATCATTTTCCTCCTCTTTTCATTAGTTCAGAGTGAAAAAAAAATGATTATTGCTGTTTGCTTAATATTCTGACATAATTGGCATCACAGATTGCACGCTATAAAGGTCAAGGGAGGCTTGCAGAGCCAAAATTTCAAAATCCTCGATGGGTTGACGGTGAACTTGTGATACTAAACAGAAAGGTTCTTGTTCAGTTTTGTCTAATTGCTTTATCCTGCCATTTTGAGTCCGGTTCGAACTCATCCTTACAATTTATCATGCAAATGTCTGTGATTGAAGTTTTTATGTTTGATTTGCAGTACAACAAAATAGGGCCTGTTATTGGATTTGTGTACTGGGTCCCTGAACGTCCTTTTTTGGTATTGTTTACTCGGCTGAGGCTTCAAGAATAGGATTGGTTTTGTTCTACTTGTACAAAATGTCAACCTGTAAATTCTTTCTACTGATTCTGAAGCTATGCTGACCACGTTTAAGATTATATCATATTAATCTTCAGCTCAGAAAATTTATTTATTTATTTTTCCCTTCTCAGCAATAAATTGTAGTGTTGGCATGGTTAATGAGTAAAATTGATCTAATATGCAATTATCTTCTTGGGTGGAGCAAAAAGAGCTTGTATTTATAACAGAGTATTTGAATCTAGCTTTTCTGTAATGAATTTTATGGCGTCTCAATCTTTGTTAGCACGTGGTTTCCTTTCTTTATACTATGGTGTCTCCTTGCTAGACAAGAAGATGGAATGAAGAGCTCGTTTGAGTTACGTCTTGGCTTTGTATTGTCCATTCATTTTCTGTTGTTTTCTCTCGGTTATGAACTTGTAATCCTATCGCCATACGCAAACACCAGCATTTGTATTAGAATAAAAGTATAATGATAGATCACTAATATAATATAATATAATATTTTTGTTACAGAATATTTCCACTACACAATCTTCTGTATGTGTTGTGGTGGAAACACCATTATTGGCTCATCATTATTAGCTACACCGTGTTATTATTAGCCAAGAAAGAATTTTGTAAACAGTTTATTAAATATAGTGTTCCCCGCATAAACAAAAAGGTGCAAGGAAAACCCGAAAGAAAGATACTGTAAATAACAAAGAAATAAAAAAAAAAAGGCCTAACACAAAAAAATGTTTATAGTTAGAGAGGCTTCCTTGTATTCATTGAAGGTACTAGTAAATTCAATTCTTAACTAGTGTCAAAACTATTAATGGGACATCAAAAAGTGCTGGGGTGGTACAAGTAATACATTTTGTAAGTTATGAGAACAACTATCATTCTTAGCAATTGAGTGTTATTCACAAATAACATCCTAATATGAATGGCAAAGGATAATTTTGAGAAAACTATCACTAAAATTTTAAAAAATAAAGACTCAGTTTTTAGGCTTCCTTTTTATCAACTAATATTTCATCTATAATTCCAAACACGAGCTTTAATTCAATTCGATTTCTCACTCTGTGTGCTAAATTAGCTAATTTATTTTAATCCTAGCGACTAGTTTTACCCATAATTCTCCACTGTCTTGATTTAGGGATCTAACAATTCGAACCTTCATGCCACAATAATTCCTAATAATAGTTATTTATTCAACCCAGACATCTGCAAACTCTTCAAACCATTTCCATTTTTTAATAAAATAAAGTTCCTTAGGAAACTGTTTAAATGGTCGTAAATATACCAAAGCGGGCTCATAAAATTTAAGCTTAAAAAAAAAAGGTTAAGTCCCATGGACTAGGTGGAGCTATAAGATCCTAGTCAAGGTCAAATATTATTCGTTATTTTATTTTATTGTAACATTTGTGTATATTTAGTTTAAGAAAAACAAATTATTTTGGCTTGATCTAATGAGCTGAATTACAAATATGAAACCCACTAGAAATTTAAGTCAATTAAGTTGTACTAATTTCACATGTTAACCCAAGGAAATAGAGATGAGAAATATAGTAACTATCTTCTTTCATGAACTTCCTTACTAATAGTCTAACATTTCCATACAAAGGAAACCCAAATTAATTTCCATTCCATACAAATATGAATTCTCTTCCATTATGAGAGAAATAATTAGCATTGAAAACACAAACTTCCTAAATGTTTTTTTCAGAAAACATCCTAAATGTTTTACTATTCACATTTATTCATGATGATCTAATCCTATACAATTTCATTTTTTTATTATTAAATAATAACTGTGCATGTTTCTCATGCCTTAATACCAACACTCCATTTTAAGTAATCACTATTTTTCTTTAAAACATGACTTTTACATGTGTCCCTTAAATAATACTTAACTATATATCCATATATCCATGGCAGCCATTATATTTATGCCAAAGATTAAAGTCTTTATACTTTAGATTAAAGTAATATTACCAAGTTTTAAACATCACTTAATTTAATGTAATCTCAACTCAAACATAATAGTTTTACTCCTTACTATATTCATTGATAAAATATCATCAACAATAATAAGTAGACTATAAATATTTCACGTGTAAATAGAAAAAAAAGCGGCCATACATGTCTTTATTTATTATCTAACATTTGTTATCATTTTACAAGTCAACATCTAAATAATGTCATGTAAATTATGAACAACAGCGTAGTCCCAATTTTCTCTTAAATTATGGATTTATAGTGACTTTTATTCTCTTTTAATGGATAACCCAGAAGATAACCAATATTATTAAATTACCATTAAATCTTTGTATATGGTAACTATAATTAAAAAAATATATAAAAGAACACCTAAAAACATTTTAAAAGGATTTGAAAAATGCTTTAAATAGAAAACACACAAACAATCTGCATATGAAAAATCCATACTTTTAACTTGCACTTATGGAAACACAACATAAAATCTAGAATCTACATGGTCACATTCAAGTAATGATAAAAAATATTGTTTAGAGCAATATTAACTATGTCTGGTATACAACTAAAAAAATGTGTGTGAATTAACTGTTAATTCCGAAAAATCTAAAGGAAAAAATAAAATTTGAGATACCGAAGTACTTTTAAATTCTCTTAACTTAAATCCAAATATATACATTCTATACATTCTATAATAAAAAGCTATTAATAAAACCCTTTAGTAAAATTGAATATATATAAAAGCTTTGGTGGTGACGCTAAGTAGTGACGTCACCCCATCAAGTCGTCAACGTCGTCGTCTCATAATGATACTGAAATATATATGTCATTTTATTTATATTATATATATATATATATATATATATATATATATATATATATATAAAATAAAAGAAAAAAGTGACAAAGCAAAGCCTCTGTTTGCGCGCGTTGAGAAACCCTAGGCGCGGTGCGCACCGGCGTTTCTCCCTCTGCGCATTTTAGCGTCAGAGTGCAGAACCCTCTCATTCGCTTCCTCTTTCTGCAACTCTTACTTTCAAAAGTTTGTCGAAATTTTTTATTCATTTGTAGAGAGAAAGAAGATAACTATGGGAAGCACCTTTCATTCTCCGCCAGCAAAGCGTTCCGCACCCGACCCGAACCCGTTTCCTCCAAACGGGCCTTCCAAGCGCTCCAGGTCGTCCAGGCCTCCGCCGCTGCCGCTCTCCGTGCCGCCGGGCCACGCGTCTTTCCGCCTGCTCTGTAACGCCTCTCGAATCGGCGGCGTTATCGGCAAGTCCGGCTCCATCATTAAAAAACTCCAACAATCGACCGGTGCCAAGATCCGAATCGAGGACGCGTCGCCGGAGTCGCCGGACCGCATCATCCTGGTCATTGCCGATGCTGCCGTCAGCGGCAAGGTTCTGCTGAGAAATGATGAGGCCGTTGAGGTTTCGAAGGCGCAGGAAGCGCTGCTGTTGGTGTTCGATAGGATCCTCGATGTGGCAGCGGAGACGGAGGGCGTTGACGTCGGCGACATGCTCATGTCTTGCCGGCTTGTGGCGGACGCGGCGCAAGCCGGCTCCGTCATCGGTAAGGGCGGGAGAGTGGTGGAGAGGATCAAGAAGAACACCGGATGTAAAATTAGGGTTTTAACTGATGATTTGCCGCTTTGTGCCTCCTCTTCGGATGAAATCATTGAGGTAGTTTTGCTTCTCGCTCTGCTTCACATTTGGATTTGTCACTTGAACTTTTAGGATAACACTGCTGAGGCATTCGATTACCACTGCTATTGTTTATTCTGTTGCTTCGTTGTCTAGTATCGTTCCAGTTTTTATGATCAAGCGCTTCATCTGTTAGATATGGTTTGTTAGTTTATTGTAGTGGATTAGTTTTTCTGTTTAGACATGAATGGGTTTCGGGGTCAAGTGTGTGTTCATTTAATATTTCAGGGTCAAGATTTTAGTTTTCATTCAAGCTTTTGGGGTAAAGTGTTTCATATTTCTATATGGATTGTTAGTTTATTGTTGTGGGGTTAGTTTTTCGTGTTTTGGAGGTAATTAGGCTTCAAAATTTTTATGGTGTGAAGATTTTTCTTATGCTGAGATAATATCTTTGGGTTGTGTACTGTGACAGATAGAAGGTAGAGTGTCATCCGTAAAGAAGGCACTTGTTGCGGTCTCCCAACGTCTTCAAGATTGTCCTCCTGTTGATAGAACAAAGATAATGGGAAGCAAACCTTATGAAATGGTTCAGTATGAAGCCATAGATGCACTTCCTCGTGAGGCTTTAACTGCAGTTACTGCAGTACCACATGAAACTATAGATCGTCTTCCGCTAAGGAGCTCTGCATTGTCTTCTTTGTCCAGTTGCTCTAACAGCTATGGTACCAGAGTTCACTCATTGCCAGCGGAAGTTAATAGAGTCTCCTCCCTGGAACCAAAGGCACTTCAGCAGGAAGTCACCTTTAGAATACTTTGTTCAAATGATAGAGTTGGAGGTGTTATTGGAAAGGGAGGCAATATTATTAGAGCTCTTCAGAGTGAGACCGGGGCTAGAATAATTATTGGTCCTTCAGTAGCTGGTTGTGAGGACCGAGTAATTACTATTACTGCTTCCGAGGTCTGATAAATATATTCTTTCCATTTTTACTTATTTTGTGTCTTTCAGTTCTGTGTGTATTATTATTATAATTACTGTTTTTTATCAACTTATTAAGCGTGGGTTCAATTTATACAGAATCCTGAGTCAAGATATTCCCCAGCACAAAAGGCTGCTGTGCTTGTTTACTCCAGGTCCATTGAATCTGGTTTTGAGAGGGGGCTAGACTCTGGATTAAGTAACAGGTCAATTGTTACTGCACGACTTGTAGTCCCATCAAGCCAAGTTGGTTGTTTGTTAGGAAAAGGTGGACTAATAATATCAGAAATGCGGAAGGCTACTGGGGCTAGCATAAGAATAATTGGGACTGAGCAAGTGCCAAAATGTGCTTCAGATAATGATCAAGTTGTGCAGGTTTGGAGATTAGACCTTCTTTTCCTTTTTTTTTTTTTCATTTTACAATTAAAATATGCTGAAGAAAACTTTCTGTGTATCTGGCAACACCAATAAATTGTTACGCATCAAACTAAAATATAATTTCTCATCCTTCATGGGGCTACTTTGGTAATGATAGTCACCTTTTTCATCTTGATTATGTGATATTTGAATATTTTAAATTATATGCATCTGTTCTTTCGTCATTCATTCTGAAATATTTATCACCCTTAAGTGTTTATCTGTAGTTTTTCCTTGCACTGATAAGAATTTACCAGAGATCAATCTTGTTTCCCAAAGCATTTATATGTTTGCCTAAAACTCCTAGGATATGTATTTCGCTATATTTGTTTTAGGCATGATAATGATGTTTAGGTGTTTATAAGTTATACCATTTATATTGTCTTCTTCCCTCAGATATCAGGAGACTTTTCAAGTGTGCAAGATGCACTATATAATGCAACTGGTAGACTGCGAGATAATCTTTTTGCCAGCACTGAGAATAGTGCTGGAACAAGGAGTCTTTCTTCTCTACGAGTTGATAACAGCCCCTATGGGAGACTGCATGATGTTGTTCCTCTTGGAAGCCAACTACCCGCAGTCACTTCTCATAGTTTGAATAGGCATACTTTTTCTCGTGACATTGATCATCTTGCTCATTCTAGAAGTTTAGATCGTCCTTCTTCCCCAGGATTATGGACTAGAAATTTAGACCGTCCTCCTTCGCCAGGGCTGTGGGCTAGAAATTTAGATCGTCCTTTTTCACCAGGGCTGTGGACGAGAAATTTAGATCGTCCTTCTTCACCAGGGTTATGGACACCACCTGTACATCTCTCTCTCTCTCTCTGCTATCAATTTTACCCTAAGAAATTATTATTTTTATTAACTATTTCTTATTTGAATTTGATGCAGACAATGGCTGGGATAAATTCAAGAGGAGTGAATGATTTTAATTGGGGATTGACATCTCGTAGAGGAGGCTTAGAACTTGTCAGGTTGTTGATTTACTAAACAAACTAGCCTTGTTTTAACCCAAATAGCAAATCTACATATATATATATATATATATATATATATATATATATATATATATATATATATAGGTCAAAAACTAACGTCAAGGTTTCTTGTTATCTCAATTTTTAAGATTTTAGTATCAGTAATGTGCTAATTTTTCTAGTGTGATGTAATGTAATGTGGATGAGTCTTGAACTTCCCTTGACATTTTCAAGTAGCGCTCTCGAGAATTTGCCTAACTTTGCCGTCTTGTAATATTTTCTAACTTGCAATACTGAGGGTGCCTTCTCTTTTCTGAACTCAAGAATATTTAGTGACATTGTATCATGCATTATAAATACTTTGTATGTGATGGAAAAATGAAAATAATTCTTAAAAAGTTGAGTGTTTTTAAGGTATAATTTAGTTATAACTTTCACACTGGCACAAGTTAGGAAAGTTAATTTATTATTTGAACATGCAATAGAAACTACCATATCCTGCGCCAGGTGTTCTGTAATAAGTCTGTATTAGAATTAGAAACTGCCTTTCTCTATTTTACGTGACTTCTGTATTCATTCATTTGATTGATGTTCTGTGTCTGGTGACAAACCATTGTATATATACTATTTTTGCCACTGCTTTTCTTGTGCTATTGTTCATTTTCTCTTATTTGAAATCCTTGCTTTTGGGTAAAGTTGTAGGCAACATAAAGTGATGAAAATACAGCTGAACATATAAAATAGAATGCCACAATTGTCAATTTCTTATTATTCTTTTTATGTTTTGCAGTGGAAGTAAATCTGCCATCGTGACTAATACGACAGTAGAAATTGTGGTTCCTGATGATACTATTGATTCTGTATACGGGGAAAATGGTAGCAATTTGGCTCGTCTAAGACAGGTGCATAAGCTTGAATAAGTTATATATGTTAAACTTTTGTTAACTTGTTCACCACTTATCATGTCATCCTTATGAACTTGCATTTGTGATCCACATTTGATTTGATTTCTAAATTATCTATCTGTTAGGGAAGTGTCTGTTTTCAGTCTGCCATTTTCGAAAATCATGTGATTTTTTTTTTTTATCATTATCAACTTGGTCTCTTGATATTTTCACCAATGGACTGAGCAAAGGGTTGATGGAATGACAATTTTATACTAGATGATAAAATAGTCCTTTTTTTCTTGCATTTTCAATAATTGAGGTGCTTTTTAATATTTTTATAATTGATATTATGAATCATTTTTCTTATTTTACTTTGTCATATGAAGTTAATTTGTTTATTTTTATTGTCCCTATCAGATATCGGGTGCGAAGGTGGTTGTCCATGAACGTCGTCCTGGAACAAGAGACAGGACTATTATCATATCTGGTTCACCTGATGAAACCAAAGCAGCGCAGAGCCTTCTCCAAGCATTTATTCTTAGTGGCTCATCATGACAGGATAGAGGACATGACAAATCTTGTAATATCCAGCCTTGTATGATTTATTCAATCTCAAAAACAGTCACCAACTATCTTTGGTTAGTGACGTTAGTGTAGTGTAGTGTAGTGTAGCTATTTAACATCAATCATTACTTGATTCTTTAGTGCATACCAAGCAGCAGTTTAGCTCGATCGATGGTTTCATTTTAAGATTTCATCTGATTAGTATCTCTACTACCAGATGTCTTCTTTCAACTCGTACAGTTTACATCGGATATTTATAGGCTCCGTTTTAAGAAAATGAAAACTTAATTCATATTAATTATGATGCATCGTAATGTATTGATGTGTATGCTTTTTTATGCTGATTATAATTTTAGTCAATTAGGAAAAAAAATTATGATGACTACAGGAGAAAGGAAATAGGGAAATGAATCATAGAATATGAACTAAGATACGGTATTTTGGGTTTTTTTTCCAAACTGGTGCAATTTTTTTTCTAATTTCCTAAAATGGTGCAGTTTTTTTTTTTTAAATTTTCGACAGAGGTAAGTTGTGAAAAAATGGTATTACTTCATCCCGAAGAAGTCGTGCCAAATTAAGACGAATTTGATTAAAATAAGCTGTAGTCGTGCCAACATGGAGAGACTTCTGTGTTATGAAGAAGCTGTGTCATATTCAGACGACTTTAATTAACGTTTAAAGCAAAGTCGTGCCAATATGGAAAGACTTCAGTATTAAATTGTTAATGAAGAAGTCGTCCCATATTGGAGAGACTTCAGTGTTGTATTGATAATGAAGAAGTCGTATCATATTGGAACGACTTTAGTTCGAATAAAAATTAAATATTTTTTAGTCATGTTAATTAGTTAAATAATAATGCATATAAGTAATTAAAACTTTTATGATGATTTTGGTTTCTTATAATAGGGCATGAAAGTTATTTATGAGAGCCTGTGCCACAAGGAGGTCTTCTTCGGTGTCGTCTCTGAACTGGATCGTCATCATCATTATCTTCACCTAGACCTTGACGACACCGAAGAAGACCTCCTTGTGACACAGGCTCTCATAGATCACTTTCATGCCCTATTATAAGAAACTAAAATCATCATGAAATTTTTAATTACTTATATGCATTATTATTTAACTAATTAATATGACTAAAAAATATTTATTTCTTTTCAAACTAAAGTCGTTCCAATATGGTACGACTTCTTCATTATCAATACAACACTGAAGTCTTTCCAATATGGGACGACTTCTTCATTAACAATTTAATACTGAAGTCTTTCCATATTGGCACGACTTTGCTTAAAATGTTAATTAAAGTCGTCTGAATATGGCACGACTTCTTCATAACACAGAAGTCTCTCCATGTTGACACGATTTCAGCTTATTTTAATTAAAATCGCCTTATTTTGGCACGACTTCTTCAAGATGAAGTCGTGCCATTTTCTCACGACTTACCTCTGCCGGGAATTAAAAAAAAAAACTGCACAATTTTAGGAAATTGAAAAAAAATTGCACCAGTTTGGGAAAAAAACCCGGTATTTTGATACGTTGATATACTTTTCTTAAATTTTAAATTTATTAAATATTTAAATTTGTTGCTAAGTAACATTTTTCAACTATGTCGATTTATGCACAAAGATTGCCGATGAATCTTTCGTCATACTACTAAAGCTTCGAAGTGATTTGAAGTCACATTATGGGCAATTCTGTAGGACTACCACGCATAGTCAAGGGTGATTCACTAATCACCATAATTTTACTAGAAAAAACAAACATGAAAGTGGGGATAAGAAAATTACTTTTGACTAAACAATCATCAAATAATTATAACTATAATTTTATATCATTTTAATTATTCATATAAAACTTTAATTTTATAAAAGTAAACAACACCAAAGTGATCTAATGATTCATATTTTAAAAATATGTATCGCGTTGATTATAAGACAATATATACTTTTATATGTAAAAAGAATTTTCAATCTAACTGTGAGTATCTGAAAGACATGATCTAATTGAAAGATATTTGAAGGGTGTAGCATATGGTAGAAGTGAGAAAGATGTAATTTGATCTCTTTCCACTCTTTTGTTATCTATCCCCACAAAAATATAGCCACTTGGATTCATACTTCTTTATAAGCTCTAGTAGAAAAATAAAACAAAATAATTAAACTTCTCATATAGTTAAATTCAATTAATTTTTTACTTCAATCAAAAACCTTGATTCATTATACCTTTACAATTTATTTTATCTTCTTTTATAAACAATTATTAATAATTTTATCTAAATTTGATTTTCACAGTACAAAGTTTACTTCTAAGAACTAGATTTAGTAGCATATTCCAAAAGAGATGGTTATTTAAGAGAATTTATTACTTTCTTAAAAGAAATACTTTAATAAAAGCTTCTCTAATACCAAAATAGTATAAGAGAAATACAGTTGATTAGAATTTAGTCTACGGCTTTTCATTGGATTGGAATTTGAAGTCTGAAATTTTTTTCTTGGAGATGTTAAAAAACTATCCTATTTGGTAAAAAGTTAGGAAAGCAATCTCGCTAAGAAAATCACAGAATTCTGCAATGAAGTCTTTGAGTACTCCTGAAGGTACACTAGTGTTTCATGCAGACCTAAACAGTCTTTTGGTATATGCACCAGCTTCTTTTGCTTTCTCGCAAGCACATTTCAAAATACCTTTTATTTCTTCCACTGTTTGAAGTTTCGTGCAGACCTAAACAATTATTCTACTAAAAGGGGCTCTGTTACTTCCCGTATTTTATACAGAGAAGTTCTCGAGCTAAAAAATTACTTTTGTGGTTACAATTGTTTTGAAGATTTTCCAAGGTGGGGTCAGAAGTGGGAATCAACATTTATGTATAGAAACAATTCCTTGCCAATTTTGAGTCCAGGTTACAATTGTTTTGCGGATTTTCGAACGTGGGGTCAGGAGTGGTGAATCAACTTTTAAGTACAGAAACAATTCCTTGCTTTCTATAACACTGCGTAAATTCATTGAAAAAATCAGTACCTAATCAGATGGCGGCGTAGCCAGAGTTCATACATGACCATATGAAATGCATCTAGTCTGACAGGAGGTGTATTCCAAGTGAAATGCTTTTGGATCTGAACAACAAAAGCAACAAATTAAAAGAGAGATAGGAAAAATAGGAGTTATCATCTTCTGACGAGCAATACTCAATGTCTCATTTCCTTTCTTTGATTTAGAAATTTGGAAGGATGATGTAACTGAAAAGAAAGTAGATGTCAAACTTCCAACTTCTTATACTACGATAACCAACATCAGTTCTTTTACTGCTACCCTACCCTCATCATCTCTCATCGAATCGCATAATATTTATAGGTTGATAAACTGAACTTTATATTGATAGTACCTTTACTAAGTTCTGATTCAATATCATGAAATTTTTGTCAGACATGCTTTTGAGAATATCTTTGAGCCGATAAACGTCCCTCTCCTTCAGTATAACAGAGAATTTCCTCCAATCCAGAATATCATTAAAAGGCAAGTCATAATAGTTTGACATGATAACTGTAGAAAGACCGACAAGAGCTTCCATTAGGGAACAGTATTTCAAGACAAATAAGGGAGATGATCAACAGCATATTTTTTATTTATGGCAACTAAAGGCATAGCTTATATGTGAAGTAAGACCAAAAGTTTGAGGTAACTAACAAAATATTGAGCACAAGAAGTTGTGATTTTCAGGTGCCGGATATGGTTTACCTGGTACACACCCAAAGTGGATCGAGTCTGAGATACGACTGCTGCCGATAGGCCCCTGAGGGCACAAACAAAACTTGGATTTATAAAGTCTGTCCATGAATACCACACGTCCAGTCGATCGAAAATCAATTCTGTTGTTCTGGATGTCTAGTTCAGTATCATTGTTCCACATAGCTCTTAGATTATCTTTCAATCTTGAATCAGAAAGACCAGCCCAGAAAGCAAGTGTGTTCCTGCAATATTTCCATTGTCATGAAATGAAATTTCTGTTTCTGGTGGGTTAAAGAATTCTAGTTTTTGTTCAGATACCAATTCTGTTGGATTGATTTAGAATATAACAAAATAAAATATTAAGCTAACCTATTCTTGAAGTCATTCCCTCCTGGAGGGTTATAAAATGGTAGCTGCACTTGTGGTAGGGTAACATCCTTGTGTGGAATATAATCATCGTCGTCATAACGTGATGAACAAACCACTCTAATAGAATTTTTCATCAGATGCGGAACACCTTTAGTAGCCTTGACTCCAATATCGTGGCAAGTCACAAAAAAATGATCAGCACCCAAGGTTCTGTTCCAGTAAGGGTACTTAAATTTTACGTATTGTACATACTTCTTTACTTCATCAGTCATTCGCTCGTTAGTCAACCCCTGCATAATTAGTTTGTGCATTACAACTCACATCGAAAACTAGGATAGGCAGCTTCCACCACCACTATATAACACTTGAAGGTCATAGACACAAACATATCCACTATTCGAGAATCTATTGCAGATTTATGAACAATTTAAATTTAAGCAAAATTAACTTGGAATGAATAAATAATTAGGTATTGAGAGTGTTATATCCTTTTTAATCTATTGAGTAACATGAATAAGGAAGAAGTTTCATATTAAGTTTTAGTTAGGAGGCAATGTAATTTTTTTGTATAAGTTTAACATAGGTCTTATTGTTGTTAAATTTTTCCAGGAATCCCCTCCAAGAATGAGTCACAAATGCTAGATAGTTTTGAAATTATTAATAATTATTTTATATAAAAATGTAATTAAGAAGTTTAACTAAATAGGCTTGTTGAATGGTTAAACCATTTGAGAACGACTAAAATACCGGTTTCCTCATATTATCCTCTCTCCTAAATGGAAGTAAGTAATCTTAGTAGTGGTATAAATCATGTTAGGTAATTCTTCAATATTAAAAAATAATTCAAATTAGTTCCTAAAATTTACTTAAATTCATACATTTAGGGACTGAAGTGATGAATATTCAAATGCTTCAAGAATTAAACAGTTTCATCACTGACTACATACAGTGAGGTTAAAGTTTCGGAGTCAAAATTAGTGGTATTTTCATTTCAGAACAGATCGAATCCAATGGTGAAATTTATCTTATTAAGCTATTAACTGCAATATGGCAATAATTTAGTTACATTATTACACAATCCGATCGATATGGTTGAGATCACGCTGTGAATTCATTCACAAATTAGCTTTGGATAATTGATTCGACTAGTGTCGAAACGAAAAAAAAAAGGACATACTCTGCCTCGCATTTTGTGGCAAGAAATAGGGAGGAAGAAGAGGTGAGCTCGGCGCGGATCGTCGGTGACGAATCGGCTCTCTCTGATGTTCTTGAAGAAGTATCCTTCGCTGGCGTATTTGCCGGTGAGTTTCCTTGGCGTGTGAAAATACGTTTCAGGATCTCCATCAGGATACACGAACACCTTGAACTCCTCCTCCATCCGCTCGTAGTCTAGGTGGAAAGCTTCCTCCGGAGAGTGGAACACAGTGGAATCCAACAAGAAGACACGCTGCGCATAGGAATCGAACTTCGATGTGACGAAATGGTGTGAATGTAAGATTGGATTTGGAAGTAAAGTAAGATGAGAGCACTTGAAAGGAACCTGGCGGAGGGGAGAGTGTAGTTGCTTGAAGCAGACGTAGAGCACGAGCATATAGATGATGTTGACGACTATGCACGCGGCGGTGGTGCGGTGTACGCAGCCGCAAGAGCCGCGGGGGTGGTTTCTGATCCCCAGAAGGTTTTCGACGGAAATTGATCTTTCTTGGGAAGGTGACATTGTGGCGGGAAAATGAGATTCGTTGTAACGATCTTCTTCCTGCTATATGGAGGTCTGAAGAAAGGTGCCTTAAATTGAGTTTTGTTATAGTTTTCTAAATTATTTTGCGAAATTAATTTTCAGAATTTACAAAGCAGAAAAGTACAACAGAGAATTATCTCAATTATTGTATTTTTAAAATAATAACTTCTTCCGATGATAAAAAATGACATTTTAAAATATTTTGGTTTAAAAAATATTTTAAACTATAATATATTAAAAGTACTTATTACGCATTCAAAATTAATATATTTCGAAATAGTGATTTTATAATACATTGTAAAATATAAAATCCATAAATAAATTTCAACTGTTTAAATTATTAATTTTAAAATGTCTCGTAATAAAAATAATTTTAAATTTATTCTATAATATGTTTTTTCTTCAAAATTGTAAAATTTAAGACCTCAAGAAAATATTTAAACATAGAAAAACTTAAAAAAAAAAAAAACACTTGACCCTTTCAAATTTCATGGAAAGGACGTCATAACTTTGTTAGAAATATCAAGAATAACTTAGCTTGATTTATAACAAAAGATTTTCTTTAAACAACATTTTTATGTTTTTTAAACGTTATTGAAACGGAAGAATGAGCTTTATTATATATCATTTTTTAAATACAACTAGTCAAACAGTGGACGTTAGGAACGGGTGTATTTTAATAAAGAAGTAATAAAAAATTATTTGTAAGAGAACAAAAATTTCTTGGAAAATCAAATAATCTTTAACTATCATTTCCTCACAACTGTTATATAATAAACTCAATTGATTTTATAATAAACAGTATTTTATTCTAAAATGATAATGCAAATTTATTATATAATAATATATAATCATTAAATGTTTTTTTGCTTGAAAATGTAAATTAGTATCTCGAAGACATTGAGAAATTAAAATGATTTTTATTAAAATTAAAAACTCTTTTACGTTTTTTTAATGTAACTTTTTAATAAAAATATTTAAAATTTTGAATTAATGTTCTCGAAAACATTTGGAAGAACAGAAACTTTTTAGTTTACTCTGAATATGAATTTGTAAAACAATTTTGATTTATCTTTTACGAAATAACATTTTAATATTCTGAGAATAAGTTATGACAAATTTCCAAAAAATATATATAAGATGAAAATATAACTTCCTTGATAATATTACTTTTATTAAATTATTTACTATAATGATAATTTTATTTTAAAGCAAAAATAACACTTTGATTCTTAGAATTTAATTGTTTCCTAAAACCATTAATTTCAGAAATAATATCCACATTTTTTAATGTAACGCCCCATTTAATTTATATACGTAAAATTAAAGGAACGCCACACAACAGAGATAATCAACAATGCAGTCCTGGGGTTCATAAAGCTACCCCTACAACTAGGCACAACGCGATGCCAACCAAAACAGAATAACGGTTCGACCGAAAGTTTACAAAACCAAGAACAACGACATACAGGGTCATAGCCCTAAAGAAAAGTACAACAACGAATATAATCCAATCCACGCGGACTAAGCGGCAGAATCTCCATTTCCTTGCTGACCACGAGGACCTCGCCCATCTGCTCCCATCAACCAAGTTGATGATCATCGCAAGAAAGAACAGCCACATACATCACAACCATGCAACAAAACGGGTAAGCTAGAGCCAATCAACATATTCAACATGCAATCAAAT
>Ga0214545_1003210_pt1 | contig 31327 bp, 18 predicted proteins | sample CNSS4metaG_FD_160064 | JGI IMG/M metagenome (GOLD analysis project Ga0214545, IMG submission 160064) | Root nodule microbial communities from cowpea collected in UCLA plant growth center, Los Angeles, California, USA - CNSS4 | ecosystem: Host-associated > Plants > Roots > Nodule | place: USA...
TATATATATATATATATATATATATATTAAAAAAATTATGTAATTTAATTGATTTAATAGAAAATAAAATAATTTAACATAAATGAAAAATAGTATAACCAAATATTTTTTTATTTTAAATTAATTTTTCTTATACAAATTAAAAGAACTAATTTTCTTCTTCTTCCTTTTCTATATATCGTGCCATATGATTACATACGATAACGACCACTTAATTTGAGTTTTAAGAAAATTATTTAATTTTATTGTCTTATATTAATTACGATGTTAATTCTTTCAACTTACAAATAGTAAAAATCAAATAAATAAATAAATCATAATATCTATTATATAAAATTATTGTTATCATTATTAATTTGTTTTTATTATTCTATTATATAAAAAATTAAACTAAGAGCTATTTTACTATTTATTTTTTCTTCTTCTAGTATAATTACCATATCATGGAAGGAATAATATTAATATAAAAAAATATCTTAATACTATTTTTTATCATTCTCATCTGCAATTCAAGATTTATATACACATGGAAAAGTAACACGATAGCTACACCAATCTGTTCATACAATTCTATAAAAAACAGTGGCACATTCTCTTTAAATAATATATTAATCTGAAAGTGAGATGATTAAAATGGTTGAATAGTTACATATTAATTTAGACAGGAGGTAGTAATAATTAATATTTTTGTAAGATTAATATGGGTTGTAGAATATCTTGTTTTTGGAGAAGGAAAAAGAAAAGATATATTAATGTTAGCATTATTAGTGTGTGTGATTACTTTATTAATGATGAAGAGGGATAAAGTAGTTTGTCTGGTGTAGAAGGAGTAGTACCAATATAAGGTGATTTAATTTATAATAGTAGGGTTGAGTTACTTGGAACTTGAAACATAGACTAGAAATTTTGTGTGGAGTGTGAACATGTTTACCAAACTAACTTCCATGGTTTGCACAGAGACACAATAAGTAATTGGTACTTCTTCTCCTCTCTCAATCCCTAACAAGAAGACAACACAACAAAAGAAAATAAACTTTCCGCAATTTCTGGCTGCAGCTAAAAGATATCACCACCGAAACAACCATAGTCAAAACAAAAACAATACTGTAAAATATCTATCCTTTGTCTAAAATTAAGAACTTTTGCACTTCTTTGTACACATTTTTTTTATAACTCTCTTATACTTTTTCTTTTTATAAATAATATACATTTTTTTATTTGATACAATTTTATTCATCATATAAAGATAAAATAATTAAAAATTATTTTGTATATACTATATTAAAGTTATATTGTAATTAAAAAATAATTAAATAAAATCCAACCTTTTAAATATTTATATCTTAATTGTCTTTACTTCTTTAATAAACTCTTGATAATATATGTTACTTTACTCTCTATTTATTATTGTTATTTCTAAAATCTAAAATCTTAAATAGTTGAAATAAATGGAATCAGTAAGACAGATAATGAAGACCATAATTCTAGGTCTCTCGCATTGATATTGCCTCGAAAACATGGATGGTTAGAGCGACATGTGATTCTACTGCTCAACCTCAACCTTATTGGCATTGTGTTTTGAATTTCGAGAGTTTCTCAGTTTGACTTTCCATCTAGTTATTGAATTAACAAAAAAATATATTGCATTGATTTTCGACTGTTTTTATACCTTGACTTCATTTAGTATTAAAATTTGTTGACAGATGTATCCAACACTGTTAAATTAATGGTATGTTTTTTTTATCTTTTAATTTTAGTGAATTTTAAAATTAGTATATTTCAAAATTTTAAATCAATTTAATTTTTTATATTTTAAATATGTAGATTTAGTTCTTCAATCAAATTTTGTTAGGTTTATTTAATGTTTCAGACGTTTTTCAGGATTATATTTGAATTGTTTATATTGTTTGACACATTTTTACTTTAATGTTAAGTCAAATACTATTATAAAACGCATAAACTTAACAAAATTTGATTAAAATGACTATGATAATAATTTTTTCTCTTTTCTCACCTCTTTTTAAAAAAATTTAGTGTCTATGTTCATAATTTTTTTGTGGATTGTTTTGTACCTTTGAATATCTATATATTTTGCATGATTATAATAGTTATTTTATTGTACTTTTTATTGCTGTTCTTTTATATTAATTTATATGATGTTTTATTCAATAGTTTTTCTATTAAATGAAACCTTAGATATATGTTATACAAATATATAATAAAGTTTCAATCAATTAAAATATCAATTTTAAAATAAATTAATGAACTTATGTATATCACAAATTATCATTAAATGATTAGGGGTAATTCTTACTCCAGTGTAAAATATTTGCTAACAATGATTAAGGTAGGACTTACTTTTCTCTTTTGAAAGAGTTCTATCACATATATAATGAGGAAGGATACCATTATCTATAGTTCACATATATATCATAATTTTTATTTGTCCTCACCTCTATTTTGGTTTCTATTGATGACTACGGATTCAAATCATTTCGATAATCCACTGAATCCAAATTAATCTAGATAGAATATTCAGATAGGATTACATTTTAGTTGATTTAAACCAGATTAAAGAAACAGAGGGATATGATTCAACATTTCTTTTTTAAGATTTGCAGTATTCTATATAATATTTTTCATATTTTACATCCACACATGTTCATTATTAATACCCAGTTTTCTAATTTATATTATTTATAAAATTCAGTAAATCAATTTAATTATTTGTTTGGATTCATTTAAAATTGAAAACTTAAAGAAAAATAGCAATTACTATTAACCCTAGTAAATTATTGAGAAGATTGGAGTAGAAGGTAAGAAATTGACATTAGTACAAAAGCAGTGTGGTCTTTATCTAACTTTTGTCTCTAACGTCAACATTTTTCTGAACAGCAAACAACACAATAACAAGTTATTGCTTTTGATTGATGAGTAAAGTATAGCAGAACATTTAGCAATCCCAAAAGACTAGTTAACGAGTCCAACTTTGCTTCCTCCCAAGACTTTTTCAAAATTGTTCAAATAGCATCATTTCTTGCTTCAACTTTATGCAGCTACCCACAATCATTTGGTTTTGTGTTATATATCTCGAGATCCTAAAGCACGTGAAGGAGTAAATATGACACAATATCACTCTCACTATAACAAAGTCATCAAATGAACAGTTTTTTTTTTTTTTTTCAATTCTCAAACCTACTTTTCTTTTAAACTTATGTAGTTATTCATCATGATCACATAATATATTTTTTTAAAATTTTAAAAATTATATCAAATAAAAAATATGAAATTATTATTATTATAAATATAAAACAAGAATATAATGAAATCTAACATTTCTATATAATATAAACATAGATAGACACGATGAATGGTTACTTTTCAATTAATGTACAAAAGTGAAAAAGAAGTGCTACAATAAAAAGAAAGTCAATTTACCTAAAATTTAGTTTTTGTTGAATTGACCAACCAAATTACTTTTAATTCTTTCTATTATAAAATATACGAGTGTGGATGAGAATCAAAATTTGGTGAAAAATATTATAATAATAGAAAACAATCCATTCATCTTCACTATCTTAACTTGTAAATTAAAAATTGTAAAATACTAGGTTGACGACAATCACTATGTAGAACAAACCTTGTATAAGATGAAATACGTCAAGATATTATCACCCTAGAAAATTCATCATTACAAGGGATTATTCTTCCATTAAAATGATATTCATAAACTAAAAATGATAGGCATGAACAAATTAAAATTATTTTAGAAGATGTGAAAAACAAATAAAAAAATAGATAGATGGAAGAAAAATATAATATATAATAAAATTGTACACTAAAGAATAAATGTCAAAGAAAAAAACACTTTTCTCTCTTAGAGCATTCATATATAGTATAGGATCTGTCTTGAAAAGCTTATAACACTTTTTGATAGATTCTTTTTAAAGATTTTTATCTGACATGAGATATAAAATTTTTAAACATTTCATTCAGATTATTGTTTTAATTCTAAATCTGATTTTAAGTTCTTAAATAATATTTTTGAGCTTTTACAATACGTTTTTTAGTAGAATAAAATTTAAAATTGAATCTTCTCATCATTTTAAAAATCCTTAAAAAAAATTAATTTGAAATGTTAATGTAAATTTATGTAAATAATAACAACTTATATATAATTTTTTTTTTCAAAAATCTATGTCTATAAAATATGCTCTTGACCTCGGATGCATTTTAAAAGAAATAAACATTTTTAAATACATTGAATATAATTTTACTCTAAACTTTGAATCAACTCGATTCATGACATCTAATGCGGTCTTACTAATCCAAACTATATAAACATTTCACAGTTTAAAAAGAAGTCAAAGTAATAGTAAAATCTAAATCTGCACAAATTTTGAAAAGACTTTTGCAGACAAACCCAATAGAAATTCTGTGCATTTCTTCGAGGTAATCATACAGCCTAAAGTTAACCGCATTATAGTCACGTCAACTTCCATTGAATGACTGAGGTAGAGTATATACCATGTACACTAATTACGATTTCAAACTATTAAGTCCGTGATTCAATTAATTTATTCATTTAAAATAAAATAAAACTGCTATAAGGAAGGGTGAATTTTAATTTCAACTAATACTGTTGTTTTTGCTTTTGTAACTATTTTGTTTGAATATTAGGTAAGGAAGTGAGAGAGCAAATTCAGCAACCAGATATCAGATATCGATCAATGAGTATATAAGTAGGATTTCACGAGGAATTTTTTTTAAAAACTTTGTTCAATAAAGTGGCTACAAAATCAGTAAAGTGATTTTTGATTTGTTGAGCAAGTAGATACTATACCAATTATTAGACCAGTGACTTTTAAGTCAGTGAACTTCTGATTTTAGGTTCGTTTAACGAGTGAATTATTGATAAGTGACTGTCAAGTTATTGAGTATCTGACTTTGGATTCACTGAACCAGTTATCCATCGACCAACGAGTCTGCATAATTCTGTAGAACATGATTCTCTATAATTATGCTTCCCAGTCAAGTCTAAGCAATTTAAGAACCTTTACAAATACTAAAACACATACCAAACTTGAATCAACCACAAACATAAGTACCAAAAACTTTCAACTAAAAAATCAGTCTAGATGTTTTTTACATGTAACAACCATAATTTTAAAACATCAATTTCATACAATCATGTACCATTCCACATATCAATACGCCAACAATTCACAACATCATCATACAATCTATCAATTCAATATTTTATACCTTAAAAACACTTAAATTATCTTTTTTTACCGATAAGATGACTCAAACTACTTAAAAAATATTAAATCTCAATTCAGTTATCAAAACGCACTATTCAACCTAAAGACATCACAAACATGGTCAGAAAACATCATTAAAACCACTGATCAGGAAAAACTCACAAGAAAGACACAAAAGTCACATGCAAGCCAAGATCACTTACACGCGCAAAGATTAACATTAAATCAAGGAAAAAGATAAAAAATTAACTTACTCAATCTGAGAAATTGATCGGACAGGAGCGGACAATTTGTTACAGAGATCACCCTAACGATATCTGATCTTCAAAAAAATGAACTCAAAAATGAAAAATCTAGAAAAATAGAAAAAAAAATAGAAAAAAATTCTAAATTAATAATAAAATTCGTTTATAAAATTTCTATTTATATTTTAATTTTAATATTAAAATAATCAAGTATTCATTATTTTAAAGTCTGATAAATCCTAAATTACATTTTTTATGTTCTCACAAGATACAAAGTACCATTTCTTTTTATGTTCTCACAAGATACAATGTACAAAAGACATTTTTGAAATGAACTTAAATTATAGCTAACTTTTAAATAAATTTATGTTCTGAAAATTTATGAGTCAATATATTAGCTCACATGAGTGTTTTGAGTTTATATTAGGGTCATCTCCATTCACATAATAAACAAAGTACTGCGATTCAATATCATTGGACCTAATTCTCTAATATCATAAATATGCAATGAACTTAAAAATTTATACAATCAATTCACATTCATCGTTTTAGCATTAATATTCTCTTTTTATATACCATTATAAAAGTTTACTTTTTTCTAATGATTACATTACTCTCAAATTTTTTAAAAGATTGTATAGATGTCAAAAGTAATTTTTTTTATTGGGGATATTTCTAGGAGGAACCTTCCACACGCCATGTAATAAAAAAAGTTTGTAGCTTGACGAATACTCTTCTAACTTGATTATTATAGTCTTTATAAGTAACCACACTAGATGTTGATACACAAAGATCATTTGATATTCTATATCTCACTAAATCTCTCATCTTAGGCTTGGATATTGGTGTTCTAGAGAGGCTAGATATATGACTTTCAAAAAAGAAAAAAAAAAAAAAAAAAAAACAAAGAAAAAAAAAAAAAAAAAAAAAAAAAAAATAAAAATTAAAAAAAAAAAAAAAAAAAAAAAAAAAAAAAAAAAAAAAAAAAAAAAACATCTCAGGTTCATCTCATTAGCACTTTCATGAAATTAAACATTTAGCACACAAAAAAAGTAGAAGAAAACACACACACAAGGAAATGAGCATTGGATTGCAAAAGTATGAAAATGAGAATACCAACAAGATGTTGTGCCCTTTATGAGTTGATTATCTCCTAAACATGAATGTGACTTTTTCAATAGACCACTCTCATAGAATTCTTGGGAACACTAACCACTACCTTCCCCTTTTAAGATTGTTTGTGTTGCAAATGAAACACTAATTATATAAACCTCTTTTTAAACAAATATCAAAGTTTACAATGTCCAAAAGCTTGAACAACTTTAAGAGATGGATCAATGTGATAGCTTGAGACACCCAATGAAACACGATGTGCTTCAATCCTTACTAATAATGTACAATGGATTTAAAAGACAAACTGTGTCAAAAGTAGTTGCCCTCATTTTTCAGAAAAAGACTCTCCAAGCTAAACAAACACAAAATGAATTTTGAGATTAAAGTCATGTTAGATGCTCTTAAAAAGGTTCGCAATAATATTATTTTTGTTTATTGTTAAATCTAAAACGTGTACATTTATAGGTTTTACTACTATTGTTATCCTATTTTATTTTTTTAAAGACTTTTTAAGTATCTTTTATGAGTTACAATTATATATGTTCAAGTGGGGTAGAATTATTATAATGAGAAAATATATTTTTTTAGTATTCATATTGTTGTATATTGAAGGTTCAAGTTCAAGTTCAAGTTCAGTCATTAACATGAAAAATCTTTTGTATAAGATATTATCCTTACATTAATTTAGAAATTAATTTATTCAAAATTTAAAAAATAGAAATTATTGAATAAAGGTGAAGTCCATATTTTAAATATATTAAATTATGCACTTCAAAGGATATTAGTAAATTGTGTTATTAATAATCCGATTGAGAGGACCAATAATAAACCGTAGTTTGAGTTTATATTTATTTATTTTGTCAAATTTTAGCTATTATTGTTCGAGATCAACTCAAACCTCTTCTTTTAAGTAACAAGGTCTGAATTAAAAATCGTATTGAAGAGGATTTACTCCAATATCTCTTAAACCAACAAATTTTTAAGATCACGATCAAATGATTGAAAAGAACCTTTTTATATGTAAGTACTCTTTATTAAATCAAGAAGATGAACTAATTTTAATTAAACAATTAGTCAATCCTATAGATAAGGATAGTTACTAGGTTTAATGGATTAAATAATAAAAAAAGTGTACTCTGACAATGTTTTACACAACAACAAAAACTAATATAAGAATGGTAATAAATAATAAAATCAAGAACGAAAGAATATGGAAGGAATAAGTTAAATTTAACGAAAAAACACCATTCTACTACACTTTATCAAGAACAAAATGATAATATATTTGCAAATTGATAATACTATGACTAAGACTTTGATTGTCACCATAAAGCACATAGCCACATTAATAGTTAATTTGCAATAATGAGAATAGTATATATTAATTATTGAAATTCACAATATATTCCGATAGAAAACATAATATTCCATTCTAAATAAAAACTTAAAACTTATTTATTATCTCGTAATAAGTCAAACTGTTAATAACAAAGAATCAATAATCTAGATTAGGCCTATATGAATCCATGCAATCTATCATATTTGCATTAAAAAAAGTTAAACAAGTGAAATTAAATATGTAAACCTTCCTTTTACTCCATATAAAATATACTAAATGACCCTACAAGCAAAGTTGAAATAAACCATTTGGATTGATGAGAAATTGCTTAAATTGTTGTGTTGCAAAAGTGATATATAAGATGATAGAAATCAAGTATGAAAGCTTTCCGTTAATCTGAAAACCTTCGATAACTTGCTATATCAATATAAGGGATTTCATCCTTTTATTACAATTTGATATTATTATTTAGGAATGTTTTTATCAGCTTAGAACTAAGATACTAAGTTTCATGAAATATATCTAAACACTATTTTCTTTAACAGAGAAATACTCTAATATAGAAGTAAGCTCTAAAAAATATTTCAAATATCTAAATATTATATTGAAGTTATAATCAAGAATTAATTTGTTCCAACAAAATTCTTCTATTGAATTTTCTTTTAATATAACCTCATAAACTAACAAAAGAGTAATACATATATGTATCATAAATAAAAGTAAATAATAGATAATTATAATTTATTTTTTATATCTTTATTCTAAAATTAACTTTCTCGTGATTATATTATTTTATACTCAGTTATATAAGATGATAAAAGAATTTCAATAATTTAAAATCATAATTATACACAGTTTTGGAATAGAATGTATAAAAGAATTTTAAATAACTTAAAAACTAGATCAAGTGAAGAAGACATGATTCTTCATGAAATATATATTTTTCTAGATCTTTATGAAAAAAAAAACATTATTCTCATCCATTAGATAAAGTTACCAACTATACAATTTGTTTTATTTTCCCCTTTATAGCCACATTTGTTTTTCAAAGAATTTGGTATGTTGAGGCAGGTCAACCAAAATCTTAGTGTCATTTTTGTCTAAGGTTGTCAACTCATCATTCATATCTATCATAGCATACCATATTAAGAAAAAGTTTAACAAATTAAAAATCGCACTGAATACAGAAACAGAAATAATAAGGAGGAAAAAAATAAAAGAAATACTCTATTTTTCGTCAATTCTATAGTATTAAAATAAATTCAGAAAAAAAGAGAGTAGTTCGTACAATCCATCCTTTCACCAATTTTATTATTTTTTAGTGGGAATGATGACAAATCAATAGTCCTTATTAAACTTTTCTACTTGTTCTTGTATTCTAAAGTTTATATAAGAAAAAAAAAATAACGGATGGAAATATAAAATAATGAAGATTTATTGTGTTATAAATTTTAATAAATATTGTTTTATTAAATTAAATAATTCACTTTGTAGTGTAAGTTGATTTGCAACATATATTTTATTAGTATCAGAAGTTAGAGATGAGAGGTAGGGTGTTGAAAATAAGAACAGAAACATTAACATACTAACATTTTGTCCTCTTTATTGGAAGGAGTAAGAGAGAACAGTGACACAAGTGAAAAATAGAATGAATATTCATCAAATGAAGCATATAATATATAGTGTATATAGAAAAGAAAAAGAAAATTTGGTTAATATTGTGAATAGATTAGGTGAGGGAAATTATAAATTACTCAAACCAATAATCAGTAGTCAAATTGTATTAGATTTGATTGGAAGGAAACTTTGCAACGAAGTAATCCAAACATCTAATCAAATAATTACTGGAATTGAATAAACTAATAATCATTACCTAATGACTAAAATAATAATACTTAACAGCGGAAATACATCAGGTGGCGCCATTGAATGGCATTGGTAGCTTTTGCTCTCTAAAAATCTCAAAGAGCTAAGCTATGTCTATGTATGACACTTATATTAATTAATTATACACAATATTTTAATGACAAAGATTTGACAATTGACAATTCTAATAGTGTTAAGTGTGATTGATTACTTTAATATCTTAATTATTATACTTCATATTTATTAAAAGTTTCATCTTAAAATTTGACTCCATAATTAAAAGATAGAAATTTTATTTTTGTTTTTACTAGTGTTGAAGTATTTTATTAAAAATTAGAATAGAAAGTAAAGATGAATGAGTGAGAGTAGAAGAAACAAGTTGGTCCTTTGAATTGAAATAGCAAGGGTAAGTTGAGAAAAGAAGGGGTCCATGTGAAAGGGTAGGGTTTGTGTATGGTCAAAAGGGAGGACCCACTAAAAGTAAGAAAAAGTGCATCACTGCACAAAACATGAAGACCTGCTGCATCTTCCATGATTAACTTGATTGTCTCACGCGTACGTAGACATACACCTAGCTCTTTTGCCTTTTCTCCTCAATTTGATGCCTAAATTTGGTTTTGAACCACCATACAAAAGCCTACATCTTCAAAACAAACTATTTTCTCAGCTTAATCAAGAACAACCAACAACAATAAGAAAATTAAATAAAAACTTTCTAAACAACTTTATTTCTCCTCTTTTCTGTACACATTATTTATTACTCAGAAGGAAATGTACCACTTTTAGTTTTATTAATTACAATGTGCATTTTAAGTTTAATTATTTCAATATAAATAAACAATGTATTAGTTTTCAAATATTATTGTAATGGATACAAAACTTGTATATAGAAAAACTTTTAAAAATCAAACTTGTATAGAGAAAACTCACAGAATTTTTTTTAAAGAAATTATAATTTTTTTAAATAAATGTCACCTAATAATAGACTTTATTATTTATTATTTATAAATTGTATTTTAATAATTAATTATTCAAACTTTATCTTGTACTTCTAACTAATTTGTAATCTTGATTGAAGGATAGAAATCATAATAATAAAGATAAGACTAACAATAAATAATAATAACTTTGTTTGGACATTTTATATATGCTAGAATTTTTTTAGTCTGACACTATTAAATAAGAAAAAAATTAGAATATTTATTTCCATTTGTCTTGTTCTTTGGATTTATAATTTTCACTTAATCTATCTTTAATTAAGCCTGTGCAATCTTAATATTAATTTTAGAAGATTAAACGTGGCCTTAGACTACTATTCCCACAACTAATTATAACATTGTCAACCAAAATACTTATTCTTCTTTTTTATTCTACATGTACACATGATCTTCCTAATCAATTCTTAATCAATGTTCATTCTTTGTTTTAATACGTTTATGATAAATTATTAAACAAATAAAAATAGCTTTAGACACATGTTAAATTATGTATTATAACTAAAACTGATATATCTAAAAATATCTATTCATCATAATTTTAGTGAAAGTACAGTTTCAAACTAAAATATCAATTGTCATGGTTAATTATATACAGCTATATTTACATGTATAATTCACCATTTACAATATGTTAACATTATATTGATCTGATTATGAAAGAAAATGATTATAATAAAGTCTAATAATTTGAGTCTTATAAATAAGTAAAGAATAGATCCAAAAGAAAAGAAGTACAGATTATCTAATAAAAGTTAAATACAAATATACAAATCTTGATCTTTAAAATGTTTAAAAAAAATAAAACATTTATACAAGGAATGTAGAACAATGAACATAAAGGTATAAAGACAGTTTTAGTTTTAGCATATAGGTGGAGTTTGAATGAGCGGAATACGAAATAAGAAGGATAAGGTTGTAAAATTTGTGAATGAATGATAATATAATGAGATTGATTAAGATTTATTTAGGTAAAGAAAGAGTTTGAATATTTTTGCAGGATGAGTACCGTTGTGTCAGAGTGATTGTTATGAGTGAGAAAGAGAAAATGAACAGAAACGAAGAAGACAGGCAATTCGTTGTTGGGTTTATGTAACTCTGTACCTCTTTTCCCTTCAACCCTGCCCTACTGCACTGCACCTCTTATGAAAAATAAAATTACCTATCATTTTCTTTATGATTTAATAACATTGTCAAGTAGTAATTCTATGAGGAATCTTTATGGACAGTACCGGTACCAATTAAGTGCTGCAAAACAAAACATTGGTTTGTGGGTGCGGTGACTAAATAATAATAATAAATAAATAAACAGTATTTTAGCAATAAATAAATTCACTCAATATAGTGATGCTGATGATGAATGGTGCCCCACCCAACCCTTATCACAAGAGTCTATATAAAACCACTGTTCTTCGTTGATGCTGGCTAGCTGGGTCCATCCCTCAATATGCCAACTTCAGTGTGCACCCCACCACGCAAACATTCATGATTTCCCTCACATTGAAACCAGGGACACTGTCAAATACTATAATGTCCAAAAGCAACACAAACCATTCTTTAATGGACATCATGTTACTGTGCGTGCCAGAACAGATTATAAAAAATAATAACATCATTGTGAAAATAAATTAAGTCTTTTGACGGAGAAAGGACTGAAGAGAGATGCATTTTTTTGTTTAACCCATTCTATTTCTTTTTCTTCTTTTTTTTTTTGTTTTTCTTCTGAAATTTATTCCTGTTGGCAACATATAAACACACATAAACATCTCACATGGCGGAGGTCCATCATCACCATATCCTGAGTTACATGATGATCTCATAGTTCTCACTATCATAAAATATTATAAAATCTATAAATTACTCCCTTATGGTAACCAAAAGCTCTAGTTTAACTTGGAGAAAAGGGATAAAGAAGAAAATTGAAGAAACACCAAACTAAAATTGAAACTGATTTCCATTGTATAATATTGCATCATCAGATTAGAAAGGACTTTGCATCCATAACCAGACAACCCTCTTATCAGCATCAGCATCATCACCACCACCCATTACTCTTCACATAACACTGCAGCTGGAAGTATTCTCATCACTGAAGAAGTTGGAATATGGCTCGTGAGGAGGAGGAGGAGGGTAGCTATAAGGAGGAGGGTACATGTAATTCACTGCCATAGGAGGCCTAGCATACATCATTGGTTGAAATCTATCATTCCCCATTGCCCTTTGTTGGTTCATCATTGCAGCCATGTATTGCTGTTGTTGGTAAGGATTGCCACCCATCATATCTGGACCACCGCCGCCACCGCCGCCACCACCACCTTGGAAGTATCCTCCACTGCCGCCGCCACCACCACCGGCGTTCATGGGTGCTGCAGCTGGAAGGCCTTGAACTGCTGGGATGTTACCCATCTGGGACATTGGCATGTTGCCCATGGGAATGCTCATGTTACCCATAGGACCCACATTAGCTCCAACCATACTAGGAGTATGACCACCCATGTTTGGAAACATGTTCATAGCTTGAACACCTTCACCCATTCCATTATTACCCTTCTTTCCTCCATTCCCATTGCTATTTGGAGGAACACCACCGCCACCACCATTATTCTTGTTGTTTCCATTCTTACTATCTGCCATTCCACCTCCATTTTTCCCACCATTGTTTTTGTTACCTCCACCTTGATTATGATTATTGCCACCACCACCTCCACCACCTCCGCCCCCACCACCCCCACCACCTTTCTTTCCTCCATTACCTCCACCGCCCATGTTATGCACTTGCACAGGCACAGGTCCTCCTCCACCTCCACCTCCTTTCTTCCCGTTACCTCCACCTCCACCACCGTTGCCACCTTTCTGAGCATTCATCATGTTATTCAACATCATCTGAGCCCCATTAGACATAGGGGCATTACCCATGGGGGGCTTACCCATAGGGGGCTTCATCATCATCATCTTATTCAGAGGATGCTGAGGGTCATCCATCTCATCTTCATACAACTCATCATCCAACTCATCATCAAACTCGTCATCAAATTCATCATCAGACAAATCATCTTCCTCAGGCAAACTGAACTTCACTCCTTTGACGGGGTTGGGGTTCTGGTTGGGCATTTTCATGTCCTTGAATTGAGGCAGCTTCAGATCTTGGAACCCTTTCATCTGCTGAAGTTGCTGCTGTTGAGGGTTCTGCTGTTGGGGGTTCTGCCCTTGTTGATTATTACCCTTTGGCTGGTTATTCCCACCACCCTTCTGACCCTGACCCTTGTTGTTTCCCCCACCTTTACCATTGTCAATTTGCATGTTCTTCATCTGGTTGGCGATGTTGTTCGGGTTGTTGTTGCTACTATTGTTGTTTCCTTTGGAAGGGGCACCCCAGAGTTCTGCATGTTTCCCTGACTTTGCAAGCTTCTTGATGAGAACATTGGGGTCCACAAACCCTGAAACCGTCACCTTCCCTTGTTCTGCATCTATCTCGGTGGTAAACACCCCTGTGAAATAGACTCAATAAATATCCAGGCACACTATTTATTCAAGATATGGGTAGTGATATGAGATTTTGTTTTTTTCCTCCGAGTTACAGAATAAAAATAAAACCTTCAAGAATGAAACATAAATTGGTCTTTTTCTTCTCTTTCCTTTTCTAACAGAGTGAGATAGATGCATACATACCATCAATCTTCTGCAAGATTTTCTTGACTTTGCTCTTGCACCCGTCACAGTGAATGTTCACTCTAAGAACACATTTCTGCATGTTCAAGCAAACCCCAAGAGCCAACACAGAATAAAGAGAAATTTGGTTGTAAATAAGAGGAATTATTAAAATGAGGAAGTAAAAGCAAAAGAAAACCAGACACTTCATAAAAAAATGACTCTCTCAAGATAAAAAATGAAAAAGAAAAGCAAACACAGCACAGCAACTAAAAGCTTGAAAATAAACAGATGAAAATGAGAAAGGTGAGGACTTGATTGATGAAAGAGACGCAAAAAGCGCACCTGTATCTTCAAAATCTCCTCTTTACTCATGTCTTACCAGGCAATGGAGAAAAAGGATTGTGATTTGAAAGAGATAGGGGAAATGCAGAAAGGGGTGGTAATAGATCTGAGAAACTGAGCCAGGAAAAAAACAGACAATAAGCTAGAGAGGCTCATCCAATCTTAGACTTATCCTCTAGAGCGATTGGAACCAAACACACACCCTTCTCTTTTTTCTGAGTTAAACAAAAACTCAGCAAAGTTATGCTTTAACATCATTAAATAGCATTGCCTGTGTCTGTTTCTCCAAAGGACGTGTGGAAGAAAGAAGAAGGTTTCTTTATGTTTTCTTTTTAATCTTTCTTTTATTCTTCGATATTATTACTCTTCGCATGGATGTGCATGTATAAAAACGCGTTTGATATTTTATATTGTCTATTAAATTTAAATTCTAATAATTAAATATTTAACAGCATTTAATATTCCATTGAAAACTAATTAAGATTTTTCCTCTTCATAGATGACTAAATTAATAACAACTCACAAACGCTTCTACTTTAATCTTTAGATAAATAAAAGACAATTATATTATATTAAATGGGCTATTAAATTTAACTTTTAATAATTAAATAGTTAATAGCATTAAATATTAGACTGAAAACTAATTAAGATTTTTCCTGTTTTTTAAAGAACTAAGTTAATAACAACTCAGGAAGTGATTGATTATTTTTACCCGTTAGAATGTGTTGATGTGATGTGTGGATGTAATTCTTTGGAAGTGAGGTAAGTATTTAATTGAAGTGTATGGATTGTTAAACATAAAATACTTGTGCAACATCTTCAATGCTATTAATTATTTATTTATTTAAATCTTTTGATAATAAGTTACAAGAGACATGAATGAAGTAGGTCAGAATTTATCTTGAAAAAATTGGGTGATATAATAAAGTGACATTTATTATAGGCAAGGGCTAAGTTGTCAATTTCCTTTTCGGAACTCGCTTTTGGCACATTTGCATCAGTACAGTACCTCTCAAGTGGACTTACACTAAAAAATGGCACTCCTGATTCACACGTTCATCATCACACACCAATAAATTTATCAGATTCCAGCGATCTAAAAACTAGGAATACAAATTTTATTTTATGTTGTCTATTTCTCCTTTGCCTGAAGTAATGATATATCCAAATTCAACTCAACAGTTAACCCAAATCACATTGTAAGATTAAGATAGATTTAGTATTCAAACATTGAGTAATACCCATGATATTATAAATTATAACCTTATATAAAAATAAATTCTAAACTGTAACTTCTTCAATGCAAAAGCAATATACCCACAGACATTGATGATGTCTAATGTGCATAATTGGTCAGTCAAATATCTAATTTGTTTATAAAAACAAATTTAAATAACTCTGACCTATTATAAAGGCATTCGGTGCATTATTAGGTGTAACTTATGTTTCGGAGAGGATCAATTATATTGTACTAATGTAATTTATACTAATTACTCTACTACCAATAATCAAATCGGAATCAATTTTTCATCTATAAATTCTATTGTTTGTTTTAAGTTTTCTTCTTTTTTATGAAGGAAGAAGTGGACAATCAAACTATATTCTGAAGGGGATATTACATATGAATGGTAAGTGGGAAGTACGTATAAATTCATGTTAATTAATATAAAAATATATAATATAAATAATTTTCAATTCAACACTAAATTATTAGATAAAAATATATGTATTATAAAATAATGTTATTTATCTCGTAGAGATATAAATAAGTCAAACATAATAAAGAAATACTCTCTTGTATTGATGTTGGATGTAATATACTCTAATCCTCTATACTGATATTGTTTTATTTATATATAATTAACTAAGAACTTTTAATGACACTAAATACCTGCATTGATATATATTGAATCAATAGTAATACAATTGAAGAAGATAAGGAAAATTCAATCTAAATACACATTCATATAATCTTGTTTTACTTTATTTAAATTATTAACAACAACATTTTCAATATTATTTTTATAATAAGTCATAACAAATTTAAGTTACTTGAAGTTTTACATGAGTAATTAGGGATACAACACTTGTTTGTTATTATAATTGTCAGTATATTTGTGGAAGGTAAAAAAATATTCTAACTATCAATAAAAACACCACTTAGATTACAAAAATTTATCTTATGACAAATACATCCTTCAATCAATCCTTGGACAATTTCAACCAACAGAACAAATCAAATATTTGAAAAACAGCTATATTTTCATGGAAAATCTTTAAAGGGATATTGATTTGTCAAATAACTATGAAAATCTAGACAAATAATATGAAAACTACGAAACTTTAAGTTAAAAATTTGAGTATATAATTAAGAGTGACTTTATATACACGTTGTAAATTAGAAATAAATTAAAATAGTGATGAAAATACTTATAGTCATTTATTGACTAGTAGAATACTTTAGAATTTGTAGATACACTTAGCTAGTATAAAGTCAACTAATATATAAAATAAAGTGTTTCATTATCCCATTTACTTTTAATTATTTTTTACAAATCCTTCATGAAAATCTTTTTAAAACCAATGGCCCTGGGGCCATGGCCCCCAACCCTCAAAAGTTTTCATAATTTTTATTTTTATTTATATTTTTCTTATATATATAATATATATATATATATATATATAATAATTTTTTTTATTATTTTAACATATTATAATATATTTTTATTATTTTAATATATTATAATATATTTTTATTATTATAATATACATTACTTATTAATATATAATAATATATTTTTACTGTTTTAAAATATGAGTATTAAAAAAATATTTTTTTTAGAAATAAAACTCAAATAACTATTAAATTTAAAATATGAAGAAAAGTGAAAATATTTATAATGATTTTTTTTACTTACTTGTGTGAGAAAAATAATTTAAAAATTCAACTTGACTTTTTCATCGTTGATGATCTTCATCATATAAATTTGATGAATATCCTATTGAATTATGTTGATTTTTGTCAATAGTAGAAAATACATTTTATTTAAGTTGAAATATTTTTTTTATAATAATTTTTGAAAATAAAACTTCAAAATGAAACGGAAAATAATTTCATACATATAGTATGATTATTTATCTTAAAAAAAAATATTTAATTTTTAATTTTTATTTAATTATTAATAAATTCAAATAATGTGAGAGAAAAAAAAGAATAATTTATGTATTAGATAATTTTGTTAGAATTATAATTATATTAAAATATATATTATTTTTATTGTATTACTGAAATGATAAAAAATTATGTCGTCATTCCAAAATTTGTGTTCAATTTCCGCCTGTTTAAAACCTTTTTAATTATATATAAAGTAATAAAAGTGTTTGATACAATTGATTTATTTTTTATCATTACCACTCTAATAATGTAATTTTATTATTATTACTGTTATTGTTATACCTCACTCTTTCACGTTATTAAACTGATAATTTATTTTTCTTCATTATCATAATTTTTATGATGAAAAATTATAATATAACTTGTTTGAAGAAATTCTAAGTATATCCTATTTTAAATATGTTTATTATAACAATGAAAATAGAAATGAAATAATAAGAGAATAAAAATGTTAATTATATAAGTTATTTATTTTAATTAGCAATAGAAAAAGAATATAACATATAAACTTTAATTTGGTGCTGTACAATAATAAGCAATTTTAGTAAAAGGTTCATTTTTCCTAAGAGCTATGATTAAACGAAATAATATATATATTTTTCAATGGGAAAACAATAAAGGATGATTAATGTATTAGGTTTAGTTACATTTGTAATATATTTATTATGTTACAAAATTAATTTTTGTTATTATTTGATTTTTATGATTATATTTTTTTAATGATGTTATTAGTGTGAAATATCCATTAGTCATGAATAAGAAACTAATATTAGAAATGATAAAGATATAGTTGTTCTTATGGGTGTTATTTGAATTTGTTATGAATTTAATGGAATTTTTTACCTATACTCTTTACTATTCTCTTTGGTTCTAAGTTTTTTTTCTTCATTCGTAAAAAAGAAAATTGTCAAATAATATTTTATTAATTTAACTTATTCAATATTCTTTCTTTATACAAGTTCATTTAGATCCTGATTCTTTCTTTATACAAGTCCCGGCTATATATTCTTTTATGATTTTTGTTTGAATGATATATTACATAAATCTTAACTACATTAAATTAAACAAATTATATGATATATTTTAACTATTTACACTTCTTTTAACATCTCTATTTATTTATTTAATAAATTTCATTATGTATTTATAGATAGCTGACCTGTGTAAAATCCAAAATCCTGTAGCACCTATATGTTAGCAGATAAATCAAAATTTCAGAGTGAAAAAACTTACCAATAATATTTTGGACAAGTGATAACGACAAGTACTTTTTTTACCTAAAGTATGAAGAGTTTGAATTCATAATGTCATTTTGGACATAAAACAGTAAAAATGTATAACGTGTGAGGTCAAAATTAAATTTTTACATGGAAAAAAAATGCAATTAAATCTATTTGTTATCTAACAAAATAAAAGTACTAGTAAAAACAGTTATAAATTTACTATAATATAATATGATACATCGTACTAAGGTTTAAAATATTAATAGAATATGTCATTTTTCATATTAACAAAATTATCTGTAATATCATCACAGCATCAGAATCTGGATAACAATAACAATATAAATATAAATATAAATATAAATATAAATATAAATATAAATATATATATATATATATATATATATATATATATATATATATATATATGCTTTTATTTGCACATCTTCTCGGTAAGACAAAGTTGGTTTATGTCTTCTTTACCAAATTAATTACGTTGTAACTTGTAAATAAAAAATTAAAAATTACGTTGTAACTCTTTAAAATGTGACATAAAAGGGAGATAGTTTTTTCTAATCTTAAAAAACGTATTTGAATTTAAAAAAGAAAAATTTGAGTGAATTACTTAATATAAATAATGTTTTAATAAGTTAATAAGTAATTGGAGTAACTTATAAGCTGTTTTTACTAGTTCCTATAAACTAGATATGAAAGTAAAACTCCAGTGCTTTAACAATATAGTAGTATTTCTACCGTGCAATTCACGGACCACGAAACTTTAAAAATTATAATATATTTATGAAATTGATTTAAATTATAAAATTATAATTAAATTTAATATAAGTATTTTATTTTATAAAATTAAATATAATTTTTAATTAATTGTATAATAAAAATGTATTTAAGTTATTTATATATATTTATAACAAAATATATCGTATATAATTATTTTAAATAATATATAAAAATTGAGTTAATTAAAATTAAGAAATTAAATTAAATTTTTATAAGGTTTACTTAATAATTTTTATATCATTAATCATTTTTTATTATTAAAGAATTTATTATGTACATTTTTTGATATAATATATATTTCATTTGGAGTTTTATACCTTTTTATATAAAAGGATCCTCCTTCTCAACATTATTTTCCACTAAAATGTGTCTTGATTTAAATCTGGATAAGCCCCTATAAAATACGTTTAGATATGAAGTTTAACATATTCACAAGAATTAGTTCAAAAGAAGAATTTTTTTTTTTCTTTTTCATTTGTAGTATTATGAACATTTGTGTATTCAATGTTTAACCTTTGGTCTGGAGAGAAGTTAATCACATATGATAGATGGTTGATTATTTGTTAAAACAAAGTTTAAAAGCTGTTTTCTGGGAAATTCAGTTGGAGTGGCAGAAGTTTGGGGTGTTCTTGTTTAAGTGTTTGGTGCCAATGTGAAATGAAAACTGAATGGTCTTTGGTGCATTTTTATGTGCCTTAAAAAGGCAAGTATCTATATATGTGGTGTTTGAAACCAATAGTGGAACTCTTCTGATTAAATAATGCATACCTTACTTTAACAACACTTAAGTGAAAAGAAGAAAAAGCAAGCACAGAACTGGGAATGGATAATTTGCACATGATCATGTCATACCAAAATGTGTCAATTTCTCCTAAAATGTACACAGATTTTAACATGGACTCATCTATTTATTTCTATGAATAAAACCAGAAACACAATTTTCAACGTATAATCTTCTGAAAAAATTCAACACAAATTCATCCTTTAACAGATAATTTATCGAGAGAGTTTTACCTTTTACTTGGACATACATAGCTAGAGTGGTAACTATAGTACTCTAAAAATGGGCCTACCCGATGGAAAATGGCTATAAACTCCTAATCATACCAAAACAAACCAGCCAACCCTTTGGATACTGATAAACCACATTGAACCAGGTTTCTTGTTTTTTTCTTCCATTTCTGCACTTCATTTATTTTTTTCAGGCAAAATCATTCTTGCTGTTTGCCCTTCTTCAAAACCTAAAAATGTGATCACCCTTATGAACATGTTCCTCTGATTTTAACCGTTATTTCTTTTGACATGTCACTTTACTGCCAAAGAGCATTTGTCCTGTAAGGATCACAAGAAACAATAACTAATTAGTGCATGCTTCGATAAAAGTCAATAATGTTCTCATTAGGTTGGAATTGAAATCAAAGTAGGTACAATCAAAGTGTTACGATTCGGTATTTATCATTAGACTAAAAATTATAGCTATTAGTCAGCATGTAACCTTTATTATGTAAAAGCATAACATTCCAAATATCACAATTTTACTGTGATTTTGTTTGATATCCGTCACACAACAATTGATATCACCTGCAAGATAAAGATAAAGTGTGTAGTTGTAAGGTTAATTTGAAGAGATAAAAGATGGGAAGAGTTGTTTGTTGTGTGTGATGGAAAGTGGAGTAAAGAAATAGGAGGAAATGTAGAAAATGAAAAAAATGAATGGTGGTTCTGTGATGGTGACAGGCAGAGAGAGAGGTATGATAGGATGGACTTAAGTGGAAGGAGTGGTGGGTAATTGTTAATTTGAGATGAATAGGTGGATCCATATTTAGGGTTATGATTTTACAGATTTTGTCTCTAAGGTTGGATTGGGGAATGAGTTGGGCAGCCATGCAAGGGCATTGCTATTTACGTCCAAGACTTGGCATAAGCAACCACATGCTCTTAATTTGGATAGTGATTGATGAGTGAGAATAAGATTTTACACATTAAGATTTGAGAGTATTTATTGACCCTCACCTACAACAGTACACTTGCAGTTGCACCTCACACATGCTCTGTTCTTTATCGCACTACATTTTAGCATGCTATGGGAAATTAATAATGCACTGCAGGTGTACACAACCTTTTACCACAACGGAAAACTTTTCATTCTTCTACTATTCCCGATTCTTTTCTTCTATTCATTCTGCTATATTTTTTTTCTTATTTACTTACACCGGAAATTGGAACGCTTTAACTATTACCTACCATTATTATTTTGTATAAACAATAACCATTTCCTAAACTCACTAATCACCTCCTTTTTTTCTTTACCACGCATTTAATTTCTCACTTTCTCTCTTACCTTTTTACCTTCTTTGTCTTTTTTAAGTCACTGTCATCAAAATTGTAGAGAACTCGGATGAACTTTTTGATGTTTTCGTATACCTTGCCCTCATTCTTGGTTTTCAACTTTTTTTCTCTTTTGCTATACCAAAACACAATCATGTCAAGTTTTTTTTTAACAACTTAGTAAGAACTAATTGCTTCTATTGTACTTCGTATTTCGTATTCCCAAAGCATGTGTGTGTATATTTTTCCACTGGATACGCCCTCACATTATGTGTGTTTTGTTTCTTATTCTCAAGTTGTTCACATCTACCAAGAGTGTGAAGTTTACTTCATGATGAATGATACTGTGTGAATAACAGAGGCGATATCATTAATCATAACTAAAACATGTGAACTCTGCAATAATTTAATAATTGGAGACAGATATGTAGTGTCTTATAAACTAACTTAAGGTTGAGTGGGAAATTGCTTGATAGGTCATTTACTAAACAATTATGACACTCACGCTCCTGTTTAATTACACATTATCATTTATATAATAATATGTTAGTTTTTATAATAATAATTTTCAGAACTCATACTTTAATAATTTTGAGTTAGTTTACAGTATGAAAGTCTTTACATTCAAAAGTCATATTTTAAATATATGTGTCTCTTTTGGATAGAGTCCAGTTTCACCTTGTAAAATCTCCATGTTTTTTTTTATATAGTAACTTGTATTGCAAACACCCTCGGGCCTAGAGCCCGAAATATTACAAACTTAATGAACAAGCCCAAGAACGAGCAATAAAACGAAGACAAAAATACTCACAGAATGTTCACTGGCCCAACTTGGGAAGGGATGGCCCAAGTTCAACTTACATTTTCAACTTTTAACATAAAGAGTTAATATATTAAAAGGGTTGAAAATATCAACCTGTTTCTTCAAATTGATGATAAGATAATGATTTTACCTAATTTTCCATCTTTAAGAGTAAGTCGATGCAACGTTTAAGCTTACTTAATATTAATTGTTGATAGTTGTTGTCAACATTAGTTTGGTAGAATACTCGAGTCAAGAAAAAGATTTACGAAATATTGCCTTGGTTAAACATCATCTTATCTTCGTTTGTTAGACAATATAGTGGAAAGTTAATTATATGAGCATAAAATTACATGTCCATAAATATGTCTAATTTGTTAAGTTGCCCAACGGGATCAATGTGCATTATGATTGTGTTATAATTACTTCCAATTTTTGTTAGTTATTTCTTTTAAAACTCTAACGGAACCAATATAAGTTTCACTATAATCATTTTTATTTTTAAAGTGAAAACATATGTATCATCCTTGTACGCATGTAAGCACTTGGTAATGTTTATTAACTTGTTTTACGAAAATAAAATGAAAATGATATCATCAATAATTCAATACTAAAAAAAAACACTTCTCTCTTTCATGCATCAGGATGTTTTAAAGTCCATTTAGCAACTTTCAAACATAAATCCAAACACAATATACCATAGGTTAATAAGGATGAACATTTAAGTTTTAGCCTCTCAAGAGACATCTGACATTATCAAAATATTGACAAATAAATAGTTAAAAATTAAATTATAAATCAATTAAAATAGAACCCTTTCTAAAGATAATTGTTATTTGATAGGATTAAAAGTTTTAAAGGGTTAATGAAAGAAGATCTTCATTATAACATAAACATATTTAAAAAAAAAAATATCCACAAAAAAACTGTCGTTTTAAATATAAACAATTTCTAATGGTAATTATTATCTTTCTTCTTTTCTTAAGAAAAAAATAAACCCTAAAAGTAGGCTCACTATGAAGGTACATATATTCTTCATCTATCATTTGAGAGAACCACTGATTTCTAGATCCTATTTAGGTTTTCTATTCTGTTAGATTATTTGAAAACCATCTTATTCTACTTAACACTCAACACCCAGTCTCTTCTAGCCCCCATTAAAACAAAATATGGGACATCACATAAATCACAGCGGTAATATGTTTCAAGCATCCACTATACAAGTTTAAATATGTAATAACTTTCAAAGATTCGTTTATGGACCAAGGTATTATCTCATTTCTCCCTTATTCATGAATAACTCAAGACAATAAACATCATCAATGACAAACTACAGAAAAATGATTGCCTGTACAATATAGATGACACGGGACGAAGCCTTCAATCACGAAAGATCTAATTTTCCCATGAACACATCACAAAAACTATAAACAGATTATTGACTAAATTTACAAAAAGAAGAAAGAAATTGCTATATACTACCTTACTGCAAACTTGAAAAACAGGGGGAATTTCTTAAAGCAATTTATTGATAATACCCTGCAACTTGGCATCAGAAGAAAAATCTCATTGATTGTCATTGTTTACTTTGATCTCTATGAGTTCCTCGATAGACTGACGGCATATAGGGCATTTATTGTATTGAAGTCGCAAAGCTTTTGCACAGTCACCGCACAAACACTGGAAAAACACAACAGAAGTCATTGAGAATGATCAATACGAAAATATACATTCTGACAAGTAATGCAAGCATGGGTGAAAAAATTATGTTGATGTTAATCCTGAAGAAAGGCTGGGGCAACCCTTGTTTAATAAACCTTAATTTGGCTGGGCAGAAAAATGTTAAATTAGAATATAAATATATATTTAAATTCACAACTAGTGAGTTGTAACGATATGTTTCTAAACTCTAATGATATCATGCGACGCTGATTAAGAAAAAACAGGGTTTGACAATTGAAAAACGCTCATCAGTTAGTAAAAGTAGTCCAAAAACTAAGTTATTATGAAAAATAAAGTACACTAAAACGATCTTCTGTTGCTACTAACAGGAAGGATTTTACCACCAAGAAATTACATTTATTGCTATTAGTCAGGAAGAAACAAAACACTCTATAGTCATTTCACCCACAGTATGTGTAAGTGCCGATATTTGATCTACGATTTTAGACTATATGCATGATATATCACATGACATCTCACGGCCTTGAAAAGAAAAACATATGAAGGTAGGAGAATCTCATGCAATACTAGCTATGCTTCCAGGCCTACGAATCCGAATGAACCATGTCTAAATAATCCCCATGATATCTTAACTTCCACAAGCGATCTCACGCAAATACAAATTATGCTATTATACAGGACTACGTATCAGTTTGATCCATAACTTCTATTATTCGCACGAACCAATATATAGGCACATTTGAAATGAAATCTTACCATATGTCGACAAGGTAAGACAGCTGTATCCTTTGGTTCAGTCATGCATACGACACACTCCTTCCCGGGATCATTGTCGTCAAAATCAGCTGCAGATGAGCTTGCTATTCCATATAACTCTCTCAACTCATATCTAACACCATCAATCCACAAAATCTGCCTAACTACTTTTATCTGGAAAGGACCAGCACCATTACTTTTCTCCAAGACACCTTGAGTTATTTGCATGTGAGGTGATGCATCTAGCACAGAATCACCCGGTGTTTCATCTTCCGAGGATGTTTTCAAACTTGTTTCGGCACATATTACTAGAGGAAAGACATCTTCTCCAGGTGAGGGCTTTGAAAGATCATCCAATTCAAAGAAGCCTAGGTCAATTCCTGTTCCTGAAGGCTGATTAAACGTCTGGCCAACTCCTTTCTGAAAGGGTATTGTGACTGGCTGAAATGCATCAGGAAATAATGGAACAAACCTACATTTTTCTTCTTCTTTGGCAAAGTAGGAGACAGTAATGCTACCAATCACAACAATAAGAAGCAGAGAATTAGAAAAGTTAAGATATTTCATAAAATATTCACAATTCACTCAATCTTTAAATCTTCGCATCTTACAAAATTCATTTCAAATAATTAGACACTCAAAGTAAAAAAGAAATCATAAATTTAACCCATGAACATGTTTATAATGCAAATGCAGGAAGGAAAAGCTGTTGTCCACGTAAAATTTCCAACCAATTGGTTACTCTCTAAGTCTTCCAATGTGATTCAAAATTTTGAAATTACTCAACCTGGAACACCAATTGGAGTTCTTGCTTAAAAAACCACATTGAAACTGTTGCAAACTTCATTCATGTTAAAAATTCGTCCAACATATTTTTGGCACGTTATGGACAGTAACAAGGAACTCCTACCTATATCTCAAGGCATTAAGACTAGAGTTAAATCTGAGCACAGCCTCACTAAAAGGCATAGAATAAACGACTTAATTAAGGATAGTTGGCCACAACTTGTGAGGCCTAGTCAAACAAAAGGTAAGTTGCGGGGTTTCTCAAGGATAGTGAGACATCATCAGGCACTAGAACCACGAAATGGGCCACCATTGGGCTTGGTCACAATTTGCTGTGAAAGACAAACTCTCCACTAATCTACTGCTCCTCTATCATCACACCCGGACACCACAAGATCGCCACTCCTGATGATAGGAATCTTACAAGTTTGTTTCATCTTATTTCACGATAATTACTTACAATTTGTATTCTGATTTTAAAAAATAAATAAAGACACGGTACCACTATAGTAGGTATTCAATCAGTATCCTCCTGAAGTTAGCGTGCAATCTCAACTCATACATGAATTGTAAGTAAATTGATCCTCATAACACAGCGCAGCAAAACTTAATTAACGATGAAACAAATCCAATTTTCAAAGAGTTCGGAAAGATGAGTGAAAAGCCTTACCTGCCATCGTAGACAGCATCGAAAACGAAGGAAATGAGATGGTGATCGGGGTTTTCCTGGTCAACCTCGAGGCGCAGGGTGTCTTTGTGGACGTTAACATAGTTTCTTATCTTCTTCGCGGCCTGGTGATCGACATAGGGCGGAGGAGTGGAGGCAGAGGCGCGAGTGGCGGCGGGCAACATGCTAGGCTGAGGGTGGTAGAAAGGTTGGTAGTGAAGGCGATTGGGCGCGGAATTGGCGTAGTTGGGATAGGCATTCTGGTTGGGGTAATAGAAGGAGATGGAATGGGTCTGCGGCGGCGGTGGCGGCTGTGGCGGTGGAGGCAAGGGAGGGGCAGCAGCATAGTTGTTGTTGTGCGGGGAGTAAGAGGTTGTGGAAGGGAGAAAGTAGCCCTGCGGTGGCGGCGGAGGAGGGTGGTTGGATTGGGGAGGGTAATAGTAAGGGGGAGGTGGGAGTGGAGGCGGTGTGTTTTGGATGAAATTGTTTCTTCTTCTGCCACTCCATGAGATACCCATGAGAGTGGTTGAAATCGGAATCAGAAGCACTGAGATGATGATGAAACAGAGCTCCCAATTGAATGAATGCGTGTTGTTCGGGAAATTAAGTTGAACCAACCTTTTGTGTTCTTTGTTCTTTCCACGGATTTCTATAGTTTTCCACTTTCCCCTTTTTACTTTTCATTCATTCTCTTCTCTCCTAAACCTATGAATTCTTTTATCAGGTCCACGCTCCTTCCGATGTCTTCTAAGGAAAATCACAAGCACAAGGAAAATTAGCTGAAAAATACACGCTTATCATTATTATTATTCTGACAATTAAATTTTAATTATTTCTTATATTTATGTGTTTTTAATAAGGTTTTTAATTTGATTGTATTGTGTCCAGAATTTTTATATTGTTTAAATTGATTTGACTTTGTGGTAGAGTGAAGTGACATTTTTGTTTTTATTATTATTATTATTATTATTATTATTATTAGTGAAAATAGTGGTGTTGTGTTGTTGGTATTTTTTAAATTTTATAAGAATTTGAGTTAAAATGTGTTTTTGTGTTTATATTTTTTAATTTTTATAAGGATTTAAGTTAAGATTAATAATATTTACTTTCAAAAAAATATATAATAAATTTAAAATGATTATTAAATAAAATAATTGTTAAAAAAATTGTTTTTGAATAACGGTCAAAATAGAAGAAATTACTGTTAAAAATAAATCAATTATAAAATAATTAATTTTTTAAACAATAATTAAGGATAAAATTAGAAAATAAAAAATAGACACAATAGAGCGAATACTCTTTATCTATTAAATGGGACACAAAAGTAAATATAAAAGTCGGTCAAAACTAATTATATTTCTCTATGTATACACAATGTTTCCTTAAAATAATGTAACATTTAGATTTTTTTTTCAATGTATATAAATTATTTTCTTGACAGACTTAAATATATACGGCACAAATCATACTTTAATTTACAAAAATTATAATTTAATAGAAAAAATATTGATGCATGTGTTTGAATATTTTTTTTTCATACTTTTAAATCAACATCAATTTGAACCGTGGAAATATGTGAAATAAAATAAATAAATATTAAAGTAAAAAATAAAAATAAACAGTATTGTTTTATCGTTTATTTTTAAAAAATTAAACTTCTATCGGTTAATTGCTCACTAACTGAATAATGTATTTTATTTTCTCATTTTTATTCAATGGCCTCTTATCCTAAACACCGCACATACTCCATTTTTTAATTAAATCATCACCATTGAGACAATGATCGTGAACTTCACATTCCCGTCACTACTATATAAGGTCATGTCGTCTTGCTCTCGTCATCCCACCTTACCATCTTCGCTGCAATTCTAACACCTCACACCCCACCCAACTGGTATGTTTTTGTTTGAACCTTAACTCTAACTAACATTTTATCATTCTCTTATATGTCTTTTGCATTTTTCTCATTTTTTTATACTCGTTGCTTCACTACTTCCATTTCAACTTTTTTTTTTCTTCGTCTTATAATATTTTTCTTAAATATTTAGACTTTTACCAATTTCGGAACTTTATGTTCTTCACTTTGACAAAATAGTTATTTTTGTGAAAGGTGAATACAAACATTTTTAAGTTTATTCTTTGAATGTTGTTTATATTGAAAGTATACAATATGCTTATGTTACTGTTTATACACTTGCTATATTTAATTTGGAGAAAAACATTATGTTTCAATTATTTAAGAGGGACCTCACGATTGTGGTGCGAAAAAACTTTTGGGTGTGACATTTTTTACGCACTACAAAAGCGACTCTCCTTTTGCTCTATATTAATTAATTATGAAAGTGTGAAATTTTTCCTTTAATTTCCTCCTCCTTTTTTGAAGGTGTTTTAAAATTCAGCAAAATGAAAGAGTATTTCAGTTCAGTTTCGTTCAATTCGTTTCAACTCGGTTCGGTTAAGTTTAGTTAAGTTTGGTTCAATTTGATTCGGTCTGGTTCAGTGCGGTTAAGTTCGGTTTGTTCGGTTCAATGCGGTTCGGTTCGATCCGGTTTGGTTTGGTTTGGTTCGGTCCGGTTCAGTTTAGTGTTGTTCAGTTCAGTTCGGTTGATCTAGTTCGATTCAGTTCAATTTGATTTGGTTCGACTCAATTCTGTTCAATAAAGAATATATAATGAATTTTTTAAATAGTTGTTAATGTAAAATTAGAAAAATAAAATATGTACATAAAATAAGTTTTTAAAACAATTGTTGAAGACAAAAGAGGTTTTGAGGCTAATGGTTGAAAGTAAACTATTTATAAAATAATTAATTTTTATAATAACAATTAAGGGTAAAATTGGAATAACGAAATATAGACACAAAAGAGGGTATCCTCTTTATATATTGTTATTGATGAAAAAAATTAGTCTAACTAAACTTAACTATGATTATCTGTATTATATTAAAGTAACAAAAAAAACTAAATTATTTATAATAAAAATTAAATATGAAAGAAAAAAAATAATTTTTATTCATCGTCTTATTATATTTTTCTTAAATATTTAGGCTTTTACCAATTTCGGAACTCTATGTTCTCCACTTTGACAAAAATAGTTATTTTTGTAAAGGCAAATACAAACGTTTTTAAGTTTATCGTTTGAATGTTGTTTATATTGAAAGTATACAGTATGTTTATGTTACTGTTTATACACTTGCTATATTTAATTTGGGAAAAAACATTATGTTTCAATTGTTTAAGAGGGACCTCACGATTGTGGTGTTGGTATTGAAAAAACTTTTAGGTGTGACATTTTTTACGCACATTACAAAGCTACTCTCATTTTGCACTATATTAATTAATTAATTATGAAAGTGTAAAATTTTTCCTTAAATTTTCTCCTCTTTTTTTGAAGGAGTTTTTAAATTTTGCAAAAGTAAAGAGTATTTATGTTCAATTCAGTTCAATTTGGTTCGGTTTGATTAGTTTTAGTCTGGTTCGGTTCATTGCGGTTCAGTTCGGTTTAGTTCAGTGCGGTTCGGTTCGGTTCAGTGTGGTTCAGTTCGGTTTAGTGCGGTTCAATTTGGTCCAACCCGGTTCGGTTCGGCAAGTACGGTTCAGTTTGGTCTGGTTCGGTTCAATGCAGTTCTGTTTGGTTCGGTCTGGTCCGGTTTGGTTTAGTTCACTTCGTTGCATTTCGGTTCAATTCGGTTCGGTTCTGTTTGGTTTGGTTTGGTTCGGTTCGGTCCAGTCTTATTCGGTTTCGGTTCGGTTTAGTGCGGTTCAATTCAATTCAATGTGGTTCAGTTCGATTTGGTTCAATGCGGTTCGATTTTGTCTGATTCGATTTAGTTCGGTTAAGTTCAATTTGATATGGTTCTGTTCAACTTTGTTCAATAAATAATATATAGTGAATTTTTAAAATAGTTGTTAAATGTAAAATTAGAAAAATAAAATATGTACATAAAAGAAGTTTTTTAAAAAAATGTTGAAGACAGAAGAGGTTTTTAAGCTAATGGTTGAAAGTAAAGTATTTATAAAATAATTAGTTTTTAAAATAACAATTAAGTGTAAAATTGGAATAACGAAATATGGACACAAAAGAGGGATATCCTCTTTATATATATTGTTATTGATGAAAAAATTAGTCTAACTAAACTTAAGTATGATTATTTGTATTATATTAAAGTAACAAAAAAAAAACTAAACTATTTATAATAAAAATTAAATATGAAAGAAAAAATAATAATTTTTTTCATCATCTTATAATATTTTTCTTAAATATTTAAGCTTTTACCAATTTCGGAACTCTATGTTCTC
>Ga0214545_1003217_pt1 | contig 31298 bp, 14 predicted proteins | sample CNSS4metaG_FD_160064 | JGI IMG/M metagenome (GOLD analysis project Ga0214545, IMG submission 160064) | Root nodule microbial communities from cowpea collected in UCLA plant growth center, Los Angeles, California, USA - CNSS4 | ecosystem: Host-associated > Plants > Roots > Nodule | place: USA...
TCTCCACTAAAGCAGGGAACTCCTTTATAGAGAGCGGAGCCACCATGAGTTTAAGATCGCCTCTCAGTCCATTTTCAAATTTCCTACATTGCCAATCTTCAGCCATCTTCAAAGTGTGAAATCTGCCCAGGTGCTTGAACTTTTCAGCGTACTCAGACACTGACATCTCTCCTTGCATCAACTGTAAGAACTCCACTTCCTTGGCGTATCTCACACTGTTTGGGAAGTACTCAGCATAAAACTTCTTCTTGAATAACTCCCAGGTGACAATCTCCCTATTATCTTCTAGCATCATCTTCATGCTAGACCACCAGTGGACAGCCTCTCCAGCTAGTAGATACTCAGAATAAGTCAACCTGTTTTCTGCTGGGCACCGCTTGGCATCATAAATCCGCTTCATATCCATCATCCACTAGTCTGCCTCATCTGGAGTGGTCTTGCCATCAAAGCGAGACAGGTGATGCTGAAGAAAATCCTCCAAACTCCACTCTGGTACTCGTGGCGGTGGAGCTTGGGAAGATCCAGCTGCAGATCGATTCTCCCCCAGCTGCTGCAAGACCTCCAAGTGTCTCTGCTGAGTCGCCTCTGCTGCAAGCCTAGCAGACTCCATCTGCTGCAAGGCTAAGTTGTGCTGGTTCACCATGTTAGCATTCTGCTGCTACATGGCTGCTAACATCGCTTCAATCGTCCCCACCAAGTGAGAACTATCCGCGTTAGGAATAGGAGGAGGAGGCCTAGGTGCCATAGCTCTGAACACACAAAGAGAGAATCATCAGTCCATCTATCAAACACCATGAGAAACACACAACAGAAACTAGGTGAGCTCACACCGACAAACCCTAAGGAACTACTGCTCTGATACCAAAAACGTAACATCCCATTTAATAGTTTTTCACACTATCAAACAAAATATTAAATCATGGTCAAACATAGCAGGTAGTAGAATTAACGGTTATAGACACATAGTATAGGAGTTTGATACAGTCATTCAAAACATAAAAAAAAAATGCTTAATAAACTGGTCAAGCTAAGACTCCTCAAAAGTCTGGCTCAAAACTACTACAACAGCGAGTAAGGGGGTCAATTCCTGCTCCGAAGGGGGGCGTCACCATCTGGGCTAGGCTCTGCTCACACCAACAATTAGGCGATCACAGCAAAGGAGAAACCACATGAGCAAAACAACATAAACAAATAAAAGGGTAAGCTAACTGAAAGAAAGGAAAAATAATGCAAAGCATCTTTTACATCACTCATAACACGTAAATCAATAATTAAAGTCTAGACTCGATATCCGGATTGTGTAAGCGACATTGGAGCTCTTGGTGGCTTGCACCTGCAACGGTTCCCAGACTCTGCAGAGTTTGGACACAAGGGGTTATCACCCGACCGTTCCTAGGGTAAGTCCCCTTCGCGTCTAGGACTGGATCAAGTCCAAAGACTAGGACCTCCTGCTACTCCTCACGACATAATCCATTCTACTCTATCTGAGTGTGAATGATTATTGGAGTTTCAGGATACCAACCAATATGGATTCCACACGTCCTTACACACTAACAATTCTCATGAATTTCCCTTTAAATTCCATTCCAACCACAAGTCTATATATACTCATATCCTTCTAGTCTTATCACACAATACATTAAACAATAATCTATCAAGCATAAATGAGCTTCCTTGCACGGAATCGCAATAAAACATGTCATTTTTCTATTAGAACAGGAATTGATATCCTCCACTGCAGTGAATCTCGCTTAAGCTAGGCAATCTAGCCTAGGCGAGAAGTCATCTCGCTTAGGCGAGGCTATCTCGCCTAGGCGAGACTAAAACAGTGGCAAGGATTAAAAACTGAGCGGACTCTCGCTCAGACTAAACTGGCTCGCTTAGACGAGAGTGTCTCTCTCGCTTAAGCGACTCCAGCTCGCCTAGGCGAGACCTCGCTCAGTATCAGGGGTGAGTCATTCTGATAGTCTCGCTTAGGCGAGAACCACCCGCCTAGGCGAAAATAACAGACCATCTCACTGTTTTCACATGCAAGAACGCAAAATCAGAGTAATTCATGATCATACACTCACACAAGCATTTCAAGAAAATCAATTCAGCACACCATTATCATACAAAACATAATTTACAGCTCAAATGGACAAAATATCGGTTAGCTTCCCTTACCTTTTTCCAAAATCACCACAAGCAAGACTCTAACGCAAGGGCACCTCAAATCCTCAACCTAAGGGGCTGAAATTCGAAATTCTGGGTAAGTACAAGACCCTAATTTGGTTTTTGGTAAGCATCAGATTCCAAAATCCCAGAATCGAAGAATTGAGGAAAACAGAATTTGACTTACCGGAAGGGGAAAATGACTCAGCTTGAGGGAGATTCTTTTCCTGTTTCCGGTTTCCAGTAGCTGTAACAGGGAGGGAGTGATCAGAATGGAAAAGAAATTGAATTTTGCTAGAGAGAAGGGCTGTGCAGTTGTTTAGAGGGAAGGAAAAACAGGGACGTATAGTGGGGTTTTGTGAGAGAAGTTAGGAAAGGAGAGAGTGTGTAGAGAGGGGGTTAGTGGGTCCTTACAATAGGTTTACTTACCTGTTGGAGAGGAATGGTGAAGGGAAGAGGGAGAGCGAAAAAAAAAATAGACAAGAGTGGGGCATGACGAGTGGGACACATTAGAGAGGTGAGTGGGGCAGATGAGAGATTGGGGGGGTGTGCAGCGGCTAGGGTTGAGTGAAAACAAAGTGAAGCATTAAATAGGAGAGAGAAATAAAGATTTATTGATTTAAAATTTTAAAATACTAAAAGGGTAGTTTTGGAATTTATGAAAAGTTTGGAGGTGCAGAAGAAATATTGGGGGTGCAGGAAGAAAACCCCTAAAACTTTTTGGGCCTTCATGTGCATACGCCTCTGTTTTTCCAGGCCCTGAAAAGGAAGAAAAAAAGGGGTTTCCTTCCTGCACCCCCAATATTTCTTCTGCACCTGCAAGTTTTTCTTAAAATCCAAAATTACCCTTTAAATCAATCACTTCTCTCTCTTATTTAATGAAAACTACTCCCTCACTTTCTTTTAACCTAGCAGCCGTTCTCACCCCCAAACCCTCCCTCTACCTCACTCTCCTCACTCTATAAGCTCACCCCTCAAGCCACTCCTCACTAGTTTTGTTCTTTGGTCTCTCCTCTTCCTCTCTGTCATTCCTCCTCTACATTAACACATGTAATGATATTCCTTTGTAGTTTTTTCATTTTTTGTGTTATTTCTGTCATGTTTACCATCCATCTGCGAGTATCAATGCTTGAAACGTAAACCACAAACCGGAAGTCGACTTCCGCAAGTGATTTAATTTCGAAAGTGGACTTCCGTAAGCCACAAGATGACGGAAGTGAACATCCGTAGACCAAGATAAATTTCGGGAGTGGACTTCCATAGACCACTATGAACAACACGAAAATGGCACAACCGAAAGTCGACTTTCGTAAGTCATCAATATCGGAAGTCGACTTCCGTAATTTAAGATTTACGTAGGTGACTTCCGTATAGGGATGACAACGGGTCGGGTCGGGCACGGATAGTATGATACCCGTACCTGACCCGCTAAAAAAAATCTGCCCGTTACCTGCCTGTTTACTCGCCGGGTATCCGCTTAAAAAATACCCGCGGATATTTTTAAAACTCGCGGGTACCCGTGGATACCCGATACTCGCAAATATTTAAAAAAATATGTATTTTATAATTTTTTTAATATAAAATTATAAAAATAAAATATAAATTAAATTAAATTAAATTATAATTATAATTATAATTATAATTAAATTTGACATAATAAAATATACTGTTACTTCTAATTTTAATTAAATTTAACTTAATAAAATATAAATTAAATTTTAATTTTAATTTTTTGCGGGTAACAGGTACTCACGGGTACGGATAGTATGATACCCGTACCCGACCCGTTTGTAACCGGGTATTAAAATATCTGCTACCCGCTACCCGCAAGTAATAAATACCCGCGGGTAGTAACTATCCGTCGCGGATTTTATCCGTGAATATCTGCGGGCACGGGTATTTTTGCCATCCCTACTTCCGTAGTTGATGTAATTGTTTTTACATAATTTTAATGTAAATAAGTAATAATATTAATTAATTATAATTTATAATAATTTTAATTTTAATTATTTAAAATTTTTAATTTTAATTAATTCTATTGTTGAGTAAATATAATTTTAATTAATTATAAGTTTAAATAATTATAATTTTGGATAAATTTATTTAAAATTAATTTTAATATTAATTAAATTAAATTTTAATTAATAAAAGTTTTGATTAATTTTATTTATAGTTAATTATAATTTTTAGTAAAAATAATAATAATAATAATAATAACAATTAATTATAATTTTGAATAATAATAATAATAATTTATAATTTTGGAAAATTTTAATTAATTATATTGTTTGAATAATTTTTATTTTAATAAATTAGAATTTTAATTTGTTTTCAAATTTGTTAATACCATTTTCATCAAATTAAAAATATAAAAAAAAATTAAAATATTCATGTAACAATAAAGAAATATAAAACAAAAATAATTTGGTGAATGAGACATTTATGAAGTGAAGCATTTTTCGAAAGTGAAGGCAAATGAAATTGGTCAGCTCCGGAAGTCGACTTCCGGTTAAGTAAATACTTGAAGTCGACTTTCGGTTTTATTTTTGTTAATAATTTTTTATATATATATTTTGGTTTTTATGTTAATGTTTTTTAGTTCTTTTTATGTTTTTATTTTAAATTGTAATTAATTTTAATTTGTAATAATTTTAATTTTTATAAATTTTATTTGTAATTATTTTAATTTGTAATTATTTTAATTTTTAATAATTTTAATTTGTAATAATTTTAATTTGTAATTATTTTAATTTACAATAATTTTAATTCGTAATTGGGGGAAATTTTTTGTTTTGTTTTTATGTTTCTTTTTTTTTTACTTTTATGTTTGATATTTTTGGAATTGGGGACAATTTTTTAAAGTGTGGACAAGTGAAATTGGTGAGTTCCGAAAGTCAACTTCCGGTTAAGTGAATGTTCGGAAGTCAACTTTTGGTTTTATTTTTTTTTTTATATTTTTTTAAGTTATTTTTTTGATATATATTTTTTAGTTTTTATGTTAATTTTTTTAGTGTTTTTATGTTTTAATTTAAATTTGTAATTAATTTTAATTTTTAATAGTTATAATTTGTAATTGTCTTACTTTGTAATTATATTAATTTGCAATTATTTTAATTTATAATTATTTTAATTCGTACTTATTTAATATTTAATTAAAAAATTATGAATTCTGGAAGTCGACTTCCGGTTATTTTTTTTTTGGAAGTCGACTTCCACAAGTGAGATAGTTTTTTTTAGTTTTTATGTTAATTTTTTTACTTTTTTTGTTTAATATTTTTGAAAGTGGGAGTAGTTTTCAAAAGTTGATTTTGGGTGAAAGGGCAACAGATTTGGGGTGCAGGATCTTAACATAATATTTACTATCATTTAATTTGTTTGTTAAGTCAACCACCAACTTCTTTAGAAATTTCATCATTGCTTAATTATTACTTTTACCTTATTTATTTTTTAATTATAATTTAATTTTTCAAAGGGCATAAATTGAATATCACAAATCTTAGGAGGTGCAGAATAAATATTGGGGGTACAGGAAGAAAACCCCAGAAAAAAAAAAACCTGGACGTAGAAGGAGAAAAGAGGAGGAATCAGTATTTATTCTAAAAACTATTTCCTAAAATAATCTTATAATATTAAAAAATTAATTTCTCTTCCAAAAATATTTCAAAGTTTCGAAATTATTTCTAAAACAAGTATTTAAAAAAATAATTGGGAAATATTCATTTCACCCTCCTCTTAGAGCATTTTTATTGCAGGAGTCATTCTATGATTTTTAATGTCACATTATTTTAAGAACTTTTTTCAGTTTTTACTTACTTGAGTTTATCTTATAATATTCCTACTCTTAATGTTGTATTTTGTTATTGATAGAAATATATATTTTCAAGGTAAATTTTTTTTTCATTATTATGACATTTCTTTCTCCTTTTTATGCTATGTTAACGTAGTGTAATTAGACGATTTTATAAGACTCAAGTTTTAATCTTAAGATCTAGTATATATTTTGTCATCTAACTTTAATTATCGGTTTGATTTTAAGAAAATAGAAAGGCTGGGAAAGAATAAAATTGATATATGCATTGGTTATTTTTATATAAAAAAAAGATTAATTATAAAAGAAGAATTACGATCAACTAAACAGTTGAAAAGATCACATTAGAAAAAGAAAGCCAACACTAAATTTATCTTCCAAACATCCATATATATATTGTAGCATGACATGAAACTTTCCATATTATTCTTACTTTATAAAATTTTATATCTATTCAAGCTCATACCCATTACTTAAAGCACCTTCACAGCTAAGAAAGATACTATCAAAGATAGAGATTGGTAGGTATAAACCATTTTTTGACAACACATTTTTGGATCTATATTTGTTCTTCGATCATTTGATGCTTTTTATATCAGCGTAGAGTCAAATTAAGGGTAAAATAAATAAAACACTGACTTCAGATTTCTAGAAAAAAAAGTCTCAAAAATTTATTTTTGTTTACTGCTAATATATTTTTATTAAATTAATTATAAAATTATGTCGGAGAAAAAAGACCTTAAAAACTTTTTTTTACTAATATACCTTTATTAAATTAATTATAAGACTATGTTTAAGAAATAAAATCTCAAAAAACTGTTTTATTCCTAATATAATTCTACTAAATTAATTATAAGTTCATATTTGAGAATAAAATTTAACTAAATTATTATTAGTGTTTGTTCATTTTTATTGATATTAAAAATAATAATTAATGAGTTAAAACATTTATTCAGTAAATTATAATTTTATTTACGAAAAAGACAATGATTAATCATCTTGTTATCTGTCTATGACTTTTTTTGTCTCTTCTTACTTCTTTCTCTTATAGAATTTTTTTTAGTATTTTGACATATTACATTCCTTGAATTTCATATTGTCTATGTGTACCAATCTTTGTAACCTCATTCTTAGTATTTTTTTTTTATAATCTATTCTTGTTGTTTTTATTCTGTTTTAGATTTGTATTAGAATTATAAATGTTTTTCTTTTGATTAGTTTTGTTTTTTGGTATTTTTTTATTTACAAGTTTCAAGAGTTTTTTTTTTCATATATCTTGACAAACAATTGTACTTTTCCTACAAAACTATTAATTAGATTAGTGTTTAGTCTTTTTACTGAATAATAGATTAATTGAATCATAATTCAAATGTGAATTTTGTGTAGAAAGATAATTCAAGTTTACGGAGCAAAACTTATCATCAATGTGAGAAGAGCAATAAAAGAGATATGAGACTTCAACATATTACAAATTTACTATCAAGCTCGTTTTCTTGATAACCAGGTTTTATTGTTTTAACTTATTTGTTTTAACTACTTATCTTTACTAGTGTTTTATAGATTATAATTTTTTATTTCATGTCAAAATATATTGACATGTCAACTAAAAAAAATTGGATCATACCATTCAGAAATCTAAAAAAAGAGAAGAAAGATTTTAATTACATCACAAAAATAAACTATAGATAAATTTATATAAATAGATACGAAAAATAAATTTAATAATACAAGTGAGTCAATAATTTTTCAACACATATTAAATAGGTTAACCTTATTATTTATTTAAAAAATAAATTTTAAATAAAATTAATTATAACAATTTAATAAATAATTATATATTGAAAAAATATTTTAAATAAAAAATTTATTTTAGGCCTTTCAAATTTTTAAACTACAATGTATTTTTTAATCGATGGTGGTTCGCAATGTTCTAACGTGTCTCAGGTTTTCATAGTGAGAGTTTTCGAACTAAGAGTTGATAATTCATAAATAATTATAAAAAAAAAACGTTGTGACGAAGTTTGAATATCAACATGATTTTATTTATTCAACTCTTATTTTGAAAAACAACATTTTGGGACCCAAAAAACTTCATCCATAACATGAATTTTCAAGTGGCATTAGACAAAGTTTAGAAAAAGTTTTAAAAGACTAACAAGTGATGTTACAATTGAATATGCGAGATTTGTTTATTGCATTTTTTAAGTTATAAAAGTGCTTTATGCGCCGTCCACCGGTGGTGTAGCCACACACGTCCTTGTAATTGAAGCCAACTTGTGATAGAAAGAAATAAGCAACTTTCAATTCAAATTTTCTATTATTTTCACTTATTTTAAATTGTATTATATGGCATAAATTAAAATGAACTCAAGTACCTAAAACAATGGTAGTATTAAAGCTGTTATATTTTATGGATAAGAATACCTTTTTATATGTATTGAAAGAAAGTGTCCTTTTTAAAATTTAAAATAACAATTGTTGTGTTTTTTTCTGATTGTCCTCGAATCTTAAAATTGGGATATTTTTTTTCCGAAAATTTAAAAAGAAAAAGAATCGTTCAATCGTGAAGGAATACCTTTTCTCTATGAAAAAAAGTTAGAGTTTTATATATTATATGCATTTTATTCTAACGGTCAAAATGGAGGTCCGAAATTAAGCCGAACTGTTTGTCATAGAGGAAAAAGTGAATCACTCAAATGTGAGCCATAAATTTTATAGATGAAGAATTTTTAAGGTCTAGTATTCTTGTAATAACGTTTTGTCTCTTTCTCGAACATTATTAATATTGTCTAACAATATTATCTAATTGTAGCTATTTGAACTTCAAGAAATCAGAAAATACATTATCAACATATTATACACATATTATAGTAGAGATGAAAAATGTTAAATTCTTTAAATATGTTTTCCTTTTCCATTTAATGGTTAATCGGACATTTGAACAACCTAAAATATCAATAAAATATTAATAGTGATGATGTGTGTGAGAATTTGACGAGAATTAAGATATGGGAAAAGAAAATTGGAAAATGACTTTTATATTTACCTAGTTGAAAATGATTTAACAAGTTTTTTACAAACTACATATATTTCTAGTACAAAACATTGAGATAAAACCATTAAAATTGGAATTGGTTCAACTAAAAAAATAATATTTGGACTTCTAAATTTATTTAAGGAATATATCTTATTGGTTATAAGTGGATATTTAAAAATAAGTATCATCTACTTGTAAGACTTCGATATTTAAAAATTAAAAATAATATATTTCTCAACTTCGATATGTTGAGTAGTTATACTCAATGTCATAATCAAAAACATTGGAATACACTTGTAAGACTCATGAAATACTTAAGATGTATAATAGATTATGCCATTGAATATATTAACTTTTCTATTGTACTAGAACAGTACAATTAGGTTAATTGAATCGCTGATTCAACTGAGAAAAAGTCCACTAATGGTTATGTGTCTACACTTGTTGGTGTGATTACATAGAGATCAACTAAGCAAACAATTATTGCAAGATCAACAATGAAATAAGAGTTTGTTGCCCTTGAGATGGTTAGAAGTGAAATTGAGTGGTTGAAAAACTTCTCGTACATTCCATTATTAGTGAAACTAACACCATATATATACATCAATGCATTGTTATTGCCAATCGACAATAGCTATAGCAAAAATAAACATATATGATTGAGACACAATTTGATAAAGCAATTGTTAAAAAGTGAAACAATTTCCATTGACTATGTTAAGTTAGAACATAATCTAGTAGGTCCTTTGACAAAAAAACCCAACGAAGAAATATGATTTTAGAAACATCGAGAGAAATGAGACTCAAGCACTTGCAAAAAAACAAGTGATGGAAATCCAACATTTGTGATTAGGGATCCCATGAATTAGGTTCATATGGATACAAACAAGTCACTTGTTAGTTTTACTAGTACTAAAATTGATTATAAATCAATTATGTCCATTTTTATATTGTGTGTGAAAGTGCGAAATACTATATTATTAAGAGGGTAAACTTTGTAGTTAAATTTTTGTGGTAAAGAATTTTTGCTTCTAAGAAAATTTTTAATGATTTTTATATCCTTTATAGGTGATGTATGATTTGCAGCATACGCTTGACGAAATCACCTATCAAAATGTTGAGTGAGGTCGCTTGCGTAAGATTTTGACAAGATCTCTAGAAGACTCATGAATATTAGATACATGCATGACCTAGTAAGCACAAAAAAAAAATAACAGATGGAATTGTGAGATGTGTATTGTAATTGATAAATTGCTAACAACATTACGTATTTTTGATTTAAATAACTTGTTATATCAACTACATCGTGTTAAGTTTCTCAATCTATGACTTGTTCATATAGTTTGCTACACCAGCTTTAGTGCATTACTTTATATGAGACCTAAATTTCATTCTTTTGTTCTTTCTATCTCTTGCCTTTTGCCTATATGTGGGAGATTATTATAAAAATAAAGTATAATAGAGTATTACAAAACCATTACCTTGGAACTAAAATCCATGTTCCACGAAACACTCCACGCCAAGATTCTCTCCACATGCAAACACCCCACATTGCTGTCGAGATCCTTTCCACGGAAATACTCCACAATATTGTTGCAACTACTTTGCAAGTCAAGGAGATTTCTTTGTAGATAAAGGAGTTTCATCTTTCTCCGCGAGTCATAGGATTTCTGACCCTATACTCCACCTATAAATAGGTGCTCGTATGCATCTCCAAGTTACATTTTTACTCATTGTCACCACTTGTCTTTACTTCTCTTATATCTTGAGTTATTGCTCTTTATAGAATTATCTTACTAGTTTTTAATTTTCAATTGCTATATCCTTGAAGATTTACGCAATACATAACATATTAATCCTTAAAGATATGATTATGTTCTTATAAACTTATTAATAAAGCTCTCTTATGAATAATAGAAAAGTTGTAATGTTTATTATACTTCAGATCTTATGTTGAATGTTTACCAACTTATAAATTAAGATAAAATATTTCTTTCAGCTATTGAGAACTATGATAATTAGGGGTGGCAATGCGGGCTGGGCTGGCCTGCTTCGCCCCGCACACTTTATGCAGGTTGAAAACACTGACCCGTCCTGCATATTCCTTAGCTTGTTGGCCTGCGAGCTGGCTCGCTTTTTTTTTTTTTTTTTTTTGATAAAACTTTCAATGTTTAAAAATTGGGAAACTTTAAGAAGTTCACAAAATTAAGTAAAGACTTTGGGGAATTAGATGATAAATTGATAATTCAACATTTTCATCATATTCATATACAATGTATCCTTTTGTATTCTTTAAATTTTAGCATATTAAAAATTACATAATACTTGTTTTTTCCAATTATACAAGAATTTGAAACGTTAATGTAAGAGTTCATAAAAGAAGTAATTAATATACATAAGTGCAAGTTGTTTTTATTTTTATTTTATGCGGGCTTGTGGGTCGGCCCGCACGTGCTGCGGTCCTACGGGCTCACTACCCTGACCCACCCCACATTTTTCTCGCAGGCCTGCGGGCCGGCCCGATGGGCTAGACCCTAATTGTCACCCCTAATGATAATATATCTATTGATTTTGCTTCTCCCGAAGTGATTCCACTTCTTTCTAAGTGTGTGTTTGGTTCAGTGTTGGAGAATTGATTCCAGCTGAATCAATTCTCCAACTTAGAAACAAGAATTAATTGTTTCTTATTCAACGTAATTTTTTTACTTTTTAATTAATTTTAAAAACCAAATACATAATGATTTTGCATTAGAAAATTAATTCTATATTAATTTAACACTTAATCAAAGATCCAATAAGTCGATAAGACGATGAATAAGTTGATTCATAAAATATAAATCAACCACGTGGTGTAGTATCACTACATGAACATTACCTTCAAAATCCAATTAGACTAGTCTTAAGCAATTTCGGGAACATCTCACTCAAGGATCAAAATCATGGATAATGGGGTCCCATGTTATCGTCTTGTTCCTTCCCCTACATTACGAAATTTGCTTGTGTGTTGCATTTAATTTGAAGTGATGGTGATGAAGGGTAGAGTACAGATTAGGCAACGGAGAAAAGGAGTTGACAGCACCCTTGTCTTAATCACTCACGTGAACAGTGTACAAAAGCAAGGATCTAAAATCCAGGTTTCAAGAATCGTAATCACTGTCTCCATCACAAAAACAAAACCTCACGCCCCATCTCTCTGATCCAAAACTGCTGGTATTAGAAATCCTAGGTGCAAACCAAACCTTCAAAAAACTAAAATCACGTATTAACGTTGGTGTGTAACACTGTAATCAAGAACATGTCCCCATCAAAAATGGCGTTGAACCTGAAACACTAGGTGACGTGGCCCAACATTTAAAACCTAAAACCACTTTTCATTCATGCTCATCACATCCACTCATAGCTCATCTCTATTCAACTAACTAATTTGTTTAGACCAAATCAACCAATTTTATTAATCTTAATAAACTTTTCGAATTTCTTTATTTTGCCGGCCAGAAGTTTAATAACCGAAATGGATAACGACTTTATACCGAGGAACAATTTGTAGCCACTCATCCCCAGCAACTCAGACAAGAAACATAAATTTCAGTTTCATAGTATTTAAATTCAATTACACAACAAACCGTTCAAAGAGATGTGTCCACATAATATGTTTGCATTTTCACCATCTTCTCCATCGATATTAATTTTAAAGCTTCACTGTGACAATGACACCTCCTATTTCCAACCAATTATTTTAAATTCATCATTGCTTCTTTTCACCAATTGTTTTTATTTATTTTATTCTTTTCCTTTGCACAAATAATTGTTCGCATCATTCCAAATTTGAAGCTCCATGAAGCTGTGTCACTTTCGAAAATTCAAGCAAATATTATCATTTTCTTTGGGACACTTAAGTTTGAGGAGACGTATAAAGTAGTTAAATTATTGAGTGGAAGAAAGGAGCTAGCAAAGAAGTTCATTTTGTATGTTGAAGTGGTGTGGTTTTAATATTTTTTTAACAAAAAGTAGTATTATTTTTAAAGATTCCATATGAGTATACTTTTGAAATTCTTTTCATTGCTAGCCAAACATTTAATTTATTTTACCAAAATGTTTTTTTTTCATTTTTAATTCACCCTTAAAATTATCATTATGAAATATTCTTATAATCCAAGTATTAAAATAAAACAAATAAATGTATTAAAATATATTTATAACAATTTAATATATTGAAAAAACGAATAAAATCATTTTGTATATCTTTAACATTTGAGATCAAGAATTACGCAATTCAAAGTATGTTAATATAGACACTGAGAACAAATTAAATTAATAAATTGAAGATAATAATTTATACTCCTTCAATCTTCATCAAGAAAAGAGAACACATGCAATCTCCATAATGTGACACATTGCAACTTATATGAGTAAGAACAATAACATAATTATTTTTCAAATTGTGTATTGCTTGTTTTGATTTCCTCAAAATAATTAATTACTACAAATACTATTTTTATAGTGGAAGGAGAGAAAAAACACATGTCAAATTCTAAAAGTTAGATTCCTTTACATCTTATCTTTAACTCTTATTAATGGTTTTATAAACTGTTATTTCTCACTTCAATGTTTTTCTAATTACTTGAACGGAGTTGTTACTTCTCAAATAAAAACGGATATATTACTTAAATAAAGATTGTACATTTAAATTACCTTCTTATTATTTGACCTTCGAGTCAAGTTGAACAAGAAGTTATATTTAGACGAAGTATTTTTGTTGAAAATACTTAATCGAAAGTTACTCCTCCTTTGCATTATAGCAATATTCAAATAAGAATTTAAAACATCTACTTCAAACTATTAATGACTTGAATGTTCTAAGCGTCTTTGGAATCTCTCACGCATTGGTCTATTGAGTTGAGTCCAATGTGATTATGTCGCTTTAATTATACACCACCGAGAATACAACTTCATTATAAAGAAAAAAAAAAGGTTAAAATCATTATAGGAATGACTGCGAAAAGTTAAAACTTTAATAGAAATACCAATTTTATATGTAAAATTATTCTTTGAAACATGATTTATCTATTCGTTAAATAGTTATTTCATGTATGATTTATTTAATTATTCAAAAATGATATCCACCTAACTCAATTTCGAGTAAAATGGCACTATATTAGACTATTAGTGTTTATCCGTACAATATGCTTCAATATTTTTTAGGATTGTAAGTAGGGCAATATTTTCGCTATTTTTTATGATGAAAAAAAAAAACATAATAAAGTAGGTGATGCAATGAATAGAGATAAAATTATGTAAATTAATTACTCAATATAATTTAGCGAATAATTTTTTATTTAATCGTGGGAAAGAGAAAGCTTTAAAACTGATATTATAAAAAAGTAATATAATCTTGATTGAGTGTATATATTATTAGTGTTATATATATTCGATGACATTACAGCCTGGGCATTTTTGTAAAAATAAAAAAATATTGAAAACAGAAGGAATATGAGGCATAAAGTGGGTGAAGGATGGGGGTCCTATATAAATTCAGAGATCAACCACAACAATGCCAGCGGGGGGGAATCTACGTGTCTCTGACACCGAATCCACATTCTAAAGTAACGCTTCCACTTCTACTCACCGGAGAATGACGTCACACTCTCACTACCAACCTGACCTAGACGCCGACTCCGTCACCTCCTCCCCTCGCTCCGATCATTTCCACGACGCGCCGCCGCGCGTCCGCTTCATGTGCAGTTTTGGCGGCAAGATCCTCCCCCGCCCCCACGACAACCAGCTCCGTTATGTCGGCGGCGACACTCGAATCGTCGCGGTCCACCGCTCCATCTCCTTCTCCGCCCTCATTCTCAAACTCTCCAAACTCTCAGGTACAAGAAAACCAATCTCAGACCACATCCCTCGTCTTTGAATTTTTAATTAAAATTATAATTTCTGTTTCTGTGGGGGGTTCTATTGGATGCAGGCATGACCAACATAACCGCGAAGTACCAGCTCCCGAACGAGGATCTGGACGCGTTGATTTCAGTCACGACGGACGAAGACGTGGAGAACATGATGGACGAGTACGACCGCGTCGCACAGAATCAGAACCCGCGATCGGCGCGGCTTCGGCTATTCCTCTTCCCCGAAGGAGAAGACTCTCGAACCAGTAGCATCAGCTCGCTATTGAACGGCTCAGCCAAACGCGAGAACTGGTTCCTCGACGCGCTAAACGGTGGCGTTTCGGGTCTCGAGCGTGGCCGCTCTGAAGCCTCTTCCATGGTCTCGGAAGTACCCGATTACCTCTTCGGATTAGACAACTCCGACGAAACACACCAACGCGACCCACGACCCAAGGACCGACCCGTTCTACAAGACAACGTTTCCGTTTCGGATCCGGGTTCTCCCGCTCCGATTGTTTCCTCACCGTACTGTTCCACCTCATCAGCGCCCTGCGTTCCTTCTCTTCCGAACCTTCCCCCAGTAAAGACTAAACTTTCAAACTCTGTTTCTGATTCGGACTCCAAGGAAAATCAAATCGAACCTGAATCGGAACCTCAACCCAACCTCAACCAAAACCTCTACCCGGGTAACCCTGTAGTCCACTATCCCCAAGAATCTCCTTATTCTGCTCATACAGTAAACCCGGTTCCTGTTTTCTATGTTCCCGGACCGGTTCGACCGGGAACTGTGTCGGTTCCTATGCAGCAGACACCTTACCCCTACGTTCAACAACCATACCATGCAATGGTGCCATCTCAGGTTCCCATCGGCTATCATCATTTGATTCCGGGTTCGGGTCAAGTATATGGCGCAGGCGTGAGGCCGGTGTCTCCACTGCAACCTTACAACCCTTCCGCCGCAGTGGTTCACGACGGTTTGAAACAGCACGTGTATCACGCCGTGCCGAATTCCGGTCCGCTTCCCGTTCACCCGATGATGCCCATGACCGGTGCTGATGAACTGCAGAGAGGTGGAGCGGAGTACGTGATGGGTCGGGGCCCCAATTCGCTGAATAACTGAAGCGGTTTTTGTGTTGCGGGTGCTGAATTATTATTACTACAATCATGCAAATGGGTAATTCATGTGTACACGTGTGCCTGCACCATCAAGTTTGGGTTTTTTCCCTTATTCGTTGAATTGAATGCATTACAAACCGAAAATGGTAATTACATGAATTTCTTTGAGCAAGTTATATCAGGTTGTACATTATAATAAATAATAAATAACATTATTGATAAATAATATTTCGTTTTGCTGCCAATAAATTTTGCTTTTGGGTATTGTTGTTGGATAAAAAAGAATTCGCAGATTTTTTTTTCTGCCATTTATGTAGAATAAAATTAAACAAGAGCTTTAAAACTGATTTAGTAATTAAGAGAAAAAACGATTTTTCTTTTTAAATTGCTTTTTAAAATTTTGATAAAAATCTAGACTTTACCTCTGATTTTATTCTTTTTTTTTTCTTGGATCAGTTAAGATACAGTGGAGCTTAAATCATATTTCACGAATTGTAGGTATTTGGCCATGTGGTATTTCAATAAGCAAACACCACTGGGAATCTTTTGATCTGATCTCAACCTGTATAAAAGAAAGAAGGTTTTGTATTTTTGCTATTAAAGAAAGAACCTTTATGAGGAGAAATATTGGATAAGGAATGTCTTAGGTGCTCACATATTATCTACAATAAATGCATATTATTTTAGTTATAACGTTAAAAAGATGGTTAAAGTATAAAATATAGATGCTTTCTACATGTTTCTTCTTCTTGCTTACCTTAGCTTAACGAATCTCTCTCTTTTTCAACCCAATAACCCTAATTTTCAACTTCAGTATATGAGTTTTAAGGGTCTATTTAAATAAATATCTTCGTAATTCTTTATTTTATAAGGGAAACAAATAAAAAGAAGAAAAAGAAAATTAACATTTCCATAACTAAAATTAGAGTTATTTAAAATCAGAGCAATTCAATCAAATAACTACAAATTCATCTAAAAAAATAAAAGTATAAAAACAATTTTTTTAATTTTTCAATTTATACTTTTCTCAATTGCGTGATTTAGTTCAAATTCAAAAAAAAAGTAATAATTAACCCAAATTAAACTAACGGTTGTATTCAAATAAGTACAAAGTTATATATTTAAAATTAATTAACAACCACAAATAACCATATAATTGTAATGTATTTAAACTTAAATATTGTACAGTTGATTTATTAATTGCATTTACAATACATATAATAATAAAAATATGATAAAAAAATTGTATTGTAATTTTTAGCTATAAACTTGCATAGTTAATTTATGAATTCGAGATAAAGTTAAAATTATGAACATAATAATGATTAAAAAAAAGTGATGCATGTATAATGTAACATTCTAATTTAAAAATTTACACTATTAACTCAATTATTATATAATGTAACATCATGTCACAAACCACACTACATGTAGTTCCTAAAGTAAATTTAGTCAAACATTAAAGGTGTATTTCCTTTAGTGATAGTGTTGTGGATTATTTATGGAAGCATAAACAATTATTCTTCGTTCCATAACTTAAGAGAAGTTAGGTTAGCAGTATTGTCATTGAAGTTTATTGTTCTAAATGGACTTTAAATTCAATATTTAAACTCAAATAATATCAACTTATGATTTCACCGTGAGTCTAGGGTTGAGTATTGGGATTTAATGACGAGCTTACAAAATCATCTATAGACATTTTATGCCCAATCATTCCGAAAAATGTTTGCATACTTTGTTTTATTGTGGTTGCTGACAGAGAATTAGTTGATGCTTATTCTTCGGATACCATCATTACTTCTTTTTTGGGAAAAAGAAGTTCATGACTCATAGGCCTTCTACCTTCATGCAACATTGTTTCATTAGGCTTTCGCCCATTGCAAAAAATGTACTTGTCTAAAGACCGAGATTTACTATTTCAGACAAACATATGCGTGTGTCAAATGAAGTTTATATACATTTTAGCTTTAACTTGAATTCTAAGAGATATTTGAATTGAGCTTGAAATTGATACAAATCTCTTAACAACATATGGTGAAGACATTCTTTGCATCACAAATTTAAACTCTAGTTATATTCTTATAAGTTCATGCTAGATTACCGACGTAGTAAAGATCTGCATAGTACTTTATCATGAGTCAGACTATGCACTCATTATTTGTTCAGTGCCTATCTAACACAACCTTTTCATGATTTAAGCTTTAAACTTTGTTATATTTAAATACTCAATTAAAAAAATATGATGTTAGACTTTTTTTTTCTCTAATAGTTTTATATTAAGACTCTCCTACATGTCTTACTTCTAAAAAAATGTTTACAAATTCTCTTTTTTTTATTCATATAATACCAAGAAGAAGAACATTGTTATTTCTTTTCAATTTCTCCTCTACCTTCTTGTCGTTGTTCTCTTCCTTGTACCTTGTACATAGAGTTCCTCACAAATGATCCTTCATTAAACTCATTATTCTTAATGCATAACCTATACATTAGAAGCATAATGCACAAGTGACACATCATAACAAAACACGTATTTATATCCATTTTTTCCCTTCTCTTAGAGAACTTTCTTAAAAAAATTAATTATTGATAAAAACAATACATACCTTGTATCGATAGTATAATTGTAAAAAAAGTTGTTCAATGTCTCTAATTTAATTTTTTAAGTGTTAAATTTATCTTTGTATTTTAGAACATTTTAAGCATTTAAGACAAGACTTAAAATATCAAATAATTTAACCATAAAATTGATTAATATTACATAATCATGAATTATGAAATAATATAAGAAAAAATTTAGAAACTTGTTCTTAAAATAGGGATGACCGTGAAAGTGAGACTCAAAAATCCAATTTATTAGTTGTATTTGCAAATATTAACAAAGCTTTCATAGCTCAGTTGGTTAGAGCACCCGTTTAGTAAGCGGGAGGTCTTGAGTTCGACTCTCAATGAAAGCATTATTTTTATATTTTTTTCTCTTTTTTCTTCATTGCTATGAATCAACAATCGAATCAATGCTTAATGTTACGAAAGATTACGTAGTTCGTGCGGTTAGAGCAACTCGTTCAAGTAAATAGGAGGTTTCACGTTCGACCCCATCCAATGTGCATTTTTCTTTTTCTCAATTAATTATGAACACTTAATCTCATGAAAACATTATGCATCATAAGATGGCAGCATTTTTGTACCATCATCAGACTGTTACAAGTCTCAAACATCACCTTCCCAGAGGGAATCTGAAACAAACCATCGTTCTTCTCACAAATGGAAAGCCATCCAATTAACAATACTTTTGTTTCACTCCCCTCATCCATAACAACATAGTCCTTAACATGAACTTTCCTTGTATGGAGGAATGCTCAGCAAGAAATTTTCAATGTCATTCTTAAATGTCTGGCCAAGGTGCATGTTAAATGCCTTAAGATGAAGCATCACTGTTTCAAATCTTCCTCACCACCTTCAATTAAGATAGATTGCTGACATTTGTGTCTGATTTTGTTTCCAATGAACTTTCATCAATATTCATAATCGAAGGAGGATGTAACTGAAACAATCCTTTGCTCTTTTCGCCAAAGCCTCCTATGCATATTTTGTCACCCCGACCATGCCAAGTGCCATCTTCAACATTGTTCATCTCCAGCGTTCTAGACTCCTGCATCATGTTACGTGTTAAATCTCATCATTCACTCCATTTGCTACATACCAAATATATCCCATTTTGCTTAGCTTAAGAAACTACCCTTATTCAGTATTGTCATTGGAAGAAACTGATATTAATGTTCTTAAAAATGATTCAAGATAACTTAATTGAGAAGGGAAGGAAAGTTTCGAAAGTGACCTGACATAGTGTACAACAAGGACAGGCGAAATGGTAAACGCAATCGTCCAAGGAACTGTCACTACCCTGAAAAAGTTAATAATAAAGAGTGCATTAGAATTAGTTTATCAAAACATATCAAATTATATAAGCAAATAAATCAACAACACTATAGTCTTGCATTTATAGGAAATTATATGGGTCAATTTTAACCATAATTGTTGAATCATTCATCCGTAATCATCCAAACATTGTACAATTACAGAAAAATACTCACCTTGATGTTGAACTTCTTTCTTAGTCGTGTGCGGAAGAACCCTAAATATGCTACAAAGGAAACAACGAAGGCAACTGCCAGGTATAGATTGCAGTGACGTCTCGTGACAGCAAAGGCAATGCAGTTAAGAAAGGCACCCATGGCAAGAACAAAATATAACGCTGCCTGCAAAATAAGACAAGGAATCAAGCTAAAATAACTGCCAATTATAAACACAATCGTTTTAGAAATTTCATAGCAACTGTTTCATCATTTTTACCAAAACAAAAGCTGTTCAACTTTCTGATCAATGTTACCTGAATGTAGCAAGAACCAAAACCAGCTCTCTTCATGTTCTTCCCAAATCGGTAGCAGGGACAGCTGTAACAACAAAATGAACTACTATTTTCAGACATGGCGGATCATGATCACATAAAACATCTTAACTTTTCAAAATCAAATTTTGAGCTCCTTGATAGCTTCAAAGAAAACTAAAGGACTAAATTCATAACTCCTGCTCATTTCAACACTTTATTCCAGAAAACAAAAAAGTCTTTTTAGAAACTGTTATATATGACATAACTGAAAAGACAAGACAGACCTAAAAATGAACAAAGGTGAATACCCAGAAGGGAAACACAAGCAGAATGAACAATGACGAATACCCAGAAGGAAAATAAAAAAACAGAATGAACAATGATGAATACCCAGAAGGAAAAAAATCACAGAATGAACAATGATGATTACCCAGAAGGAAAAAAAAAACAGAATAAACAATGATGATTACCCAGAAGGAAAAAAGAAAAAAGAAAAAGGAAAATGAACAATTGATTACCATGTGGATTCAAGGGCGATGCGATGATCATCAAAACACTCAAGAATCTCACCCTCCCACATCCTTAGAACAGCACCAAACTCAGCACTCTCTTCTTCTTGATCATCATCTTCAACACCAAGCCTCCCCCATTTTCCATGCTGAGCTTGCAAAGCCACAGTGGAACAGAGGACGTCAAAGTCTAAAACGGCCACACCCTGGAGCAAACTCTCTCTCTCTTCCTCTTCCATGACCCTCTCCTGCTTCTCGAAATCCCCCATAGCCTGAAATGAAAAGCTTTGGTGGATCTGTTATGCGGGCTTAGAACAGAGTACGATAGAGAAAAGATGAATGAATGAAAAGAAGAAAATAATTTATATTATTAAAAGAAGAGGATAAGATAAGGACGGTTGTTTTGTTGGTGAATGTGCGTTGACACATTCATGAATCTCTTAGGTTGGCGGGAAATAATTGTATCAATTATAAGGGTGCAGCTGTTGCCACGTGGAAAGTGAAATACAGTAGCTGTGTTTTCTCCACTATATAACAAACTAACGGTGTCTGCTGCTACCAATTTCATAGTGCCACTAATTCACAAATACTATAAATAATTAAAATGATTAAGCACTTCGTTTTTCGTTTCTACCTCTACGGTTTGTTTTAACAGCAACACACCGTTTCTAACAGGAAGCTAAATCAATTATAAAGAAACAAATTTCAACCCTAACGACCAAAAGTAGAAGAAACTTCACGCCATCGCCACTGAATCCTCCAAACTCTGTTTTTCGTAAATTGACATGCCAGTAGTCAGATTTTGACTTCAATATTAGGTAATTATTAATTTATCAATTTATTTTAATATTTATTATTTATTATATAAGAAAAAAGGGAAAATTATTCATTAACTACAAGGGAAGATAGCTATGGAGAAAAAGGAAAAACGATTAAAAATGATAAGTAATGGATAAAATTATACACATAGGATGAGGAATCAAAACGGAATGAAAGATATGAATATTTTATAAATATTTTTTTAACTAAGCATATATTTTAGCAACAATAAAATAAATATTTATCTTATATTTTAAGTCTGGATTCTTATTAAATTGATTTTTTTTATTCTTGTTGATATATTTTTTTTAACTACTTATATCTTTTCTATCTCTCACCCTTTATATTTAAAAGTGTATATTTTTTAAATTGTCAATAATTAAAATTAGAAGTTTGTTACAATGTTTTCGACGCAAAATAATTTGTTTGCAAAATTTGTTTATAGGTAGATCAACTGGTAATGTATGAATAAATATAGGATTGATTCTTTGTTGACCAAACAGATCGTGATTTTAATGTTAATAATTGTTTGAGATTTAATTCCAAGATTGTACAAAGTTCCATAATAGTTAATGAGACATTATTAGTGAACTAATGTTTGAAATTTTTGAAACATCATTTTACGCGTTGGGATTTTTAAAAATATAAAAGATATAAAAAAATACATTATGGGGAGGAAGTTATTTGTTATGATGGATAAAAACGGAGATAGAGAATAAAAAAAACTGCAGAATGTGTGAAACAGAAAGAGTATGTAATATTATATATATATATATATATATATATATATATATATATTTTTTTGTGTTAAACGAAACAAAACAGCAACTGGAAGAAGAAACACGTAACTGCAAAAGGTATGTTAATAATTGAGCATACATTTTAACAACAATAAAATAAACATTTATCTTATATTTTAAATCAGGATTCTTATTAAATTATTTATTTGTTCTTGATCATATATTTATTTTTTTAACAACTTATATATTTTCTATTTATCACTTTTTATATTTACATGTGTATACTTTTAAAATTTTAAATAATTAAAAATATAAGTTTTTACGATGTTTTCAACTCAAAATAATTTGTTTGAAAAATTTCTTTATAGGTACATCACATCATCAATTGGTAATGTATGAATAGATATATGATTGATTCTTTGTTGACCGACCAAAAGATCGTGATTTTAATGCTAGTAATTGTTTGGGATTTAATTCCAAAATTGTACCAAGTTCCATAATAGTTAATGTATGACTAATATTGATGCGTTTGAAACATTGGCGAACTAATCTTTGAATTTGTTTTGATACATCATTTACGAATTAGACTTTGTTGACAAAATTATATCAATATTGAACTTCCTTGTGACGTAGGGGCTTACGTAATTCGGATTTCAAACTCTTGAAGTCCGGGTGGAGTGACGTAAGCGCTTACGTCATCCGGATTCTTAAATGTTTGAAGTCCGGGAAGAGGACAAGCACAGTGGTCGACACGTGGGTCTTGTCCTTTTGGATTTTTGTACAAGGTGGCCGACCTACTTTACATACACATACAGTACATACATTACACATACAGTACATATAGTATACAGCGAGTTCTACCCTTTGTGAATTGGCTAATGGCTGGGAGAGAGGTTAGGATCAGATTCATCTGAGTCATCCATAGGTGTTGGTAGAAGGAGGTTCAGGTAGTCATCCTCTTCAGGTCCTCCTAAGTCTATGACTCCTTGAAATTGTCCTTCAGGAACAAAGTATTCTATGTTTGAGGTAGATGCATCTTGGGAGCTTGAAGGAACAAGCCTGGACGGAATGATGGGGTCATCATGTGGTACTTTATCCGAGGGTAGTTCTGTCAGGTAGCGGCTAAGCTGAGCGGCATAACTGGTCGTTAAAGGGTATTCTTCAAAAGTTCCCCAGAATTCTGCTTTGTTCTTTGTCCAAATCTGTCCGGAGGCTTTTTGGTAATAAGGTCGGTGAACCACGACAAGGGATGTTAGAGTGGAGACATTTGACCTTCTTTGTCGATGCTGGTAGTTTATGATTTTGAGAAGTTCTGATAGCCACCACGGGATAGGAGAGAACCATTCTAATAGTGTCCAGAATAAATAGTCTTGTTTGTGCGGGTCTGTTAGGATCTTATAGGCGTCCAGGGTTTTAATGGCTATAGGAACAGGTTGTTGGACTGTTTTGCACCAGATGGCCCAAAGGCTGGGTTCACAGAGATCAAAACCTATATCACAAAATATTTCACAGATTCCTTTGGTGTTGGGGTCGAACATGAAGGGTTTGACTGGCTTGTATTTCATGGTTTCATGGAGGAAATAGAAATATCGGGATTGTGCATACTGGTGGATCTCGGTTATGGTTGTGGGGTTGAGGTCTGGAGGATATTCCTTCTGAGTTCTAGCGATGTTGGGCAAAGGGTTCATCATGAAGATTATAGGAAAATCTTTTGTGGTTGAGATCATCTGGATAGGGTTATTTGGTCTGGACAAGAAGTCAGGGATTAAGTTTGTGTTGCCCTTTATGTGCTTGACCGAGAAGTCATATCTTGAGAACCAATCCTTGAGTCTGAGGATTTGAGGGTTTGGAGGCATTTTGTTTTTGAACTCTAAGATTTTGGGGAAGGAGGAATTGTCCATGTGGATTTCAAAGTGGTGGCCTCTGAGATGGAAGTCAAATTTTTTGATTCCATTTTTGATTGCCAATGCTTCCTTGTAGGTGGTATGATAATGTTTCTCAGAGTCCTTGAACTGTCCACTCGCATGTCCGCAATATTGTTGACGGGTTCCGTCGTCTTCTAACAGGACTGCTCCCCAAAAATGGTCACTAGCATCAGTCTGTAGAATTCTTTTTCCTGAGCCTGGAATTTTTAGAGCTGGAGGATTCTGAGCAATTCTTTTTAGTTCTTTTATTGCTTTGGTCTGTTCATCTCCCCAAGGTGGAGGTTCCTTTTTCAGCATCTTGGATAAGAGGCTAGTATACTTGGCAGCCTGTGGAATGAAGTTTCTGATATAGTTGAGAATTCCAAGGAATTGTTGGATCTGTTTGATTGAAAGATGATCATCAGGGAAGTTCAACAGCTCTTGTGCTATATGAGGTTGAGGTTGGTAAGCTCCTTGGGAGAAGTTCATTCCTAGGAAATCAATACTCGTTTTTGCGAGGTGGATCTTTTTCTCAGAGAACATTATCCCATGTTCATCGGCCAAGGAGACGAATTGCTGTAGCAATCTTTGGTGAGACTGTTGATCTTTGGAGAAGAGGAGAATATCATCAATGTAGATGATATCATTCTCTAATAGTGGTTCAAAGATTCGGGTCATGGCTTTTTGGAATAGAGACGGGGCAACTTTCAGGCCGAAAGGGAGAATTGTCCATTGATACTGGGCGTTAGGGATACAAAAGGCAGTCTTGTATCTTTCTGAGGGTTCGATACCTAACTGCCAAAATCCAGATTTGAGGTCAAACTTGGAAAAAATGGTTGCCGACTTGAGTAGGACAGGCAATGTATCAACTTTTGGAATAAGAAACTTGTCATCTTGGAGGAAGTGGTTGAGAGGTTTGTAGTCGATGACTAGTCTCTTTTTTCCCCTTATTTTTTCAAATCTTTTCTCTACATAGAAGGCCTGGCAGGCCCAGTTGGACTGAGTGGGTTCAATTAGCCCTTGTCGTAGGAGATCACGACATTCTTGCTGAGCCAACTTAAGATCTGATGGAGACATCCCAGGGTGTGTGGCCTTTGTAGGGTTGATATCTTCATTAAGTTTGAATGGGAGAGTGATGAAGAAGTCAGAGTTCTTCCACAAGGGATGAGGGTGTTGAAATTCCTCATGACTGTTGGGACATAGTGGCATTAGCCTCCTCTTAATGTCTAGGAGTTCTGGCGGGAGATTCTCCAGAGTGAAAAGTTTGGCGGTCTCTGTAAAGGGCAGAAACCGTTTCTTGAACTGGATTCCAGAAGGATGGATTATCAGGGACTGGGCTTTAGAAAATACATCCATTCTGATAAGAATATCCTTGTCAGGAAGCTTACTCCCAATGACTCTGGTCCAGATGATACAGTCTGGAAAAAATCTTATACCGATAGGAGCCTCCGTTATCAGCTTTGTTTGGAATGTTTCTCCATCGGTGGCCACAAAGTAAGAGGTCTTCTTCCGCCAATATTCTGGAGGCAGGATATCTGGGTTAACCATGGTCTTTTGTGCCCCGGTGTCAATGTATGCAATGACCTGTAGTGGCTTGTCGTACTTGGAAGGTAAGAGTTGTATCTGGACATTTGGTTTGGCCGGATCTGACTGTTCCTTCTCTGTCTTTTTTGTGGAGAGGACTGGTAATGGCTTTGGTTCTTTTGTATCTTCCTCATCGGAAGAGATGGCCAATGCGAACCTTGTCCTTTCATCATCTGAGCTTTGTTCGGTGTATATGGATTCAATATCGTCTTTTCCGATGTTTAAAGCAGAGATAAGTCTGGCGGCTTTTCTTTCCTTGATAGGGCATTCTTTAGCAAAATGTCCCTTTCTTCCACAGAGAAAGCATCTTTGTCCCGGATTTTTCCCTTTTTTATTCTTCTTCTTGAAGTACCGGAATGACTTTTTTTTTTCTTGGATTGGACTTCAGTTGGATCTTTTGACTTTTTCTTGTGAGAACAGCTGCACTTTTCTTTGCATTTGATTTTCAAGTAAGGTTTGTTACAGGCTTTTCCAAACTTGCCTTTTTGGTTGAGGACATTTGAGAAGGTCTTGTATTGTTGGCAAAGTTTGTCAATAGCAGCTAAAGTCATCTGGTGGATGTGTCCCATAGAGATTTGAGTAAAATCTTTATGGGCTTTCAACCTCCTGATCGTAAATCTGGGCTTTCAACCTCCTGATCTCTCTTTCTTTGGCATCGAAGGCTGGTCCGAAGGTGGTTTCCTTCCATTGTCTTTCTAGACAAGAAATCTCCGCAGAGAGTTGCTTATAGTATCTTTGCATCTTGTCTGAGAGATGTTGTAGCCTGTCATTGGATTGATCTGCATGGGTAGCTATTCTTTCAATTTTGGCATCAATGCATTTAAGGATGCTGTTTTGGGCTTTGGCATTTTCTGTTTGCCAGTTCAGCACTTCCTCTACTTGACTCAACGGTTTAGGCCTACCTTCAGGTCCGATCTCTGTGGGAGAGATTGTGGGCCTAGTGGCTACATTGAGGACCGGATCTACTCGTCTTTCCAAAGGAGGGAATTAATGATCATAGTTCGTTTCTGTGAACATCATGCAAGGGATTGCTGGGCTGATGGTAAAATTATCATACTCTCGTAGGATCTCTACACACCTTTTTTTCTTTCTAGAAAGGATCTGGCTTTTGTTGTTGATACAATCCGATCCAGGGGCGGTCTCTTGCATCTGGTCTTTTAGGGGGAGGAGGAGGACGACAAAAGTCTTTCCCAGAACTCGGTGGTTCTGGTTCGTCATCACTATCACTAGAGTCACTGGAGTCTTCAAGGTCTTCCTCACAATCACAGTCTGATTCACACATTTCTGGGTCAGCGTCCCAGATAAAGTGTCCGTTGATCCTATCAGTGAAGATAGGATTTCCATCGGGTTCGACCCCCCATATGGGGATCTTTCCTTCTTTAGTGCAAGGTTCTATCATCATTGACTGGAAAATGGAAGAAGAACTACTCAGACTATCTTCGGGTCTCTTGAACATTGTTACGACCCTTCCATCAACAGATCTTCTGAAGGTGGCTTCTGTTGATTGTATGGGCTTCTTGTTGATGTGAAGCCTCTCATAATTTGTCACCCATTCAACAGGGATCATCTGAACCAGCTCCTGCCTAGAGATATTTCAAGGAACATGGATGATCGATGGGTTTTCTTCCTGTTGATCGGTAATTACGAACAGGGCTCCGTCATTGCTGGTGGGCAACGCCAGGTTGACCGCATGATTTTGCAGTCTGTATATCATCTGGTGGTGTAGGGTAGCACTTAAAGCTTCAGGAACTTGTTCGGCCCCAGTTATCTGAACTTGCACCCTCAATCTATGGGATAAAGTTGGATCCCTAAAACTGACATTGTAGTTTGGGAAGAGTGTCAAGACCACACTTCCTGCATGTAAAGTGGTGAGGACTGTTTCGATCACGACGTTGTTATACTGGACATAACTAGAGTCTAGCAGTGTGACTCTAGCAGCAACAGGTAATCCTCTTCTGCCATAGAGGGTGAGGATTAATCTGACCGCTCCGTAATGGAGATGGGAATAGCCACTTTGTTGCCAGTGGGTGATGAGTGGTGGAGGAATCTCTAAGTTCACATACTGCTCCTGTGGTGTAGATGCCAGAGTGCACTGTTCCAGTCTAGAAGACTGGACGTATTCCTTCTCAGGAGGCCTTCTGGAGGTGATTAGTTGAGCAATTGATCGAAGGGAATGTCTGCGTCTGCGGAAAATATTGTATGGGCTTATTAGAGGGGTAGATGTCTCAGAAATCTGAGCATCCTCAGGTACATAAGAGTATTCTATGAGGTTTTCTATTTTAGAGGAGAGGGTTCTGGTTACATCTTTTGGTAAAGACATGGTGGAGGTTAATATAATAGGTTCATTGGACGAAGAGGGTTCAGTGGTGCTCATGGTTGTAGGGTTCTCCCCCCTCTACTCGCTCCTACCTCTATTATATCATGGCACCTGCCCCTCGAGGGCCGCCAGAATGAAAGCTGGGTGTACTTTAGGCTCTAATACCATTCGAGGTATATTGGTTATGAAAGTATAGAGGGCATGTACCGTTGTTCCCATACCCCCAAGTAGATTTCATGAGGAAAATTTTAAGAAGATCTTCATAAACCTCTGGCTAGGAAAGTCTTGGTATTTAAGGATGTCCATGTGACTCACCTCACTTTCCTGGGAGTGTTTATGGAGAACTTTCTACTATTTTTCTTATAGAAATCTATGAGGGATGAACACAATGGTATCTGTAGGCTCTATCGAAGAGCGGAAGAAAATGGACTAGTGTTTCACTAGTACAACCCTCTAGCCAGTACCCCCCTACTAAACTGATGAGCAGAATGAGATATATGCATTCATTAAGCTGAGTATGCTCTGAACTCGCCTCTTTTGAGGATCTTGTTCATCAGAAAGCACTTAGTGGATATTGCGATCCGATCTGTTCTTTCCAGGTCTTTAGATCTTTGCACCGGTAAAGTACACCTGAGGGGTAAGTACGGCTAAAAAGTACACCTTAGATTTTTCTTAAGAAAGTATTGAACTTCTGGTCTTAAATGGGAAAAGCTTTATATTTTGGTTTCACATAGGGTTGAGGAAAACATTCGCACCCATTCGAAACTATCAAAATCGGGAAGTAAAATCAGTGAACGGTTGATTTTAATCAAATTGGAGTTATCACGGATAAAAAATTCGGATAAGAGTTGTTAACAAAGGCTTTAAGATATGGGTTAAAAGTAATTAATATGCATTAAATTTTATATAATTTTATAATTAATTGTAATATTAAATGAAATATGATTTAATAATAATTAATGTATTTTATTTTATTTAAAAGATAATGATGTTCATAAATATTATAGTTGTGTTAATATTTTATTTAATATTTAAATTAAAAAATAATAAAATAGTAAAATAATTATATTTTAATATATTTAAAAATTAAAATATAATTAAACATAAAAAAAATTTAAATTAAAAAAAAAACAAAAAATAGTGTTAAAAATTTATGGATATCCGAATGAATCCATATCCCACATGTTAACTTTTCAAACCCCACATCTAAAATTCTACTCTCTATAACTCTTGAAAGCCAGATAATGTAATGGTTGGGTGTGAATTTTAAAATTCTAAATTTGAATTTAATTGGATTGATTAATCTGAATTTGAATCTTATCCTAACTGATCGATGCTCACCTCTAGTCTCACGTGTGGATATTCAGGGATGACAATAAAATCGATCACAAATAATGTCTTCTTACCTACAAGAGAAAGATTCATCCGTTACTTTTCAAATATATATTTAAAAAATATTTGTAGATTTTTTTAAAAAAATTTATAGATACTTTACACATGAATATTTAAAAAAAATATTTTATAAATTTTTAAAATAAAACTAATTAAAAATTATTAAAAAGTATAAAATTAAATATAAATTAAATTTAATGTAATATAATATATATTAAATTTTATTTTTATTTTTTTATAAGTAATAAATATTTGTTGGTATAAATATTATGATACTCATATTCAATTTGTTTATAAATTCATATTAAAATATTCATTATCTACCTGGAATAATTAATACTTGCAAGAATCTGCTCTCAATCTTATATATGCATATATGCTACGAATTTTATATATGCATATATTTGCGGGATAGGTATTTTTTCATTCCGGTATACCATTTTTTATTTAGGTATTTACATGAAAAACTCTAATACTGTAAGGCCCATTAATTTTATTCTCCTTTTCTGCCTAAATCCTTAAGGGCTACCCCAAAGCTGGTTGGGCCTAGGGCTGGCCCAAGAAGGGGGAACCATATCCTAAGTCTGCCAAAACCTAATCTTTTCAATTCATTCGCAGAAATCGCAGCCGTCAAGCCCTAACCTCTTCCCAGAAGCTCTGCTAGGGTTTACTCAATCTCAATCAAGTGAGCTCCGTTCATCCTCTTGATTCGCGTAGGTACTCTATGACTCATACACTCATTGTTCAGTTCGTTGTTCTTTTTCCTAATAGGGTTTCGTGTGAGTTTATGTTAAGTCTTGTTCCGTTGTTCTGTTTCAGCTAGCCACCTCTCCCTTGTACCGTTGCGTCCCACTGTCTGAGTTGAAACCCCGGTCTAGCTAGTTCCAGGTAAGGGAAGCTAGGACTCTCGTTTTCTTGTGTTTTCCGCTACTTTGCTGTTAGTTCGTGTTTGTGTGACTTGGTTGTCATTGCATCTGATTTGGATTATGTTAAAACATGTTTTGTTTCGTGTTTGTGGCTACTGAATGAGAAAACAGTGGCAAGTGCTGGTTTTCTCGCCCAAGCGAGCTAGACTTGCCTAAGCGAGATTATTAGATGCTCGCCCAGAATCTGGCACTTGAATTGTCACCTAGGCGACTTGTGTTCTTTTTGAGTGAGGAGTGCTCTCGCCTAGGCGAGAAGGGACTCGCCTTAGCGAGACCTCGCAGAGTCCCATATCCCCTTGTCGCCCCCTCGCCTAGGCGAGATGGGGTTCGCCTGAGGGAGAGGGTTCCCTCGCCTGAGTGAGCCTTGTTAGCTTGAGCGAGGCAGAGGCAGTTTTTAATGTTGTTATTGAGTGGTTCACCGATGTGTGGCTTGTTTATCTAACTCAAATACTTTACTAGAAGGAGTGTGCGATGATAGCATGATTAATATGTTACATTTGAAATGGAAATGGCATGTTATTTGATTGGGTATGAATTGGAAAGCATGAGTTGTATGAAATGTTGATTATACATGATGTAACATACCTCCCGGAATATTACTTGGAAAATAATAATAAAAGGAAAACATACTCATATTCATTAAACATAATTTCCCAAAAAGGTAGGAAATTTAAAACTTCAGTTATATCTTACATCACACATGATTTAAAATTTATC
>Ga0214545_1003218_pt1 | contig 31280 bp, 13 predicted proteins | sample CNSS4metaG_FD_160064 | JGI IMG/M metagenome (GOLD analysis project Ga0214545, IMG submission 160064) | Root nodule microbial communities from cowpea collected in UCLA plant growth center, Los Angeles, California, USA - CNSS4 | ecosystem: Host-associated > Plants > Roots > Nodule | place: USA...
TCTCCTTGTTTAAGAGATTAACAACTGGACGTAGGGTCTTTTGATCCGAACCAGTATAAATATCAGTGTGCATCTTCTTCCCTTAAACTCCTTATTTATCTGCACTTGCATTTAAAGTAACTATTACATTAAGTTAATTAATTAAATTTTGAGAAAAATTTTAAAACCTGTCAAGAATTTTAAAAATCCAATTCACCCCCCTCTTGATTTTTGACCATTGTTTAGTTATTCCGCTGTGCGATACCAACAGAGCGATCTTAAGCGAGTAAGGATTCATAAATTTCTCGTTTGACCACATTTCTTTTTGGATCTCTACAATAGGAATATCCAACTGAGATTTCATTTCCCTAATGAACAAAAAATGCTTCCTCAAATTCAATATTTTCCTATTCATCGACAACTTTATAATGGTAAAATACAGGAAATAGAATACATCGACATTCAAATGAAAATACTTATTGGATTCATTACCATGCTTGGACTAAAATAGTTCCTAAATCAGTTAGTGGAGGATGAAGCCATTGACATGCTATGGTGAAAGACTTCAAAGAGCACCCAGATATATTAATATAAAAAATTTGACAAAATAAATTGATGGTGAGTAATAAAAAAAATGTAATAAATAACTTAATATGTCTTAATTAAATATAACCTTTACTTAAAAAAAATAGAACCAACACTTATTTTAAACCCCAAAATCATATATTACACAAAGAACCTTACATTTGACAAGAGATTAGAGTTGTAACTTTAAAAGGAAAAAAAATATTTCATTTTGGTGCTATTCCAATATCTATGGACAATGAGCAAAACTTAAGTTCTGAAAAATAACAAAAAGTGGATACTTTACAACCAATGGAAAGCTTACAAACTCAAGGCATTCAATAATAGAAGTGGATAATTTACAATTAATGGAAATCTTCAACACTGAATGAGAGCATGTTCCATTATTAAAAGTACTTAATCCATACATTATGAACTAACAGATTAAATTTATATCCCATGACTGGATTTGAACTTCCTCAACACTTATAGGTCTAGAAAACAAAATTTTTTAGATATCATCGAAAAAGAATATAATGCACTTAAATCATGAGTTATCATATTTTGTTGCCTCATTGACTATATTCATTTACATTAACTATTGCTAACCATACCACTCCTTAGATATTAAAAAATATGGATGATGAAAAAATGAAGTCCAACATTTGTTCTACAAATGCAAGATCTGAAAAAACAATGATACCAAAGGAGAAGAAGATTAACTCGACAAATGATGCACAATGTCCAGCAACAATCAATAGGGAACCAAAAAGAAGATTATACACCCCCACTTTCTAATGTGATAATACATTTTGTCAATGAAGAAAGACCAAGAAAATTTGCATTAGCATAATGTGCTAAAGATAAATCTGCCTAACTAAAAACTAAACTTCACATCAACAAAACAAAGTTTTTTCCACCCACATGTAACATAGCACTCACTTTTCCTTTTGGATGTCCATTTCATTTTACAGGCCCAACAAATTCCATCAATATTTACCAAGTAATAGTCATTCCTTCCACGCACCAAAGCATTAGTAGCAAAAGAAGACTCCAAGTACTAATATTATGGAAAATAGAGTTTATCAAAATAGAAATCAATAAATAACTTCCTACCTTCATATTGTTAAAAGATGACTTATAAGTTTGTACCTACTAACGTCACACTCAAATAGTGTCTTCATTGCTGAAAAGTAAAAGTCATATGGGTCATAGTCCTCTTCATCACCATAAGTGGAATCAAAATAGTTATAAGCATTAACATCACCAAATTCTTGAGAATAATTAATCTCATAACCTAATATTGAAAATATCCTAAATTGAATCTATTGCCTTTAACATAGTTAGCATAAAGGATGTGGTTTGAATTTAAGTTATACAAATCGATCATATATCTAGGACACTTGTTATAAAAATACTCATTTTAGTTCTATGAATTGGCAATCTATAAACCTTCCCTACATTATCAACCATTTCAATGCTCTTTTTTAACAATTATTTCTCCTAATAGAAAACAAATACTTCATCCAACAATGAATAGTCATGTAATCAATAAACAACATAATTTATTTCCAAACATTGAAAACTATATCAATCAAAGCAAAAACTTCAAAACTAATCTTCAACATTAGCAACTCAATGGTAAAAAAAGTAAAACACTCTTTCTAGGCAAAAGCTTCAACTTTCCTCGACAATCCTTGAAGTACTGGATACTTTGTCTCAACAAATGACATAGTCATAATTCAAAACTTGAAAAATATATCCCCTAACACTACAAGAATGTTAGCTTTTTGCGTGGGCCAGAAACGGATGCCACCAGCCAAATCCCACGATAACACAAAGATTGCATCGGTCATACGACGGTGAAGTGTCCCACGCCTATTACTTGGATGTTCATTTGTGTCGGCTGAATTAGGACGAAGGTTTGCTCCTTAATTATCGTCGGCTTAGCCGACACAAAAACATAAAAATATAATAATAATTTCATATGCGTGGGCTAAGCCCACGAACAAATGAAGTAATAAAATATATGAAACAACTTTTGAGTGGGTTTAGCCGACACAAACAATTTGAAATTTAATTGTTTGCGTGGGCTTAGCGTGAGCTTAACCGACACAAATGCCTACAAATTTTGGAAAGAAAAAATTATTTCCAGGCATACCCCAAACTTGCATCCAATCTCAAAACCTGCACCCATACACATTTTCAGCAAACTAGGATATCATTTATTGATTTAGAATTGAAATTTCAAACAAAAAATTAAATACATTGTGACTTAGATCAAATTATTATAGTCACACAAAATCCATAAGTTTAAGATGAAAATATCTCGTGCAATCTACTAATATAGTCATTACATTCACATTGACATTAGAAAGTGTATACACAGAAAATCTGAAACAATTTTTCATCAATTTCTATGACTTATTTTATTGCATAATGCAAGTTGCAACACCAAAAATAAGAAATTGACTTTGGAATTCAAGTTGCAAGAACGTAAAATTTATACCCATTCCAAAATGCTTCTCTCAATATTAAAGGCAGAGTCTTTGAATTCATTTCATGCTCATATTACTCAGTGAATTATTCAACAAATCAATCAAGAAACCAAGTCAAATACGAATTGCCTCTTTTTGGTAACAAACTAAAATGTCTTCCAAAGTGTAATGTGTCCAAACATCAAATTTTGGTGTTCATCCCTAAATGGTTTTTTCTTAAATGTAACGTGTTGGATGTCAGCATACACACAAGACACACAACCCACAGTTTGCTCATAAACTTTTGCAAAGAAACTTCAACCAAGATTTATTTTACCCTTTCTGCTTATTAGGAAGCTACTTAAATGGTTGTTCTTGTTAAACAATTGTTCTTATAAAGAGTTAAGCAATGCTTTTCTCCCCACCACTCAATTTGCTAAAAAAACCAAACTAATTTAAACCAAGCCAAACATATCTAGCTTTACTACAACATTATCTAAATAAAATTTCAAATAAAAAAAATCATAAATTCAAACTAATTTGACTGCGAATTCAGGTATACTGCATCAAATAAGCAATTTGACTGCCTCAACATAGCTCGACAATCATAAATCAAATTAGATAACTCGAGAAATAGAATAACAAACAAATATAATAAACTAACTGAATAGTTTAAGAATCAAGCTAAAAGCCTAATCTCAGAGTCAAACAAAATCTCTGATTGGGGTCTCAATCTGAGACTCAACAATGTAGTAAATGGAGCTTCACTATCCTGGTACGAACCCGAAACCCTCGGCTCTTAATGTCCAGGTGTTGCCAATCCTCCCAACCGCGCCTCTCAATCAGCTCTCTGTCACAAAGAAGCAATTTCACTTTTTTTTTTCTGGAGAAAAGGGGCAACTCGAGCTTCGCTCTTCTTCGAAATTCCTTCGTAGTTTCACAGTTTCGCCAAACAAGGGTTTGTGGAGCTGAAGGGTGACGCAATACAAAGAGAAAGTTGAAGCCCCCTCGTCGTAGAATCTAGGTTCGCCATTCCCACTCTTCGCGGCAACTTGCGTTCTGGAGCAACAAGGAAGCGCGCTTGGAGAATGGAGAAAGGTGAAAAGGAAAAGGAAAAAGGGTGAAACTTGCGTTCGGGTTAAAAGTGAGATATGATACTTTCCACCTAAATTAACCTATTAAAATTTGTTTCTTTTAATTCTCTGCAATATATGTAGGCTCACCGACGCCATTAATTTTACTTTTCGTGCGTGGGCTATCCGACGCCATCGATTTTACTTTTTGTGTTGGGTTGTCCGACGTAATTAATCACGCTATAAAAAAACTAAAGATCCCACCTTCTATGGGAGTAAATATTTTATTTTAGAATTATTGTTTTTAATTAAAGTCGGTTATGAGTCGGTCAAGCCAACGTTCTTTGCGTCCAATTATTGTCCGACGCTCTTTTTTGGAAGCTAAAACTCAACATTCTTGTAGTGTAAGAACATAAAACCAAAGTAATAAATATTATCCAAGTTATAAAACTTTAGTATTTCAGCAATCCCACGAAATAACGCCTTCTAAAGCAATCATTCTTCAAACTCAAAGTTTAGTATATTGCCATTAGGATCGCAAAAGTAGTTCCTTCCATGATTAAGCTTTGGTCCTTAGTAATGGAAAAAACCATCATCAAACTCCATATATTCCTCTCATATTATAGACTATCAATAAAAAAAAATTACTTCGTAATAAACCCTAGATAAACAAATCCATTATCACACCTTGACTCATTACATCGATTCATTCCAACCCATTACATCTAACAATATAAAAAAATTAACAAAAAATTATTAAACATAAAACGATTAAACTAAAGTGATGTTACCAGGTAATAAGTGCATATTTATGCCCTCATTTAGCTTTTAATCTTGGATTCTTAATTGGTTTTTGTGCTTTAAAATATTTTTTTAATTAGGATTTGTTATAATTGATTTTATTGAGCATGAGATACAAAAACATGTTAAAAATAACTTTTTAGTTGTATAAATGTTCTTTAGATATTTTGAAATGTGTTAGTGCAATTGCAGCTAAGTTGAGCTCATGGACAAGTGGAAATAAATTGATTAAATCCTCATGACACCTTAAAGATGAATCCAAGAATAGAAAATAATCAAAACCACAAAAAACTAAGTCAAGCATTACATGAAGAAGGCAAGAAAAACAAGAAGAAGTGAAGAAGTTTGGTAAAGCCAATGAGAGGGATCAAGAAACAAAAATTGGATCTTGTAGTTTTCTCTATCTTTTTCAAACAAAAGGGTTTTGACAATTCAAAAATATTTATGATAAAAGATAATTTGGAAAATATATATTTAAATATTTTATTTAATATTTTTAATTGATTATCTTATTTAATTATATCATAAAATATCAAAAGACAATAACTACCAGATCATTTTTAAATCTGGCAATATTTTCTTAAATATTTTTTAAATCTCCATATCAACCAAATATATTGAAGATATTAGATTTATTAAGAAGACAAATGGAGAAGATTACATTATCAGAAAGAGTATTACATCAACAAAAAATCCCAAAACAAATCCCAATCCAATTTCTATATATGGATACTTAAGGAAACAAATTAGATGAGTTTAGGAACTTTTGGGAGACCTAATTTCGTCCTCTCCACCATATTTCACATCCTTTCCTCTATTCTCTTCTATTTTTATGGTATTTTTATGTTCCATGGATTATTGAGCCTGTGGGATTTATTCATTGTAATTTCTTAACTAGATTCTCAAGTTAGAATGAAATAATTAGTTTTTTCTTTTTATCATTTTTGTGATTTATATTTATCTATATATTTTGTCTCTGAATCAAGTAAAAGTAATGATTTTTACATTGTATCAAGTTAGCACAATGTTAATATACATGCATATTGATAATATGAGTAAAATGGTTTTTAATTTTAATTGAAAATGTACTTTGATTAAAAGTTATAAATTTTCATGTGATTGAATGAATTTTTGCCAATAATTAAGAACATCTTTTGATTAAGGTGAAAAACTTAACAAGAATTATCAAGAATGTACTCAAGTGAATTAGCTTTTTACTTTATGAAACTGGTAAAAGCATATACATGATTAGGCATACTAATATTTAATTAAGAATGTACTTTGGTTAAATTTAATATGATTAATCTAAAAAGTGCTTGCTTTTAATTTAGAATGTTCTTTGGTTAATAGTGATAACACCAACAAATTAATTCAGAATTTACAATAATTAATTGAACAATAATCTTTAGATAACCAATGATGAATCCTATTTTGAAAAAGTAGTGGAATCAACCTATTTTCTTTATCTTGTGTTTTTTTTTTTTTTTTTTTTATTTTTTTTTTTTTTTTTTTGTATTTAACTAATCCTTTTAGTGTATAAATTTGTTTAAAAACTAATTTGTTAGGAATCAATTTCATCTTCATTGGAAGACGACTTAGGGTTGACTTTACCTTTTCTATTTTTCTTGGCTACTATTTAAGCAATACAAACATCATTATAATTTACTAGTATTAATTTGATCGTATAAACGACAACATTATAACTAGGTCCAAATGAATGGATGACAACAAATTTTGGAAAAAGTTCTTGAAGCACAATGGTTTTGATTAAACCATGAAATCCAACAACGCAAAGATGATTCTTTTCTCCACAAATGGTAATTATAACCCTTAGTGAGGTTTACTAAGAATTATTCGAATATTTTCTTCATGAATGGTAATTGTCACCATTTATTGAGGAAGATTAATATAATCATTCCAAGAATTTCTCCATTTATAGTAATTTTCACCATTACATTATAGCTTTCCCAAGCAAGTAATCTAGTTAAGGGGAATTGATACCTCCATTAAGGAATTTGAGTTGTTTGAAGATTTTCTCTTGGATGTAGCTAATCCAACGTGTTTTTCCTTTTTGCTTTCCATCAAGAACCAAATGTTGCACTTAATGAAGTGGAAAAAATGGTGTAGCATAAGAAAAATGGGTTTTAGGCCACCCTAATGCCATATTAGACTTGCATGGCCTTTAAAAACTTGTGGGAGCCCCAAAAGGGAAAAACATTCTCAGACTAAAAGACAAAGAAAATAGCAAAGGAAGAAAATAAGCTTCAAGATAAAAAAATAAAAAGTGAAAACAAAGAATAAGAAAAAAAAAATATTACTTTTCACACATTGTATTGTATACGCGGTTCGTGTAGATATGCAATAAAACTTAAAAAATAAGATTAAATATTTTTTTGGTCCTTTAACTTTAACTAAAAATTTGAATTATTCATTTTTTGAATCTTTGGTCCAATTTAGTCTCTTAACTTTAGAATTTTGTTGATTTAGTCCTTTTAACCAAATTTTCTTAAATTTATTTGACGTTTCAAACGTGTTTCATGATACCATTTGATTTGTTTACATCGTTTAATACATTTTCACTTCAATGTTAGTTGATAAATGCGTTTGAAACATCCCCTTTTTGAATTTCTAAAGATGTGGGACTAAATTGGCCCAAATTTTGAAGAATGACTAATTCCAATTTTTACTGAAAGTTAAGTGACCAAAAACATATTTAACCCTAAAAATAAGTGGTGTTGATATCTATGTAGCATAAAGGATGACATAGACACTAGACATGACACAACACACTAACACTTTGACATGTATAATATCCAAAATGTAGCATATAGGAATACATATCTATATAATATATCATTATGAATTATTTAAATTGACATTCAAGATTTATGTATTCAAAGTCATCTCTAAATAAAGTTAGTCAAATATAATAATCTAAACATATTATCGCGTATTACAAAAATGAATCTAATTCATTTATTTAACATTCAAAAAGTGAAAGAAGATATAATTCATTTTTCATCCCTTTCTTGGTCATCATCATTGAAAAAGACACTTTAGTCAAGATTCATTTAAAGACAAATTAACAATTTTAAAAAAATTTCACATTATATGAAGATATGATAGGAGAATAAATAAACGCATTATGAATAATACATATATAATCCAAATATTCATGATCATATAGGATTTGTTCCTTATGTTTAAAATCATAATATAAACTTATTAAATAAATTTAAGAGTTTTTAGAAAATTGTATTTGCCCTTATAAATTTAATCCAAACTTTGAATTAGACACTTTATCATATCATACAAGTGTTGTACATGTGTCAATGTTTGATACGTGTTGGATACTGGGACACACCATTCAAGAGGCGTATTCAACATGGCCAGTGGTAATAAATCACGTCAAGTAGAGATATTTTTCTAAAACAAATTGTGAAAACTATGTTTTGAATCTAGTCAATCCCCCTTGTGAGATTAAAAAGTTTGGCATGGCTTCTCACAAATGCTTTTGGTCTCGAGCCAATTACAATTTATAATGGATTTTTCAAGATGAAGGGTTACACTAATAATTGGTGTAGGACAACATGTATTACCTTCATTTTTACCATGGTGAACTTTATTTATACTTTTGTTATTTAATTTTAGGAGTTGATTGTCTCTGGCATCATAGTATGTAGAAGATTATTGAAATAAGTTCATATATGCTTGGAACTGAGATTGGAAGTGTTGTCTATTGTCACTTTTGGCACATGAATCTTGACATCAAGAAAAGGAACTCAACATATTAGAATCAATTATAATATTCTTTCAAAGTAAAGTAATGTTTGGGAAAGAATCAACAATTCCATCCCACTTACCAAATATATAAATGCATGGTTTAATAGGTTAGTAATCTTTGATTCATAATTGGAGCAATGATTCTGAGAATTTTTCCTACTTTCAAAACTACAACACTTCTCATCCCAAAGATATTTTTTCCTGTTTCAGCTCAATAGAAATTTGCCTCTTACTTGCATGTGTTGGCTCTCTTTACCTCACACCATGTTATATATTATTTATATTTACATTATCAATCTACTTTTTTGCATATATTTAAATTTAGTGTTTATCAAACTTTTTTAATGATTCTTGACAAAGAATTCAATATATAGAATTATCAACATATCATCACTTCTTATACGAAGTTTAATGTATCTTCAATTCAGATAGATATAATTGTTGACAATTGTTGACAAATAAGTCTTTCTGGATAAACACTTCCTGTATTATGACTTGGTGAACGAAACTATGAATAGTACATGGACTATTTATAAGCCCTTATTTTGGCCTTTGAACCACATACATTTTATATAACTTCTACCAAAACACAATTAATACAACTATCCAACTACTACCATAATATTATTAATGAACTTCTAGTCTTAAACACAACTATCCAACTACTACCAAAGTACAATTTCATTATTGATCTTTTATCCTTTATCTCGTCTTGCCACGAGCACTAGCTCCTTTTCCAATTGTTGATTGGTCATTCTTTGACCATTTGAAATTAAATCCATTTTCCATGGCACACATAAATAACTACAGATGTCGACCCTGCTACCAACACTGGCCATTGCAACTTCAAATCTTTTTTTTTTCTTTTTCCTTATGGTTACCAGTGTTGAAAGGGTATTTGGCAACGGTTATTTTTGCTATTATGCCCTAGTTTCATAACCAAGGCATGTAAGGCCCAGGCCAAAAAGGGTCAACTTTTGGCCTCGATTGTCAGGTGAACTGAAGCCATAAAGTCCCTTTTCTACTTCAGTTCTTTGGTAAATTGAAGCCATATAATTACAAATTTTAGAATAATTTTTAAAATTTGAAGACCTTTTGGCTTTGCTTGTTGTCTTAATCAAGGCCTTATGTCCTTGTATTTGCCTCAGTTGTGGTTTGAACCGAGGCAGTATGTCCTGTTATTTTTTTAAATAAATTTTCTATTTTATGGTTATTCTCTCATATTTAAACCTGCATATTTTTTCAACAAACTAGCACAAACCATAACACAACATTTTATGAAACATCCACAATCCAAATACATTTAGAAGTGTTTTGTAACATCATCTACAATCCAAATGCATATCATAATCAATACTATTGTACATCTGAATAATAAATTTGGCACATGTTATCCTACCAAACTTTATGGACTTCGTGCAAATTGGTGCAGTACTCTTGAATGTTTGCAAAATAAGACATTAACTTAAGTTAGTATATAGAAAGACAATATTTCAAAGTATTTGTTTTAATTCAAATATATATTACCAATTTCTAATTGTTGTAATACTAGCACGCACAATGGTTGTCATCCATTGCATTATATAGTAATCGCACTCACAAGAGTAGGTTTGTCTATTATTACACTATATCAATAACATTATAATTAATTAGGGAAAAAATCAAATCAAAGAACTATGAATATATGGATAAAAATACCAAACCTGGAAGGAACACCATGCAAGATATTTTGCCTTAGTCGTTGATCTCCCTAACAACATGTTATGTCCAACAATTGAACTATGATAAAGGAAATATATTAGGATACTTTTATATAACAAAGAATATTCATAAGATTGACATTGAGGTTCTTATCAATCTATCACTTATCTAAGATGGTTAGGGGGAGTGTGGTGCAAAGAGCAAAACCACACAACAAGGTTCTTCCTTAAGGAAACAACAAGTAACTACCAATCATGCTTAAGAAGAAAATAAATTTATTGTTATGCGTTGAAATGACATATTATATTCACAAGTTAACAAAAATGACTTACCCAGCAACATAAGGGACAAAATAAATTTCTTTTCCACGTTGAAAGCATTTGGTCACATATGCTTGGGTGTCATCAAACTTGTTGCCTTCATGAGTGAGTTGGGGGTCTACAAACCCATATAGATCATTCAGCCCCATAGTTACACCAGATAGATACATAAATATAAAATTTATTTGATATAAGTAAATACATAAATAAATCAAATAATTATATATAATGATTGAAAGGCTTACATCATCCATAGCTGAATAATGGTAATATTCAGCTCCTCTTGTCCCCGTGGAAGCTCCAACACATCTTGTGAATGCAAGTAAAGTGGAATCTCAAGGTCTCTCCAAAAAATGTTAGAATCCCAAGGAACATGCATCGACTTATCATTTATGATTTCAGCAAGTTGGAGTAATGCACCAAGAGGGTCATCCAAAGAGAGACGAATCTTCTTTGGTTGAGGATTTTCCTATCGATGTAATTTGACTTAAAATGAAATATAATTTAAGGTTGAATATAAAAAACACAAATCTGCACTAGTGGATTATTGTCCTCAAACTCATTGCACACTTTTGTTGCCACAACGCCATCATTTTGGTGTATGTTTCTACTCACTTAATTCCCCTTGATAATTGACATTATCATGCTTTTATTTTTTATTTTTTTATCTTTTATTGCTATTTCATAATTATCTTTTTAAATAGTTTAGGTTTTATTTAATAAAATTGGAAAAGATAAGTATTTGGTTTATATTTTGCAAATTAGGACAAAATCCCTGAATATTTGAAGAATAGTTCCAAGATTATTAGATAAAGGGAAATCTCTGAAGATTACACAATATTTTCAAGATTATTATTCAAGTGGAGATCTCAAAGATTAAGAAGAATATCAACATAATTTGATTATCAAATTTTTCAACAAGAACAAATATTGATAAAGTTGGTTACTCTAATACAAAATCAAGTACAAATCTTAAGCCCAACTCAATTCTAAAAAATCTATAAATAAGGTGCTTGACAGAGGTCAATAACAACCCTTCAGGCAAAAAAGAAACCCTTTGGAGGAGAGAGGGAAAGAAGGTAAAGATGCATTCTGAAGGTTGGAGGCATTCATCTTCATCATTATTCTAGTATTCAGAATGCTAAGGAGTAACTAACTCCCTCATTCACGGGGGTTGGGTGTAATGTATTTTTAATTCTCTATGAATTTCACTATTCAATATTTTTTTTTTCCATCATTCTTGTGTTCTATTCTTGTTTTAACTGCCTGATAATTATTGATTACATATTTGTAAATTCCTAATTATTGGACACGATATTATACAAAGTACTTCAATTGTCATTCATAACATCAGAATTTTGATCATTAACGTGAATTCTTAATAAGGAAAGGTCTAAGACATTATGGTTCTTATTAAAGTTTAGACTTATCGCTAAGACATTAGGGTTTGTTACATAAAGTGTGAATGCTAGAGTAGGAATTAAAAGAATATTTTTTGGTGTTTTGGCTTTGAATTAGATCCTAAAACCCAATCCAAGTGAAGTCGTTATCATATATTGTTGCACACCATATGTTTGATTAAAATATAAAAATACAAAAAGAGTTTTTTTTTTTGTGAATTTGTTGTCTAATTGAGTTATGAATTGTAAAAGTTGCCAAGTGTTTCATAGGTCTCTTGGGAAACGATACTTGAACTTTCCAATTTATTACCTGTACAATTTGGTATACTTACCAACTTCGTAACACTCGTTCACCTCCTTTTATCTTCGATTGTTGCTTCCCGAATTCAACTTGGCAGGGACGACCCTATAGTCATGGCAGTTTTCCTCGCTAAGATGGGAAAGTTCTTATTTTAGATTGCTCTTTGCCAATTCCTCCACATATGATTCTCCACGCTGAGACTATTTAGTCTTTCCCGAAACAACCAATTAAGCTTCCCTAGGCGTTGAATCTCCTCATCTTTTTCTTTGAGTTTCTTCTCCATGGCCTTTTGTGTGAACACTTGATGAAGAATTGAAGTGATTTCTTGTTTATCAAGTTTAGGGTGTATTGAATCTGAAATTGACATGAAGATCACAAAGCTTGAAGATTGCACTCAATTCATACACTGTATGACATTGTGTAGATGTCATTTGTCTTATGTTTGTCCTTTTCAATATGTTAAAAAGGGTTTTAACTAGTTAAAATTCTTGTTGCATATAGTTGTGGTACAAATGTATTCAATCTGTTTATTTGCAATGCAATCTACTGATTTCACTTAAGTCAAGTAAAATCAACAAATTATACGTACAAATCAACCTATTGAATTCACTTATGTGCAAACTATATTAACTAGTTATTCAGGAAATAGGGTAACTTCTATGATTTTAGAATGTGAAAACGATGAAACCAATTTGAAAAAAATCTCTCTCTAGATTACACAGTGTACAACTCGTGAGTGAAGATCTTTGAATCTTAGAGCAAATTTTGTTTCGTTTGAAGCGTAGAAGGTCCGTCTTGGTTGGCAAGAGAGAGTCACCACCAAGGCTAGGTTGTTCCTTCGCTTTTGGGAGTTTCCTAGTGTGATTTCAAGTCTACAAGTGGGATCTTGTTGTGCTGGGTTTTATATTCTTATGGGATTCAAGAATATTGGTGTTTTTTTTAATTCAAAAGCATAATCTTTGTGAGATAGTGTAATTCCTTTCTCATATTTGAGTGAACCAGTACAAAAACCATTGTGTGGTTCTCTTTCCTTTACCTTGTTCTTCATTTAATCGTAAAGAAAACTCGTTTAATCAACCTTTGTAAGGTTTCTGCATTATTTGATATAGTCTGGTGGTGAAACTAAGTTTGATATATTATATATTAGAACCAATCTTGTATGGTAATGCATGTTAATTGAGTGACTTTCGTTATTTGCATTTTTCTAAAGAATTTCCCAGAATATCAGTCTGTTGATTTTATATTTCAATCTGTTGACTCATATTGTATGAACAAATCAATCTATTATTTTTGTTTTCCAATCAAATGAAATGTGTGGTCTTGCAGTAATTAACTTCTTATCTGTTGGTCAATTTGATTCAAACAAAAAGAGTTTTGACAAGTTATAATTGAGCATATGTTTTAGTATTTAGCCAATTCCAGCCCTTCTTGACTAAAAAAATCATTTAAAACCTATAGAAAACGATATGTAAAATGAACATTAACTTATTTAATTGATTAAATAACAATATATTCTTTTACTTATGAATTATTACATGTTTATAGAAGAAATAATGTGCTTTTTAAAACGTAATTGGTTAATTTTCATAAATAACATGTTTTAGTAAGAAAAAAAATAGATTAGTTATTTAAGATAATCAATTATCTTAAGAATATAATTTCTAATTGTAGGTTTTAATTGACTAATTGTGTATGAGACTGAGAATATATATATATATATATATATATATATATATATATATATATAATAAATATTTTAAGACTTCATGGAGTTGACTAATGAGGCTTGAGTGAGCTTCAGCTTTCTTTGTGAGCTTGAGCAACAACCTCTATGTTTGTACACGGTGGTAAAGTTTGATGAAGAGTTCATCGCGATTTGCCCCTTTCTTTGCGAACACTAGAACGACTCCTTTCTCTCAACATTAGCAAGGGTCTACATCTAACGATCCTTATTGTTTGAAGTTTATGAAGTCGTCTATTGTTTCTAGAGATTTTTTGAAATCACTTCAAGACATAGTGGGAATGCCTTTGAAGAGTTCTAAGTTACCAAAGTGTGGTTTCCCTTGGACCTTTCACAGAGTATGCTAGTATTCTTAAGAATTAGAGTTTCTTAAAGTATGTCCAACAGTTGTTAGATGAGATTTTCTATCTATTTGGTGCAAAGTTTGACAAATCATATGATGTTTTAGAACGGGTTTCCCCAAAAGTTAGTGCTTCTACTTTTGCGGATACCATTATTGTAAATGAAATTGAGGTTATTGTAAAAAGTAGTAACTCATGCTTTACATCAATTATGTTATATAAATGTGTCAAAGGAAAATTGTGTTGATTTGGGAGTTGGAACTACCTTTGGTCTTTCTTCACGTCCAACTTATCAATATAAGAAAGCAAAATTTTCCTACATGCAAGAGGAGGTTTATTTTCATTGTTTCCATAACCTATTTTATATGTCAACCACTAGGATGTGGCTGCTACTAGGTTCTATAGGCTAAGTAGTATAATTTAAAATGTAATGACAATGTGACTAGACTTGTATTATGTGTATCTTGTACTCGATGGATTTTGTGTGACTATTGTAAGTTGATCTAATTAAAGTAATAATGAACTTGATTTTATGTTTACAATTTCATTTTTGAATGAATGAAATGAAATCCTGGATTATTGGATTGCTTGAAATGTATCTAGAACCAGGTTCTGGGACGTGTTTGGAAACAAGTTTTGCATATCTAAAATTGCAGGCAATTGTGTCAGCCAAGCCCACTTACACCAACCCTAATGATTTAAATTTTAAATAATTTGTGTCGACCAAATCCACACTACACCCACTCCAATGTGTTAAATATTCAATAAGTCTCCATATTTGCGTTGTTTTAAATATTTTATTTTATTTCAATCATGCGTGGACTTGGCCGATGTATAACAAATGATTGTTATATTTTTATGCCTTCATGTCAGTCAAGCCCACGATAATGAAGCGGCAAATCTTCCCCCCCCCCCCTCCCCCACCCTAAATCGGCATCATCTTCCTATTAACGTGGGCTTTGTCCTGGTGGCATCCCCTTTTGCCAACATGAAAAGTCGACATTCTTATATTGATTGTTTATGCACAATTACAATAATAATTATTGTATATTATTTATAAATCATTCATATCTATTTTCAAATTGTTATTTCCATCTTCTAATTATTTCAAAACGTATATTTTTTTTACTTAATCTATTGTTAGAAAAAGATAACTTTTCGGTTGATCGAATGGCTCGTCAAATGCATCCAATAATTGATCAATAATTGATCATAGTTAGACTTAACTTGAAATTCATACATATGGATACTAAACATGACAACTCAAACCCACAAAGCATAACTTTGTTTCTTCATCACTCTCATTAGGGTTTTTTTAAGGTGTTCAATGCATTGTCTTTCCAAGCAACATAGCAGCATGCCCTTTTACTCTTTTTCACAAGTATTTTTGTATCTTTTCTCATCAATATGTTATTTTTCATCTTAAACAAGGGACAATAATATTTTATATCTTCAAGTTTACCTCATCCAAAGCATGTACATATTAATGTTGACCACTTTTAGCGCTGTAGAGACTTCTTTCAATCTTTATTCCTTAAAAATGTTGAAAAAAATGTACCATTAGATTAAAATTTTTATAGTGTGCATTCTAGGAATATTTTTCTTCCTATCTTAATTCGTCAACTTTGAGAGTTATGTTCTTTTTTTCTCTCCTTCTTTTCTTCCTTTTCTTCATCTTTCTAATTTAAGATCATGATTCCTTTACTTTGTCCAAAAGTATTATCATGTTCATTGAGATAAGTGTAACAACTTAAAAGAGTCTATACCAAGAAACGAGTTAAATCGGTCCTTTAAAAATTTGTTTAATTTGAGATTTAAAAATAAGGTTTTCTTAAATTTTATTGACCACGAGATTTAAAATTTTCTACATTCCTAAATCAAACATATCAACTAATTGAAATATGAAAACAACATATAAAATACCTCACAGTGAATTTTTGTAATATTTCACACAACAATCAAATTACATATATGGTTAATATGATATTTAACGCTCAATCAAAAAGTAACAAAAACACTTATTTATCAATTGATTATGTAATTACACCAAATTTATTATTAAAGATTCAATTTATACCATTTCTTAAAACAATCAATTAGAACTTTAAATTTACATAAACTTAAATACAGAACTAAAGAATAATTTTGTCAATAGCATGATTAGAATAAAAAAAATAGACTTTGATACTTGTGTCACTATGGATATAAACTATATCGATATGATTTAAATTAATGTAGCTGAGTCACATAATGCAATTCTTTGCATTCGTTCCCAACTAATAATATAATTTCCTTAATCAAATAAATATTAATAATATAATTCCCTCAAAAAGACCACATACAGGGAGGGAAATTGCAGAATGAAGAGCAGCTGCAGTGAAACAAACAAAAGTAGCACAGAACAAATTCTAAATCTGAAGATTCCGATTCAGACTATGTTATTTGCACCTTTTCTAAAATCGAATGATTACAAATGAACCGAAATGAATTGCAAAATTGAAGTCATTTTTTTGGCAAGACAAAACACAACTACTGTTATCTGAATCTCATCCTTAATGTTTTGGAGCAACAAGGTATTCTCCTAGGAATAACAGAAAATCCCATTTGTGGGTCGCTGAGATCGAAGACATCTGTGGCAGAATTGTTGAAGAGATTGGTGATATCAGCAAGAGGCAACCTCTTAAGCTTTCTTGTACTGCGCTTCTTGTTCTTGAAAGATATGGACATTATGTGAGGAATTGAAGCCTTGCCCTTATCCTTGTTGACATTACTGTTACAAAATGGAGGAACATTTTCCTTGTTTCCATGGTCGGAAATGATGGTGGCGGTGTTAAAAACATCCATTTGTAACAGATTAGAATAGAATGACACAAAAAGGTTGTTGTTTAGGAACAGAGACGGAGAAGAGTTGGGGTGAGAATGGTTGAGGGTTGTGAGGTATATATTCATTGTTAATGAAAGTAAAAAGAGGGAGAAAATCAAAAATTTTGAGAATTTTGGTAGAGGTATGAAAGATGCGAAATTTGTTGATGGCGCTTTTTGTAATGTTGTGAATTCAGGGTAGAGGGAAAAGAAAATCTTCAAGGCGCGTAGAAGAATCACAATTATGAATTAGGAATAAAATTTTATCATGGGCCAAAAAGCCCAAACCAAAATCTGGGTCTCAGCTGCTAACTTTGACAATGTTTTTTCTTCAACAATGATTATATTTTTATAATTAAATAGTGGATAACTAATTAACATTTATTAGGAATAAAATAAATTAACATTTAAAGTAAATATTAATACCCTTAAAAAGTAAAGTAGAGTTTAATAGACTCTAATGTGACAATATGGACAAATTGGTTTGACTTTATTCTTTAAACGTTGGAAATAAAATAAAAGAGGTTCATCAATTATTTTTTTGTTAGTTTTAAAAGAAGCAAAATCTCTTATACCATATAAGAATTAAATATTCTTAGCAATATATATATATATATATATATATATATATATATATATATATTTGTATTTTTTTACCTATTCTAATTTTCGTATTCTATTTTATTTTTTTATTTTTGCTAAGTACAACTTGTCATCCTTTATGTTAGTATTTATTTATTTTGATATTATTTATACAATGTCCGCAAGACTATAAAACCATTTTTTATCCCTTAATATCTTTGGTCTTATCTCCAAACTTTTAGTCTTTAATGATCTTCTATCTTCTTGATCTTGAGTTGACTTGGTTCTAGTCTTCTTGATTTCGGATGGGTTATTTGTAAAGATACTATAACATTCAAGTTCAGATTAAAGAGATATTAAATTCTATAAATGTATTATAAATGGAAAGAAGCTAACCTTTTCAGCTTGTGAAGCACACTTAGTTATACTATTCCTAATAGACTTTTACTTGTATACATTATTAGGAGAGGTCCAAACATTCTCTAATCATGGTTTTAGCATTGTTTAAGCGTAATGTTATTTGGTTGCATTATTAGTTGGTAACTCTAGGAGTCAGTGTGATAGGTTAATGTTGGTTTGGCTAAAAAGAGTTCAAATGACATGTGTTGTTGAGACATCAACCATGGTTTATCTATACAACCTCTGTGTATAAATACATTAAGTTCTATAAATCTCAAAATGGTAATTTTTTATTTTAAAACTTTTAATTTTGATCCGTTTTACAATATTATATGTGTTTGTTAGTAATGGTTTGTGTTTCTTAGTAAATGATTCTATTTATGACATGATAGCAACTAGAAAGTTGTTGGTGATAATCGTAATAGATAAGTCTTGTTATTTTTCATTTTTATTATGAGATAAGTTTAAAATATTTCAGTTTTTCTTTTCTTTTATTTATATCTATGTGATGATTACACTTTGATTTGCTTTTACAATTAGCGGTCTTTCGACAATAAAAAAATCCAAAATAATATATTCAAATTTTACATATTTAATTATTATTACTAATATAATAAACATTTTATTAATACATATTTATTTTATTTGGAGAACAAATATACACATAAATATTGTACTACTATATTTAATATTTTATTTGATGCACACCAATAAAAAGTTAAAAAATAATAAAATAATTATATTCTAATGTTACTAAATATTAAAATATAATTTAATGTGAAAAAAGTTTAAATTAATAGAAAAACTAATAAAAAATAATGTTAAACATCTAAAACGTTCACAAAAAAATAATCAAAATATGAAATAAATAATAAAATAAGTACATTTTAATGTTGCTAGAAATTTAAAAGATATTTTTTCTTTTTGAAAAAATTAAAGATTTACCTTTCAAACGTTTAAGTCTTCACATTTCAACTTTTCACAAATAGATTTTTCAAGTGTTAGAGAGATATTTTTTCTTACTTGTTACCAAAGCCCTTAGAAATTTTAAAGTGTTTATTTTTTTTTTTGTGTCAGAGAGATATTGCTTAAAAATTTCAAAGGGTATTTTTGTATTTATAAAATGTGTTATATAAATTTATAATATAATTAATTAATAGAGTTAATTATTCCAATTTTTAATATAAAAATGATGAAATCAATGATCATTATCCTTAACTAGTGTCCTAAGAACACTGGTTAGCATTCTTCATATAATAAATATTAATACATAATTTAGTATATATATATATATATATATATATATATCTACAAAAGAAATCACACTTGCATAAAATTGCCTCTCCTTCCTTCATATTTTTAACTCATCAATAATTGAATCATAACATAACTAAAATTTTCAGCTATTTCTTTTTCAATGTAAATAACTATATTGTCGACATGAAATTCATTTTCACAGATAATTTTCCTTTTATTGCTTTTAAAAAATGAATTTATTATTTTGTTGTTCATCAATATATCTATTTTTTTTTTTAAAAAATAAGATTAAAAAATAATTTATCATAATTTAATAAAAAAAAATCAGAGACGACACATGGTACATCACTAAGATTAGATCTACAAGTAAGCGTATTTTCATGAACACTAAGATAAAGAACATAACTTATTGATAATCAAAGGTAGTGCAATTGAGTGGAAGAAGCCAAATTCAATCCTAACCCCTTAATCAACATCATTTATCTTATTATTATTATTATTATTATTTAAAGTTATATTTAAAACTATCAAACCTTTGTCACTTTATTGCAAACCTTTTAGATTATAGATTATTGTTTTATCAAACCAAGTCCCTATGGATACAACCTTGTTGTGTTACAATTGACCCAATGCACTTGCTAAATAAATTCACGCACCCGCAACTTGGTGTCAAGAAGTTTTTGGTGTCGTTGTCGGGGATATGCACTGATATAACTAGTAATTTGTAATCAATTTGAGTTTGTTGTATATATGTGCATATTTGTATAATTCAGTAACATCTCCTTTGTAAATTTGTAGATATCTTGTAAATATTGGGTCTGTATAGTTGTAAAGTTTCTTTTTTTTTCACTTTTCTGTAGTCTTAGTTTTAATATTCTATTTTGCTCTCACATATATCTTTTCATTTTTTGTTTTGCTCTCAAAAAGATCTCAAACAAGGGGTTGTTAGCACAAGTGACCTTGGTGGATGGATTTGATGAAGCAAGTGCATGAGATCATATGAGGTGTAATTGATGAATATGCATTAATGATCAAGCTTCTAGTTTGTTGAATCTGGAAAGGACGTGAAGATCAAGAAGTTTGAATGTTGTATTGTATTCGTAGACTATATGACATAGTTTAGATGTCGTTTTGTATTAATGTGTCTTTTTTAATCTGTTAAAAAGGTTTTTAACAGGTTGAAAGGCTTGCCACATATAGTTTTGGTATGAATAAATTCAATCAGTTGAATTGTTATTCAATCGACTAATTTCACTTAAGTTAAGTGAAATCAACATATTGTACGAACAAATCAACCTATTGAATTCACTTTGGACCAAGCAATATAAGCTGGTTTCCAAAGAGATGAGGTACGATTTGAGATTTCTAAGCGCGAAAAATAGTCATACGTATTAGGAAACTCTTTCTCTCTGAATCACACAGTTGCAGCTATAGATTGAAGATCTTGGATTGATCTTGGAGGCATTTTGGCTTGGTTGAAGCTTGAGGAACATGTGTTTGATTGGCTAGGGAGAGCCTCCATCAGGTTTTGTTGTTCTTGTGCTTCTGTATTGTTCTTGGTGTGATTTGAGGTCTATAAATGGGTTTTTTACCGTGTTGGAGATAAGATTCTTGTGGGATTCAAAAATCTTGGTGCTTTTGCTTTAATCAAAAGTGTAACCTTGGAGGGATTGAGTAAAACTTTTGATTTAGTGCATGATCAGGTTTAGGTTGTCCTGATAAACTAGATGTAGCTCAGTTATTGAGTGAACTAGTATAAAATTGTTTGTGTGATTTTCTTTTCCCTATCTTGTGCATCCTCTAAATCTCAAGAAAATTATTTAAACCAATCTTTGTTAAATGTGCATGTATTTTTACGCTACCTGGTAGTGTAATCAAGTTAAATATATTGATTGGAATGTATCTTGATTGAGAAAGCATGATTTTTGAATGAGTTTCATGCATATCGCGTTTCTGCATAATTTCCCAAAATATTAGTCGATTGATTTCATATTTTAATCTGCTGAATCATAGTGTATGAACAAATTAACATGTTGTTTTTAATTTTAACTAGTTGAAAGTGTATTGTCCTACAACATTTTTTTATATTTCATGGTTAGTTTGATTTAACGAAAAGGGATTCTAAGTTTTCAAAAAGTTTTATAAAGCCAATTCAACCCTCCCCCCCCCCCCCCCCTCCCCCCTTCTTGGGTAAACATACCATTTCAATACTTGAAAGCATAAGTTCAAAAGATACATACTTGTATTCTTGTTTAGATTCTTTGTGTATTTTTTGGTGTTGAAAGGAAAATTCTGCAGAAAATTTTCTCTTAAGTTGAACTTTGTCAACTTTGACCTTTGATGCTTGTTCTATTCATAACTTTCTCCACAATTATCTAATTGAGCTGATGCTTTTTTTATTATGCTCTTGATTCAATTATCTTTAATTTGAATGTAAAATTATTATTTTTGGAGGTCTATGGAATATATAGTTTAATTTCGAAAATGCAAAAACAGATTGCAAAGGCAACTTTGACCTTTGTTGATTGTTTAATGCATAATTGTTGCCATAGTTATCCAATTGGGTTGATTCTTTTTGAATTGCTTTCTTGATTCAATGATATTTAATTTGAATGTAAGAACATATTTTTTGGATATTGAAAATCATGAACAAACTACAAAAATATTAAATTTTGATTTTAAGTGTGTTTGAAGTTTTTTAACTTGTGGTATTAGATGTTGTGATTTTAGTCCAGTTCTGAGCATTGAACTTAAAGGAAATATTGGATGAAAGGAAAAGCATATCAAATGCCAATATTAGTATTGAGTATAAATTTTGCAGGAACTTTAAACTTGTCCACTATTGTGTTTTATTTTGCAGAAATTTGAACTTTGAATAATGTATAAAGGAAAAGCAAGAAAAAAGGCAAAGAAAGATAAAAAGAAAGCACTTCTTCAACAAGTGAGATGGTTGTTCAAATAGATAGAGGAAATGGCATAATCATCATTTGAGATTTTGGTGTTGGGCCTTGCGCTTTAGGAGATTGTGCCATGCATTCTGGACTGTAAATTTTTCTAAATTTGTCAATACACCTGTTGCAAGAGGAGTGTAAACTAAACTTACATTTCTTAACTTTATTCTTCACATTTATTTTCAAGAGAAAATCATGGATATCCCTAAGATCACCTTGAAACACTTTATGACGTTTGCGCAAAAAAAGGGAATTGGAATAAGAGGGCTTTGAATCATTAACTCGCACTTAAAAGACACAACTAGCCAATATTGAAGTTGGCCAAACAAGTCAAGGATTTGAACAAGAAACACAAGTTGTTAGTACTAAAGCTGACCATCAATTTTCTACTACTGAAGTTGGCCAAGTAGTCAAAGAACTAAAGCCATAATAGAGAGGATGTTGAAGCCTTTGAATTTAAAGAAGATAAGTTCTTTGACAAGGTGGTTCAGTCTAGGAGCCAATTAGAAGATCTTGATGTAGAGGAAAATTGAAACCACAAAAAATAGAGTTCTTTTTAAACTTTTGCAAATTTAGATTTTTGTCTTTCATTTTAGTTTTTAAATTTTATGACAAGTTAGTTGTTTAATAGTTAGTATGCATGCTTTTAGATAACTAAGTTTAGGATGAAAAAATCTTTTTGGAACAAGGTTGGATTAGGAACTCAACACAAAAAGAAAAACACACTCGTGAAACTGTTTTGAAAAATTGAGAATGCAAGAAAGGAAAGAAAGAAGAACCTTGAATGTACTTAAAAGAAAAATTGACACAATATAGGTTAGTTCTTAGTTAAAGATTGACACAGGGAAATGAATCTAACCTTGTGAGATGAGTGAGCTAAACACTTTATGTGAGAACGAGAGAAAACAACTAAGTGATTGAACCACGAGTTTTGTGTCAAATTTCTGATAGTTATTAAGCATGATTGGCTTGGAAAGGATCAAGGCAAATTTTTTATGAAAAATCCTACACAAAACTAGAGCTAAACAACCACCCTACACTAATTTTAATGAAAAATACCCTTTTTGAACCTTGGTCTGAAACACACACCCTAGGCCTAGAATGTAGGTAATCCAACCCTTCTTATTGATTAGAAGGATTCAACAAGTGTGTGTGTGTGTGTGTGTGTGTATGTGTGTTTGTGTGTGTGTGTGTGTGTGTGTCTGTGTTTGTGTGTGCCATGAAGGGAATAGTGAGTTGTGATAATGAATAAAGGAATAAAGTTGGGTATACTGAAGCATACCTAAAAGTGTAAAGAAAGATGAAACCTGCAGCCAAAAAGAAACTTGAATTGGGACTCCTCAAAACCGAAAAAGATATATGAAAGAAAATCAAAGAGAGGTGTACTCAAAGGAATTAAAAAAGAAATTGAGCTGCAGCAGAAAAGAAAAATAAAAAGAAATGATGGTTGGAATAAGTTTAGACTCATGGCACTTGCACATTGTTCTTTTCCTTTTTAGTAGTGAGTCTTGCTTGTCTTGTAAAACAAATTTCTTTCATAGCCTAGTCACGTTACAAGCCAAAAAGACCTTAGTGATCTTTGAAAATCATGTGTACATGGTAGTTGGAAATGAAAATACAAAGCTACGTGAAAAATTGCAAACAATGCTAAGAGAGCAAACACTTTGACCACTTGGGAGGATATAAATTTGTGCTTTAAATAGAAAATCCATTGAGAGACCTTGTGTTTGATCTTTAACTATGATAACTGAACTGCACTTGTGTCTAACAAAATTTATGGGTTCCAATTCAAGTATTGTGATTGCATTTCTCTTAGTTTTTGATGAATGTAAATTATAAGTTCCTGGACAACCCATGATCAAATTTTTGAAACCATTCCGTAGAGGTGTTTAGGCTTTGCTTGGGAACAAGCAAAGAGCTAAAGTTGGGGCATGTGATAAGTGTCTAGTTTTAGTAAAATTGTATATCATTTAAACACTTATCTTACATGATTTTAACATAAATCTTAGTAAAACAACCCTTTTTACTTTTAAATATAGAATGAGGAGAGAAGTAGTAAAAAGTGGAATCTAATGTATTTGTATTGTTTTTCCATGTAAAATGAAGGAAATATGACTGATGTGGTTGAGTGGTAGAAATTGAGTTGAGCACCACAAAGGTAGTTAAGTAAACCATCATAAGGAGGAAAAATCTTGAATGTTTTTTTACTGCCCAAGCCTAAAATATTTAGTTTCAGCCCTAGTAAAGGCGGTTTAGAAAGATCTTGAATGACACCTCTACAGCTCAAACACCAAAGCTAAAGTTCAAGTGGCACACTATTTTTCTATAAAAACAACACATGCCTTTGTCATTTCGGAACTTATATAGTAGCTTAGTTCTAGGTTCTTAGGCACTTATTGTAATATCCTTAGAAGAGAACCATGGGAGGAAGGAAACGGCTCCTTGCGCTTACTATAAACATCATTATGAGTAGCTAACTTCTTCCTAGTTGGGATTGCATGTAACTTTTAAACTCCCTATACTGCACTTGGTTTGATTTATATTATATTCTTGTCTTACATATTGGTTATTTGATTTGCTTCAATTGATTTGATGACTTAATCAATCATCATGCCTCATCAGCACTAGATGCATAAACATTTGGTCTAGTGTTTAGATCCAATCAAATCTCCTAATCCTTTGCATATATCAAACATGGGTATGCGGGTTTAGTTGGTTTAAAGAGTCTTGTTCTCAATGCAAGGTTCCTCCACCTGGATAGGGATATCCTGCATCAGACACCCTTAGGTTCTAAGTCTTAGACATGAGGTTAGATCTACAAGTAAGTGTATTTCCAAGAACACTAAGACAAATAACATAACTTATTGGTAATCAAGGGCAATGCAGTTGAGTGGAAGAAGCCAAATTCAATCCCCAACACCTTAATCAACATCACTTATCTTATTATTATTATTGTTATATTTGAAACTATCAAATCTTTATCACTTTATTGCAAACTTGAATAGATTATAAACTACTATTTTATCAAACCAAATCCTTATGGATACGACCTTGTTATGCTACAATTGACTTAGTACACTTGTTGGACAAATTCACACATCTGCACTAGGTGTCAACATTCTCTTAACTTTCTAAAATATGTTTCGTGCAGTTGAAGAATAAAGTCAAGTCACATAGGGTATAGCTAAGATAAGTCTCATTATAAGGTTTATTCTGCTAAATTATGGTAGGCGATCACTAAATGCACCAACAATGCATTTGATTTGTTGATTTTACGCTAAAATTCTCTTTTCATCCAACGTTTCAATTATTCAATTTGGTCCCCCTGTATTTTTTTTATCAATTAAGCTCCAATTTCTTTTAAAATGATTCAATTAGGTTATTTCTATTTGATTGGTGTGAATGTTGTCTTTGTACATGTCATGTGTTAGTTTGTGTTATTTTCAACTTTTTTTGTTTTTCTTTTAAGTTAGTTTTGCCCCATGGTAGGATCTTGTCATGCCACATGCCAGTATTAGTACCACATGTTAGTGCTGGTGACGTGTCATTTTTAGTGTCATGTGTCAATATCAACATGACAATGTTTTGAATTCGATTCAATCCCTATATTTGAAATTTTGACTTAATTGAGTCCTAAATCTTTTTAAGATAGAATAATGCTGTCCCTTTCCAATTATACATATTAAAATAATACTTCAGAATTTATACATCAAATCATTTCACCTAATTATTGAAATCTATTTTATTTCTTAATTTAAATTTTAAAAAAATACCTATTTTAAACTTAGAATTGTTTAAATTAATAGAAATATAAATGTAAAATGACACTTGTAGATTTGAAGTTTTAATATTTGAAATAATTTAAAAAATATATATTTTCCTTTGTTAGCTTATTTATAAATTTGATGTGACAAATTCGTTTACATCTTTTAACTTAATATATTTTGCAGCTTTTAACTTATAAATTACAAGTGTCACCTTACATTTAAATTTTTAATATTTTAAAAAATTGTATGCTTAAAATATGTATTGCTTTTAAAATTTAAATTAAAAAACAAAATTAACTTTAATATTTAGGTGGATTGATTTGATGTATAAATTCTAAAAAATTATTTTAATATGAATATATAAGTTGTAATTAGGCTTAATTACTAATTTGAGCCAATTTTGGAGAGCGGCAACATTGTTTCATTTAAAAAAAAATCAGGACTCAATTAAGTAAAAATATAAAATATAGAGATTGAATTGAATATAAGATAGTGTCACGTGGCATGGCAAGTAGAGCTGTCAAAATGGGTAACCTAGTCCGACCCGGTTCGACCCACCACGGGTTGATCATTTAGTGAGCCAACCCAACCCGACTCACTTATTAGTGAGCCAAACAAATTCGAACCCGACCTGACCCACCACGGGTTGGTAGGTTAAACGGGTTGGCTTACGGGCTCACTTCATTAAAAAAGTACAATTTTTTTTTTATTTTTTTTAGTCAAAACTAAATTATAATTAAAATTTAAATCTAAACAAAACTTTAATATAATCCAAATACAAACTAAAATAAAAAAAATACCAAATTATCTATGTGTTGGCTCAAAAAACAACCTAACCTGACCAAAATGCAAAACCCAACTTAACCAAAAACACTTGTGTGACCCTTTATTTACGGGTTGGTGAGCCAACTCGGTTCACCACTGGTTCAACCCGGGTGAGCCGTGTTCTAAGTAAGTCGGGTTAAAAATCAACCCGTATTAAAATTTATAAAAAAACTTTAACCCAACCCGACCAGAAATCGTGGTGGGCCTGGTTAGCTCGCGGGTTGCAACTCATTTTGACAGCTCTAATGGCAAGGACTTCATACGTGACAAAAGAAATCGAAGAAAAATAACACAAATATAATAAAAACTAAAAGCAAAAAAAATTGAAAATATCACGAACTGACACGTGTCATGTATAAAGGCAACATTAATACCAATCTAAGGACTTAATTGAATCGTTTTAACTAAAATTTGACTTAATTGAAAAAAAAAAATAAGGGGACAAAATTAAATAATTGAAACAAAAATTGGGACGAAAAAAGGATTTTTCGCCTTGATTTTAATTGAGCAATTTTATTCAAGAAGTGTGCATGCAATCTAATCATGAAAAAAAACGATCGTTTTCAAGTTGTGATCTATGATATTGTTTGATTTATTTCCTTAAGTAGAAAACAAACAAATATGATTTGAAGATTATGTAAATACCTTCCCTATAAAGCGTTTTATGCCAACAATATGAAGGTATGCACTTGATAATGAAGACTATGCGGAATTAAGTGTTTACGGATTTAGAGTTGTAAAGATTATTCTTCAAGGACAACATAAAGAGTTGAGGGTTGAAGAGAAAGGACATGTCTCTCTCCACACCATTAACAACTCCATCATACACATTAGATTACACTTTTCTATTTTCTCTTTTTTGTAACTCTTTTTGTTGTCCTCTACATGGAAGGCTAAACTTTTATGGATTGATTCTCTTTTGAGTTCAAAGTGAATTATGAGGTTATGAGATAAACACGTTTAATTATCTAATTATGTGACACAATGTACCTATATAGTCCATTTTGTTTTTAATTTTTATTTTGCTATTGGAATTGAATTTTAGTGCTAGTTGATATTCAATTATGATCTTTTATTGAAAATCTTATTAGTTTGCTTAATTCTAACAATCCCTTGTTTGCTTAATTCAAGAGGTAAAAAAATATATATAAATCTCAAGCATAGATGCTAAGATACTTAATGAATTAATTAGATTGTGTTTTTATAACCTATTCTTTTTTAATTCTACTTTTGGGGTTATTTTTAGCACTTGTTGATAATTTAATCCTAGTCTTTAATTGGAATTATTGTTAGTTTGCTTAATTCTAATAATATTTTTGTTTACTTAATTCAAGAGATATAAAAATATAAATCTTTTGCTTAATTCTAACAATATTTTTGTTTGCTTAATTCAAGAGATATAAGAATATAAATCTCTAATGTAGAAGCTTGGAGATGATATACTCAACAAGTTGATTGATTCTTGTTTGATATATAAGAATATAAGTCTCTAAGAAAATGCTTCATTAGTAACCAATTTTAGTGACCAAAAGTTATTAGTTACTATAATTATTAATTTAGATACAAGTTTGCAAAGTAAAAAAATCATTGGTTACTAAAATAGTTACTATTATGAATAAAAAATTATAATTGGTCACTAAATTGGTTTTTAAAATTAGCTACCATAGTTTTGGCTACCAAATAAAACTGGTCACCAAAAATTAGCTACCTAAGTTTTGGCTACCAAAATAACTTAGTTGTTAAATTACTCTATAATTAATTAGTGACAAATTTAGTGACCAATTATAATTTTTTATTTATATTAGTGACTATTTTAGTAACCAATAAATTTTAATTTTGTAAATTGGTATCTAAATTGGTCACTATAGTGACTAACAACTTTTAGTCACTAAAATTGGTTACTAATTAATAAGACATTTTCTTATAATATGTAGAAGCTTGGAGATGATATACTCAATAAATTGATTCTTTGATTCTTGTTTGATTAATTTGATTATGTTTAAAACATGGACGAATGATAATTAAATAGTAATTGTGAAGAATTACCTATGGATAAACTAGAAAATTAATCTGCATCTTAATTATTTTTTTCATTCATTTGATCATCGTATGTATCAACAAAACTCCCATTTTATTTTACAGTTCTTTCTAAATTTTAGCTTTTGTAAAGGTAGCTTTTTAACGTAAAAAATACTAATGAATAAATGGAAATTTATGTCTTACATAAATGCTATATGCATATTGCTTCAAGCGTTTAAGTGTTTTAGTCTTCAATGCATCTCATAAATGATTAGATTGTATATTATTTGTAAAATTTCACTATATATTGTGAAGTTATACTGTAGATTAACGAGAAATATTTTGCATATCCTCTAATAGAATGTTTACTTTATATTATCTCAAAACAACATTTCTTTTACAACTACGAGTGACTTTGTTTACTTAATCAAAAGTAAAATTGTGTGCTTGAGTTTAATCTTAAAAGAAGATTAGCTAATAATCAGTGACTTTGTGTATTTGTCGTAATCTAAAGGTAACAAAATAATACTTCTAATTAAGATTGGTTAGTAAAATTCTTTGCAGTTTGAAAGAGCGAACTTGGTGTAACCTAATTTGTGATGAACTAGTATATAAACCAATGTGTTAACAGTCATTTTCTATTACATAGAGTAAAATAAATTCCTTGAAAAATACTATAAACATGTTTTAAATACTATGAGACCTAAAACTTCTAGTAGTCTTATAGAAAAAAAAAATCAAAGTTCTTTATAACCTTTATTTAAACTCCATTTTGTAGAGTTAATGGTTTCTTTATGAATATATAATTATGGGGATGATTCTAAAGAAATAGATATTTTGAAGTCATCTCTTACATTTGACTTTGAAATTAAAGTCCTTGGATCCCTAAATATCTTTTGGTAATAAAAAAGGAGATTTCATATTTGGATTATCCATCCTTGTCCCACAAGGCAACTAGTCCCAAGAAGCTAACCCAGGTACCCGTCCTCATTTCCCAAGGCAACCAGTCCAAGGAAGCTAACCCAGGTACTCGTTCTCATCTTCCAAAGTAACCCGTCCCAAGAAACCAACCCAGGTATTTGTCCTCATTCCCTAAGGCAACCTGTCCTAAGAAACCAACCCAGGTATTTGTCCTCATTCCCTAAGGCAACTTGTCCCAAGAAACCAACCTAGGTATCTGTCCTCATTCCCTAAGGCAACCTGTCCCAAAAAGTTGACCCAAGTATCCGTCCTTGTCCATTCCTAGATACCAGAAGAATCACTATAAACCACTCAGTGCACGACCTAGTCATGAGGTTAATTAAACCAATCTAATCATCCATAAAGAAAGGTAATAACATATTAAGTAATTTATCGTGATTATCAGGTAATTAGGACTATGAAACTAAGGCCTAACCAAGTAAGGTCCACAAAGTTTACTATAAAAGGCACATTTTATGAAATATACGCTTACGTTACTATTCTGACAACAAAGCCTAGTACCTTAGACTGACTTAAGTATCAAAGTGTCTTTTGTAGGCACCAATGGGATGGCAACGGGGCGGGGCGGGGACGGCTTTCACTATCCCATACCCATCCCCGTAAAAAATATTCATCCCCATCCCCATACCCATACCCAAACCCAAACCCAACGGGTATCAAACTTTTGTCTCATCCCCATCCCCACCGGGTAACGGGTATAATCTCGTACCCATATCCGTACCCGTTTTCTTACTACTTTAAATATTAATTTTAACTAATTTTTATAAAATAATAAAAATTACGGTAAAGGAAACATAATATTATCAAATATTCAATATTAGGAGGAGTATGGTTGTTTCTTTGATATCAAATACTTTGAAATAAATTATAATTGTTTACATTTTAGATTAGAATACCAAATAAAATTTAATGAGAACCAAAACATTTATTAAATTTGCAAACATTAATGAAACTTAGTTGATAAACTTTAAAAATATTTTTTAAAAAAACTATAAAAGGAAAAAATATTTTTTCAAAAAATATAAAAGGAAAAAATATTTAAATTAAAATATATTTTAAATGTTTGTTTACTTCAATTTTTTAAATTATAATGAATCTATATTTTATACACTAATAAAAGTTATAATACATCACTTGATCAAAATGACGCAAAGAA
>Ga0214545_1003221_pt1 | contig 31268 bp, 16 predicted proteins | sample CNSS4metaG_FD_160064 | JGI IMG/M metagenome (GOLD analysis project Ga0214545, IMG submission 160064) | Root nodule microbial communities from cowpea collected in UCLA plant growth center, Los Angeles, California, USA - CNSS4 | ecosystem: Host-associated > Plants > Roots > Nodule | place: USA...
TTTTAAAGTTATTTTTTATATATATATATATATATATATATATATATATATATATATATATATATATATATATATATATATATATTCCTTCCTGTAAAGAGAAAACCTTTTCTAAGAAAGAAAAATTAAAGAAAAATGTAAATACATGTATATTTTTATGTGTGATGATATTTAAATATAATTGTTAAAATAATGTTCACTACAAGAAAAATTGATATTATCGATGGTCAAAATTCATCGGTAATGGTCAAAATCCATCGCTAAATCAACATTTCCAACAGACTATCGATGGTAAAAAATATGTTAGTAAAACACTTGTCGGTAAAATTTTACCAACGAAAATCATGTTTCATTGGTTATTGCCGATAGAAATATCCATCAGTAAATCTGTCGATAATTACTTACGGAAAAATCCGTTAGTAAATTCGCAGGTAAAATTCATCGGTAATTACCGACTGAAAATCCGTCGTAATTGCCAAAAAATATGTTAGCAAATAACGTGCACTATTCATCTTCTTCCTCCTCCCTCTTTCATTTTTTTTCGTTTTCTTCTTCGTCGTCGCTGTCACCGCCGTCATCGTCGTCGCTGCCACTGTCGTCGTCATCTTCTTCTTCTTCTTCCTCCTTTTTCTTATTTTTCTTCTTCTCCTTCATCTTCTCTTTCTTCCTCCTCTTCTTCTTTTCCTCCTTCTCCTTTTTCTTTTCCTTCTTCTCCTTTTTCTTCTTTTCTTTTTCTTCTTCTTCTTCTCATTCTCCTTCTTCTTCTTCTTCTTCTTCTTCTCTTTCTTCTTCTCCTTCTTTTTCTTCTTATTCTTCTCCTTCCTCTTTTCTTCTTCTTCTTCTCATCTTCTTTTAAGGTGAGCTTTGGACGGGAAAATTCGTCAATAAAAAAATTTTTAAATTATCGACAAATTTTATCAACGAATTTTAAGTTATGTAAGTACCGACAAATTTTACCGACGGAAAAATTCATCGCAATACAAATTTGGACAGGAAATTTCTCGCTTCTTTTACTAACGGATAAATTCGTCGATAAATTTGTCGGTAAAGAAAATTTGAATTACTAACGAATTTTTCTATCAATAAATGAAATCTGTATTACTGACAAAAAAAATTATCAGTAATTAAAATATAAAAATCCGTCAGTAAAATCAGTCGATAAAACCCGTCGATAATTCAAATTTATCGACTAAAACATATTCGTAGTGGTTATAATAAATAAATATAAAGAATTATATGCATATCTGTTTTCTTTTTGAGATAAATAAATTGAATCTTACATACTCATTAATCATTAAGGTTGAGACATGTGTCAAAGTTCCAAGAATATAGTTAAAAATATTTATAAATCATTCATCAACAAAATTTTGCATAGATGCTAGTTTTTAGAATAATATTTTTAACAAATACATAATTTACAATCATTGTGGTTACAAATTAAACATAAAACCAATTGTGGTTACAAATTAAACATAAAACCAACTAAATCATTTTTTAAGAGGAAATCCAGTAATTTTTATGTATGAAAAATTAAGGAATTCAATCTTAAAACACATAATTGCTATAAACGGATCAACTCTTATAAAAAAAGTTAAATATGTTTTTGGTCCCTCAATTTCAAGGAATTTTAAAATTAGTCTCTCTTCAAAATTTTATATCAATTTAGTTATTCATATTTAGAAATGCGTGGATTTAGTCATTCTTATCAAATTTTGTTAATTTTATTTGACATTTTAAATGAAAATGTGTCAAACGGTGTAAACAATTCAAATATTATCATAAAAATGCGCTTGAAACATTAGATAAACTTAACAAAATTTGATTGAAAGGACTAAATTCACGCATTTTAAAAAATGAAAGACTAAATTGGTCAAATTTTTTGAAGAGGGACTAATTTCAAATTTCACTAAAACTTGAGGGACCAAAAACATATTTAACCCTAAAAATATTATTTTCCACAATCCAACTTTTAATTTATAATTTCATATAATTAAATTATATATATATATATATATATATATACACACACGGAGTTTAGCGGGAACCTCCCCAAATTTTTTTATATTAATTTATATATAATTTTTTTTTTAACTTTAATATATTTTTATATATTTTTAATATTTGGTATCTTAAAAAATTGGTTTAATTATGTCTTTGGTCCCCATTTTGGAGTCAAAATCTCAAATTGGTACCCAAATTTTTAAAAGTCTCTAAATAGTCCCTTTTTTGTTGAAACGTCTCACGTTTGCTCTTTCCGTTAAGTCAAGGTTGAAGCCGTTAGAGGGAGTGCCACGTGTCAGTTCCTCGATTTTTTAAATTTTTTTTTGAATTTTTTTTATTATTTTTTTAAAAAAAATCAAAAAATTGCCACGTGTCAAGATGTCATTGTGCCATGTGACAGTGACAGTGACACGTGTCAGTATTATGCCAGGTGTCATTTTCTTAGTCTCAATTTGGTCCCTTTATTTTAATCTGTCTCAATTTAGTCTCAATTTTTGTAAAAAATGAGCAATTTTGTCCCTCTTCAAATTGAAACAAAATTTAATTTTATATAAATGTTATACAAATATTTTTATTAAATTTGATATTTTTATTCAAATTGATATTTTTATTATATATTTTTAACATAGCTAAGTTTATTTAAAACTATGTTTCATATTCAACTTTACTTAAAATTGTTTTCAAATTTTAAATTTATATGCGTTTTATTGTAACATGAACTAGTTAATTTATGAATTTTTTTCTATTAACAACTTTTAAACCATTTTAAATGAAGTTCAATGTAAAATATGAATTAAATGAACTTAATTTGGTTAAAAATATTTACTTGAAATATCAATTTTGATGGAAATATTTGTGTATATTTATATAGAAATTAAATTTGATTTCAATTTGGATAAAATTGCTAATTTTTACAAAAATTAGGACTAAATTGAGACAAATTAAAATAAAGGGACCAAATTGAGGCTAAGAAAATAACACCTGACATAATACTGACACGTGTCACTGCCACGTGGCACGATGACATCTTGACACAAGGCAATTTTTTGATTTTTTTTTTCAAAATTCAAAAATAAAAAAAATTAATAAACAAATTAATAAAAAAAATTCAAAAAAATGAGGAACTGACACGTGGCACTCCCTCTAACGGCGTCAACTTTGACTTAACGAAAAGGGCTAACGTGAGACGTTTCAACAAAAAAGGGGACCATTTTTAGACTTTTAAAAATTTGGGTACCATTTTGAGATTTTGACTCCAAAATGGGAACCAAAGGCATAATTAAACCTAAAAAATTTTACACATCTATATAAAAATGTAAGTATTTTTATTTTTTTTCATAATAAGTTTTTAAATGTGATTGATTATCATATATTTTTTTTTAATAATTACATCTCACAATTTTTGATTGGACTACGATAAATTATTGTTTGGTTTGAAATTTTTTTTAAATAGGTATATTGATGAAAAATAAAAGTATAAATTTATTTTTTAAAAGTGATAAAAGAAAAACTATATGTGAAGATAAAAACATGACAATACGGTTATGTATAATGAAAGTTTGTGAAGACTTGTTGAATTAATATATTTGCATTAATAAAATGAAGAATGAATTTCTTGCCAACAATATGGTTATGTACATCGAAGAAAAAAATAGCTAAATATTTTAATTTTGATTCAATTATAAATAAGTTAAAAAATATAAAGGAACGAAGGACAATCCTTCATATATATGTGACCGATTTTATAGTTACAATTATATTAAAGTATATATTCATTTTTATTGCATCAGTGAATTTAAATATATAAATTTTGAATGTATTATTTTAACTCCCACCAATATATATATATATATATATATATATATATATATATATATATATATTAGTTTTATTTTATAAGTTATTTAAGATATCTACTAGATTCTATTAATAGTATCATGATGTGTGCGGTTCCATTAGAATGCATGATCAACATCAAATGAAATTATTTATTTTAACAAGTAATTAGTTAACTCTTTCTTTTCTTTTCCATGTAGTTAGGTGTTGTTGACTTACACACATTTTTTCTATTTAATTATATGTTTGTTTATATATATGTGAAAGTTACAACATGATTTCCCTCTGAAACAAGTTTATACATTTAGTTAATTACGTGTTGTTGTTGCATTGACGAATGTGGAGAGGGTTTAGAGATATAGTGAATTTTTTGTGACAACTTAGAAATATGTATGCAAGACCAAGACATTCCCAATGAAAAGAAAGAAGAGAATAAAAATGCAAATAAAGAAGAGAATGTTGGGTTTAACCCTAGTAAAAATGTACCAGTTTTGGAAACTCTTTAGGTCAGAAAGTTGGTAATTCTAGAAAATGTGTAGCAAAATAGTGCCTAACACTATATATGCTTTCTTCATTGTAATTTAGGTCAAATTGGGATAAAGTTAGGTAAGTTAAGCCTAATCAAAACACTGATCCATATATAAATGGAGAAAAAAATGTAACCTATTGTAAACTAATTAAATCATGATGATATCATTTATTGTGTGTGTCCACTGGTACACCCACAACTATGGCTGCCTTCAAAGTTGGTTAACTTTTAAATTTTATTCACAATTTTAGTCTTATCTTCTTCTTCTTCTTCTTTTTTTTTTTTATGGGATTTTAGTCTTTTTATTATTATTTTTTACATTTTGATTAACTAAATAAATCATCTTGATGGTACATTAAATGAATATGTTTAAGTGTATAATTCAACTGGTCCAAAACAAAATAAATAAATGCATGTAAAATTGAAACTGAAAAAAAAGGTTGTGGATTTTTTTTTTTAAATAAAAAAATTGTGAATAGAAATTAAAGGAAGCCAACATTATAATTAGATCTATTAATTCATAGATTTACTTAAATATAATTTTCATCATTTATTGAAAATAAAAAATTCTTAGTTTTTTTTATTTAATGAATCATATATATATATATATATATATATATAATTTTTCTTCAAAAATATTTAAGAAGTTTACATGTTACAAAATTTGTGTGATATGATGATGAACAAGTAAAAAACATTCCCTTTTTTAGTGATGAGATGTGGAAGGTGGAAGCAGTTGAGAGATGTTAGTATCATAATTCACATGCTAATGAATAAGTTGGTTGCAACCTCAGCCATGGCTAACTACTTAAATATATTTCCCATGAGAGATATCTTATGCCACAGTTATTATAATAAGACACACCTTAATGTGAGCTAGTTTTATATTTTAATACTTTAAAAAAAATAAATAAAGAAGTTGTATGTTCATACTATAATGCAGACATAGAGAGCACAGAGAAGATAGTAGTAACGTAAACAAGTTACATACCTAAAAACAAGAAATGGTTTATAAAGGAAAAATAATTTTATGAACAATGTTATAATTATATATACAAAAATCCCAAAAAGAATGTGGAGTAATAATTAGGTAATCAATAATAGAAAGAATGAGTGGGGGAACTTAATTAAAGAATGTGAGTGTGAGTGACTTAATTGTCAAGGTTCGTATGCATATAGAAGGTTTTGTTTTGTAATGTTATTATGGGTTGAATGAAACACTTTTAATTGAAGTAGGTAACATAACATAGATTTTGGAATTTTTTGTGTATGTGTTTGTGTTTTTTATGTTGTTATTGGTGATTGAAATTGTGGCAGAATGATAAAAATAATTTAAGAAATATAGAGGCGTTATCATAGTTTATGAAAAATTATAGAGAATTTGTAAAAAATAAATAGTCTTTGAAACTAAATTTGGGTTGTAGATTACATGTGACGAAGGTATTAACATCCTACAACGTCCGTTCTAAGACAGTTCGCTCTAATTAAGTATGCACAATAAAAGTAGATTTTTTAAAATATTTGTTGTTCTCCAAATATCAAACAAAATGATGCATACACAAAATTCTCCAAAATAAAAAAAGTAGATTTTTTTATTTTTTGGGTCTGGAAAAAATTCGACATTGCTCCTACTTATTCTCATTGAAAATTAGAAATCAGGGTTACGGGGACTACATAGTTCTATATTTATATTAGTATTTTATTAAATAATTTAATTTAAATTAATTCTCATAACAATTTTACTTTTTTTTTTATTTAAATCTATGAAATGGGAATTACTTTTAAAATGTTGATTTTTTTAAAATTTATATTTTGACACAATTCATTTAAATTTATTTTCTAAAAAGACTAAATCTATTTACATTAATATTTTATTAAATAATTTGATTTAAATATTATTTAAAAATCCTTTTTATCTAAATTTATTTTTTAATTAATTCTCATAACAATTTTAAAAAATAAAACATAAAATCAGGTAACAAGATGATATTTTTACACAGGATAATAAATAAACACTATCTATATCCGACCTGATGCATTATCGTTGGTAAACATAAGAGAGGAAGAAGAGCCAAATGTGAGGAGAGAATCCAAATTAGGCAAGATATATGAACGAAAAGAAGGTAGATAGAAAAAGAAAGAGCTTTAGAAGCGAGACAGAGTTTATGAAGTTTTGGTTTGATGAGTTGTTTTTACATCCTTTTTATCCACTGTGATGCTTCAAGTTTTGAACAGCAGCTTTTAGTTGACGTGTTCACTTACCCTATGGAAGAAGAGAAGGAAGTGAATGTACTTGGTGATGAATAATTGAAGATGTTTTGAAGAAGGGTGGAAGAATAATGGAAAAGCCATGGCATGATAGCAACTTAAAAAGAAATTAGTACTTTGGTTGTCTTGGACAAAATTGAAATGCTCTCAAACCAATGTGGCACCAAACAAGGGGGACATCCTTAGCTTTGCTGTGAATTCTTTATGGAAACTATGATTTCGACATGTCAGAGACAACCTACCTCCTACCTAGCTACCTATGCCCTTATTTTTATTCCCATGTGAACCCTCTCTCCCCCTCTTCAAACACACACATAAACACTTCATTTCACTCCAAATTTTTTGTTATTTTTTACTTAACATTAAAAATATATTATTTTTCAAATTTTTAAAATATTTTTAATATATTTTAAAACTTTAAAATTAATGATCACTAGTGTATTTTAAAGATAGAGTTAAATATGTTTTTGGTCTCTTAACTTTCAGTGAACTTTGAAATTAGTCCATTTCGAATCTTTGGACCAATTTAGTCATTTTAATCAAAATTTTTAAGTTTATTTGACATTTTAAGCGTGTTTCATAGTAGTATTTGACTTAACATTAAAGCAAAAATGTGTTAAACAATATAAACAACTCAAATACAATCTTGAAATACATACAAAACATCAAATAAACCCAACAAAATTTGATTAAAATGACTAAATTCATGTATTTTGAAATATGAAGGACTAAATTGGTCCAAAATTTCAAAATAAACTAATTCCAAAATTCATTAAAAATTAAAGGACAAAAAATACTTAACCCTTAAAGATATAACAGAGAAACAATACAAAAGAATCAAGTAAAATATTCAAATTTATTGAAAGAGTCCAGTTTCGAGTTTAGGTTCTCTACTAGATTTTTGTGTACTATTTTTCTTTCTGTTGTGTTTTCAAAATATATTTTTCACACTAATTTTAAAATTTTAAAATATATTAAAAATATTTTAAAAACATCAAAGTAGAATGTATTTAATACTCGATATAAAACAACACAAAAAGAACTCAGGGGGACTCTAACACAAGTGTAAAGTTTCTTCCCAATCTTTGCCTCAAAACCCCTTTGCTTCCCTCTCTTTCCCTACTCCACTTTTTAATTCTCTCTCTCACATTTTCTTTTTTCTTTTTCTTTCTTTCTTTGTTGTCTCTGTTATGTTCTTTTCTCTCCTCTTAAGACACCTCACACCTCAACCATTTTCATGTCAAACCTACTTCTATGCACCCAATTCAATCATCATATTTTAAAAAAATATATATATATATATATATATATATATATATATATATATATATATATTATTTATAAGTTGACATAGCAATTATTAAACTTGCAAGATGCAAGTAATCGATAAGAATAATAAAATGGGTCTCTGATATCCATAGCCGACCTCAATAACACTTATAATATATATATTTATGTACATAGCCTTTCAAGACAATTAGTCCCTATCCCTATAACGTGATCATAACTTAATTATTTTATTTTATGTTGTGGGTTTTTTCATTTTTGTGTCTGAAATTACAGAAAGGAAGCATGTTAGCATTAAAATAAACAGAAAAAGAATGGAGTTCCATTTGAAGCACATGGGATGGTGAAGACCAGAAAAAGGGACTCATCGGTGCCTCCGTGACGCACAAACCCTCACTTTTCCATCACGGGATCATTTGATAGCAACCACTTCATACATATTATTAGGGCAAGCTCAATCATGCACGTAATTAACAAGTTTTTCTTCAAACAAATATTCATATCCATGTTCATAATTTCTCATTAAAGTGCTATAACTTTTGTTTAGTACGACAAATAAAAATTAAATTGTTGGTATAAATAATTCACGCTCATAAGTATACTTTTATTTCAATTTTCGTTCCAAAGATTTCCAAAACTAAACTATCATCCTATCCGAGTTCATCAAGATTAATTATCAACTTTGATATTAGATTTATATAAAAAAAATACAACATCAATAAAATATGAATTTAATTTATATAAAAAATTAAGGGTTAAATATGCATTTGGTCCCTCAAGTTTCAGTGAATTTTGGAATTAGTTCATCTTCGAAACTTTATACCAATTTAGTCTTTTATCTTTAGAAATGCATGAATTTAGTCATTCTTACTAAATTTTGTTAAGTTTATTTGACATTTTAAATGCATTTTATGATAATATTTGAGTTAATATTGAAGCAAAAAATATGTCAAACGGTATAAACAATTCAAATACTATCATGAGATGCGCTTGAAATGTCAGCTAAACTTAACAAAGTTTGGTTAAAAAGACTAAATTCACGCATTTTTAAAGATGAATGACTAAATTGATCAAAAGTTTTGAAGAGAAACTAATTCCAAATTTCACTGAAACTTGAGGGACAAAAACATATTTAACCCAAAAATTAATATTACTCTAACTCAAAATTATTTAAATTTATAATTTTTGTTTGATGTAAAACTTAGACTCGTACTTAAATTCGTAATATAAATCTTATTTAAACTCTTTTTACTTAATAATAACTTTCTTTTTGTTTTAAATATTTTTATGTGTTTATTGTGAGTAAGCTTAATATTTGTTTATTATATCAATGCATTATATTTCTGTACGATGAATTAGTAAAATTTTGTTCACTTTTCGATTTGTATATTCAAAATTTAATAAGCGAAATTCTTGATAACCTAAACTCAAGTTGTACATAATATTAATTTATGTTTGCCAAAAAGATAAGATTAGTTGGTGACGCAAGCGTAACACAGATAAAATAGTCCTCAATTGGTATGAGTGTCAACACAAATTCTTTTAAATGTATAGAAACAAAGATATTTTAATATTTGAATTTAATCGAATTATGGCTTGTGTGATGTAATGGTGTCTTTGACATTATTACATGTCTTTGCATTTTTTTATGAAGCTTCACAATTTTTTATAACACAATATAAGGAGAAAAGTTTGAAGTTGAACGCAAAGTGAAATGTTTAGATAATAGAAGATTATAAAATAAATTTAGATTAAGAAATAAGAGATGAAGATGAAGATGCATGCATCTTCAAAAGTTAATGTTATTGTTTAATGTTTATATCTTCATAAACAATTAGGTTCATCACAGATTTCAATAACGTGTGGTCGCTAGATTTTTTTGTCAGGTTATTTTTTTCTACAATTATGTTAGAGGCTTACTTGTGTTAATTATATAATTTAGTTAACTTCTAGTTAATAACAAAGTGAAGGTGATAAGGGTTTATATTCACATTTTTTTAATTATGTTATTCGTACTAAATGTTTACTAATTAGGTCACTAATGAATTTTGAATAAAAAATCACTAAAATCAACAATGATGATTAAAAAGATGTTTAAGTCCCATATAAAAATTTTAAAGTAATAATGTATTCTGAACCTTTGTTAGAATAAATCACCATTAAAAATGCTAAGTATAGTAGTAAAGTAACCTAAAAAGATGCCAATAACTCCAACCATAGAATATTATGAAGTTTATTACGAAATGCATGGCGTGAAAAAATAATAAGGAACCTTTATGTTGAGAATAAGGAAGGAACAATATACAGTGCGTGTATATCATATCATATTAATTTTCAATATATTGAAGTATATCAAATGAATTTCCAATACATTGAAGTTTAAGGTATTTTTAAGGTATTTTATAGATAAATCAGAAAATAAAATATGTTTTATTTATTAAAAATATGATATAACAGGTTAAAATCAAATTCCAAGAAGGTCAATGAGACACATTTTATAAAAAAAGAAAATTTTTAAATAAACTATATTTAAACTCACATAATTTAACGTTGTGAAAAATGACACACTTTCTTTTCATTTTTTATTTTGGCCCGATTGGTTATTGGTTGGGCTTATAATGTATTTTAGTTTCTGGGATTTCTTTTTGCTCCCAATGTTTTTCTTATGCACCCGTATAAATTTTAAAATGTCAATTTTACCCCTATTGCATTAAATGACAACAAAGGAGAATTTGTATGCCATGTGGTGTTGTATTCTTGTTTTGTTCTGTTGCACAGTTGTGATATTGATTTGAGCTCGTTGTTCATTTGAAGGATTGAGTAGATTTTGGTAAGATTAAGTTAAAGTGAAGGTATTGAAACTTGAAGGTGGGTAAGAAATTTACGTTTGATTTTGAATTTTTTGGTTTTATTGGTTTAAAATTCTTTTTAGATTGTGTAATTGAGATATTTTTGAATTATGCAACTTAAAAGTCCTTTGGATTGTGCATTTTTGGAAGTGATAGGTGATTGATTATGAACCATGAATCTTAAACTAGATAATAGTATTTTAGATTATATAATAAAGAAGTTAATATTAATTTCTAGTATGTTCAATTTAAAATGTAATTTTACATTTTGAATTATATAATTTGAAATTTAAAATTGTTTCAAATTATTTGGATTATACAATAATTCGGAAGACAAAATAGTATGCGATATAAATATTAAAAAATATAGAATAGAAAGACAATATGAAATCGTATAAAATAATTGTCTTCACGTCATAACCAGAGTCAAAGTTTCAATCAATTAGTTTGTTAAGGGGATTTAAAAGGTTGAAATAGCTAAAACAAATTTAAAAAATAGACTTTTTATTTAAAATTTATTTATTTTTATGCAAAATAATTTATTAAATTGTTATAATTAATTTCACTTAATATTTTTTAATAGATAATAAGGTTAATCTATCTAATATTTTTTGAGACATTATTAATTTTAAATAAGTTTTTATTATTTTTAGTTTTAAGAAATTCTGAAAAAACTGACAGTGATATCGTTAACATTATTATTCTATAAGCTATATATGACTTTGAAAAAGACTCTTATTTTATATATAATTAAGAATGTTAATTAGTTTATCATTTTTCAAATTTATAATTTCTCTTAAGATATTTTATTTTGAAAATAAATCAAATCTATCAATATCCATCAAATGATCATGTTTTAAAGATTTTATATAATTTCTCTATTTATTTGTTTTTGAACATATTTATCTATTGTTTTATTTTTTGCCAATCTCATTTTCAAATTAATCCATTCATTCATTTTAGTAATATACTTATTTGATATTGTTGGGTATTGGGCTCCCTTCCTATGTGGAGAAAAGACCCAAAATTTGAGAAGCTCATGTCTCACTTAACCTAGTGGAGAGGAGGCTATAAAATAAAGAGAGAGGCAGAACAATAGAGTCAGAATACACTGAAAGCCCTAACACATAGAGGGAGAGGTAAAGGAAAAATTTTGTTCACGTTTTTCATAAAGCTGTTCGGCGTTGCGGATTCGTTCACCGTTGGATCGGGCTGAAATTTTTACAGCAGGTTCGGAACTCATTGCTCTTCATTCTGACCGGTCGGATCTTTGATACGAGGTCTGAGTTAGGAGATATTAATTTCGCACTGCAGCAGTGATTTGTAGAGGTTTTCCTCTCTTGTTCTTCTCTATTTGAAAGCTTTGTTGCTTTGTTATTTGGTTGGGTGTTGGCACTAATTTGTGCTATTGATTGAGACTCTTTTGTACTCTTGTTGATCATAGTGAAGCTATTTCTTTGGTCTGGACGACTCGTGGTTTTTACCCTTGATTTGAGGGGTTTTCCACGTTAAAAATCTTGGTGCCTTTATTTGTGCTTTTGTTGATTTATTATTGCTGCTCTTTGATTATTGCTCCTCATAGATTCTTGCAAGTTAGGAGAAATTATATCCGCTGCATTCTCTGGTATATTGTTTGTTGTTGTTTTCCCCATCAGATATTTCATGTTTCTTCAACTTAGTACTAAGATTTCTCTGACCATTGTTACATTTGTTAGCTAGTTTACTTGTACAAGAAACAACATTAAATAATTTGCAGCAAAAAATAAAAGACTCTATTTAAATCTCTAGAACAAATTAACCATCTTCTTTTGTATTTCTTTCCATTAGGCCTATAATTTATATTCTTTGGAAAATCTATATTAGTGATTTTAACAAGACCCTTTACTACCAATATTTTCTAATTCATTTTTCTTATATATTTTCATAAATTTATTCATAGTTCCTTTCTATGATGTAATTAAAATCTCAATTCTTCTTTTCTTTTGGAATTTTGAATAGCCTAATTCAGATTTTCTAGTTAATATATCTATATATTTCTATATCAAATAAGAAACTATAATATATAAAACACTACTAAAGATAAGTATATAAAAATAATGAGTTTAAAATAATAAAACCTGGTTCTGGTTGTTAAGAAGGTAAACTCGATAGTAGACTTTTAGTATATTGAAGTCTTAAGACTTTATCTCCTTCTCAAGTCTTAAGTAAACTCGATAGTGCTAAAATTTTGGCAACTAGTCCTAGGCATATGAATCTTTAGATTGATCGTTGGTATCTTTGAAAAGAGGTACGAGGTTATAGTAATGTTATTTGCCATTTTGAAGTATTTAATGTAAATAATGTATTATTAATGATTCAATTGAACTGGATGATTTGTGATGAGGTTGGATCAAAATAGGAAACATATGTATGCGATGGTGTGATAATTTAAGTTTTACGAGAATGTGATGTATGGACGAGGTGAGATTGTTGTATTTACTTTAGTTTGATATGAATGGTGTGGAATGAGAGAGTTAGTGATCTCTAAGGTGGAAATGCTAATGTATGATTGATGTGTGGAATATATTAATGGCATGACTTGTGTTAAGAATATCTTGACTCTACTAAGCATTTGACTCATAGAGAAAAAAAAATACTTAGATTGAAAATTGAAAGAGGTCATTATGTGTAGTTTTGACTTCAGCGTTAAAATTACATGTCAATGATTTACCATGTTATACATGTTGGATTGAGGTATGGTCATGGGATGGCAAGGAAGAGCCCTGGAAATGCAGGGGTGAGTATAACAAGTGCATGGTCTTAGAGTATCATCAATACATTGAGTCCTCCAGAGGTCTTTGTGTAATTATAATGTGTTTGAAATGATGTGTATGTGATCATGTGAGATTTTGGTGATGGTTTAACTATTGCTTGTTAAATGATATGTACTATGGTTATAATTGTGTCATAACCTAAAAATGTCAAATGATAAGCTAAAAACTTAAATTTCATGAAAATATATAAATCCTAGTGCATGATTTTACATTTCGAGAAGAAGTTAAATTTTGAGAAATGAGGAAATATATTACCTAGTGCTAAGCTTAATAAGATGATTTACTAATTCCTTCTCTAGATTATAGATCATTTTTTTAAAAGGAGAGGAAAATACCCCTTACACTCTTTTTGGAATTATGCTTTGTTGTATTTGGTGATATGTAATATGTAAGAGGAAGGAAAGTAGAAAAATTGCAAGGATAATCTTCAAGTTATTGAAGCTAAAATGGAAGGAAATATAAGAGTGGCTCAAAAGGCTAGTTAAGATTTTAAAAGAAGACCAGTTGGCTTTTGTATTATGACCAATTTGTCCTATTGAGTCAATATGTATGTCATGAGTGCTAGAATAAATATGAAAAATGAAAAAGAATACATAATAATATAAGAAGAGTGATTATGAGCTTAACAAGAGATAATATTTGTGCTAAAAATATTTCTTTAGTTTCTATTTCTTTGGCTCTTAATTGGAGTTGGGTATCAGGACAAAAGCTCGCAGATTACCTATATAATCCACAACTTCCACATGTATGGATTTGTATTGTTAAATTAAAACAATTTCGAAACTCATGGCTATGCATAAACACTTGTTTGTATCTTTTATGTTATTAAATATATATTATACTAAAAAATATTTAGATGTTGAGGAAAAAAATAATAAATACAAAAGATAGAGCATGTGCAAAAATATATAGTAGTCTATCTAAAAATACAAAAGGATAGACTATATAGAAATATTTAAAGTTAACTTGCTGAAAATACAAATCAATGTATGGATAATCTAGTCTAATGTGTATATCTAGACTCGTCTAATCAGTCAATCAATAGACTAATCCAATATGTGTTGCTAGACTTGTGTAATCAATATATGGATCCACTCATCTAATGTGTATTGTTAGACTCATATTATCAGTGTATAGACAAACTCGTCTAATGTATATCTCAAGACTCATATAATTAGAGAATAGATAGAATAGTTTAATGAATATTAATATGCGTGTCTAACATGTATATGAACATAACTGTCTAATGTTAATGTATATTGCTAGACTTGTCCAATGAATGTATGAAAAATCTCGTTTAGTGTGTGTTGCAATACCCGTCTGATGATATGATTCCAAACGAAAGAGATGCAAATATTTAGGGTTTAGAATCAATTAAGAACAAAAAATTGGAAATTTTCAATAAAATAGAAAAAACCAGGATAAAGGAAAAGGCGCCACAAACCAAGGTTTGATGAGCCTAAGGAGGTCTGCCACAATAATTAGGGAAGTCCTTATAATATTGCAAGATGTAGGGAAAATCCTAATAGAGATAACCTCAAAATTAATTTTTTGGCAAAAGTTTTCTCCTTTATTATGAATTCCAAAAGGTTTAAAAATATAAATTTTGTTTTAGGTTTTGCCACATTTGCAAGTAAATATAAGGAAATTACAATCCCTAAATTCCAAGAAAAGATAATATGTTTTATTCTCATAATAATAATAATAATAATAATAATAATAATAATAATAAAAAATCTACTCTATATAGTAAAATAACAATATCACATACTCTTCAAATACTTTATTTTTCAAGGATTCTCAAATAGTAAACTATATATATATAAGGCATACTTTATTTGCAAAATTAATAATACATTCATGGAAATAAATTACTGTTTTATTCTTATTATTTGTCTTAAATGTCATTGATGGAAATTTATGTCAATTTAATTTTTTATTAATATTAGTAAAGTAAAACTTACCCCACATGTAAACATTATTTCTTCTTTAAAAAATATCTACACTTTCTAAAGTAAATAATTAACTTTTAAAAAATATACCTTTACCCTCCCATTTTCCTGACTAAAACCAACTCACGGATTTGCATTGCTGGATAGAAGTTTGAATGCAGAGTTTTTATACTTGGTCCACACAATACATGGTTTAACCCATTTTTACATTTGGATTTTTGCAACCTACATGAAATTTGCCTTACCAAGCTCATTTTTTACAAAATTTATTTTTTCTTGTTTAATGGGTCACACATATATATATATATATATATATATATATATATATATATATATATGAAACAATACCACTACATTAAAGGTTTTATGTTAAAATTATATATTTTTTTATATTATGCTAATATATGTTGATTTTTATTATAGATTGCATATATTATTTTCTATTTTTAGAAATTATATAATTAGTTAAAAATAAAATTTGTTTTTAATTTTTCTAAAAACCTTTTGATTTGTCTTTTCTCTAATTTCATGTACCGCATCAACCATCTTCAACATTCCCGTGTTCTTCTTCCATGTGAACAGTGAACAAGATCATTCATTGTGTTGGCCTATCCATTCCCATGATCCAAACCCAAATTACCTAACTCCCATTATAATTCGTGCCAAATTCACTACTTCTTCCCAAACTTCTTCAATTTTTCATTTCCAGTATTCACAAAGGTTTCAGATTTGGCTTTTTACAGCATCACAGTGGAGCAAGGAAGCAAGTGCTCATGACTACAATTGCAACAATGCTATCTTCCTCCCTCTCGGGTCCACCCTTTTATTCCTCTTTCTCAAATCCTACCCCTTCATTCACTTTCAAAACCATCACCGTCAAAAGACCAAGACCTAGAGCCAGAACTAGCACAAGCTTCACATGGCTGAATCCTCAACCCCGTGGTATTTTGGTCGAGGCAACACCGCCAAGTTCACCTCCTTCCCCTTCTCCAAGAGATGGATCCATCAAGGTGCTTGCGCTTCCTGAGAACCGTGCTGATGACATTCAAGCTGAGACCAGAGCCTTGGCTCGTGCAGCCAATGCTTCTGTCTACTCGCCTCAGCTTGTGGCCTCCAAATATGGCTCTCAGCCCATGAAGGTTTTCAACTTTTTTTCTTTTCTGCTTCTCCCGAAGTTTGAGTCTTTCTGGGATTATCTTTTGTGGGTGTGGTTTGGTTTTGTGAATTGATTTTACCCTTTTTCTTGGTAGGTGGTGGGAAGGGCTCTTCAGGTTTTGACTGCGGTGGGCTTGTTTGGGTTGAAGCTGTTGGTAGACCAGAAAAGTGGAGTGCTTGATCAGAATAAAAGGATTCGTGCAATTGAGCTTAGGGACACATTCACTCGGCTGGGACCAACTTTTGTCAAATTGGGTCAGGGGTTGTCTACCAGGCCTGATATATGTCCACCTGAGTATCTGGAGGAGCTCTCTGAACTTCAAGTATTGAATTTTATGTACTCTTTCACCTCTTTATTTGATTTGGGGTGGTGTAGCCTGTTAGGTTTTTCTAGTAAAGCATGTTCTAGGAATTGATTAACTTCGCTTTGGTGACAATAATGATAGGTTTCGTGATTATGTCTATATGCAACAAAGGAGGATCCTCACTATTTCATTTGACCTTATGGTCTCTGCAAATTTCTTCTTTAACCCAACTGACTGACATTGTGTGATTCCTGTAACTGATCTCATGTAGTGAGATAAGAATTTTACTGTATATGGTCTTATATTAACAATGGACAATGTTGATGATATTCAATGAAAATTTTCACTAGTTATGGAGTCTCTATTAGTAGTGAGATGTGGTCTATGTATATTTGTTTGTGTTGTGAAGATGTTTATGAATGAACTTGTTACTTAGGTTGTCTTCATTATTTCTGTGCTTTATCAGGATGGATTGCCAACGTTTCCTGATGAACAGGCCTTTGAATGCATAGAGAGGGAACTAGGATTATCTATTGACTCTATTTTCTCTTCTATATCTCCAAGGGCTGTAGCAGCAGCCAGTTTGGGTCAAGTTTATAAAGGCACGTTGAAGTACTCTGGGAAACTTGTTGCTATTAAGGTGCAACGCCCTGACATTGAAGAAGCTATAGGATTGGACTTCTACCTAATTAGAGGTCTAGGGTTTCTAATAAATAAATATGTGAACTTTATCACCAGTGATGTTGTTGCCCTTGTTGACGAATTTGCACGTAGAGTTTTTCAAGAGCTCAACTATGTGCAGGTTATTTCTTCTGCCCATATCAAACTTTGTATTTTAGTTTAATCCAAGCATGCATGATTCATATATTACCAATTTCCGCATCCTATTCTTTTTCTCTATGAACACAGTTTTAAGTTGTGGTCACAGTAATGGTTGCTGTTTTGTGGCAATCCTTATTGATTTGGTAATTGCAGTCATGGTGACTGTGGCTGTGGACCTTTCTAAAACCTTGTTTATGAAGATAAAAACAAAATTAAACATTGAGCCTTTTGCAGATTTGCCAAAATTTAGGCAAAAAAAACAGGCATATAACCATAGTATCTTTTTCCAATTGTAATTCAAATCTTCCCTAGGATGATATGTGTGTGTGCGTCATGTATAAGTTATGTAAGATATTTGTTGGGATTGAATGTTAATTTTGACAGGTTCCTGCAGGAGGGACAAAATGCAAGGAGATTCAAAAAATTGTATGCTGACAAGGAAAATATCTTTGTTCCTGATGTTTTCTGGGACTATACAAGTGTTAAAGTTCTAACAATGGAGTGGGTTGATGGAGTAAAACTAAGTGAGCAAGAAGCAATTGAGAGACAAGGATTAAAAGTCTTGGATCTGGTAAACGCAGGCATACAGTGCAGTCTCAGACAGTTACTTGAGTATGGATATTTTCATGCAGATCCTCACCCTGGGAATCTTTTGGCAACACCTGAGGGAAAACTTGCCTTTCTCGATTTTGGCATGATGAGTGAGACTCCAGAAGAAGCAAGATATGCCATAATTGGTCATGTTGTTCACTTGGTTAACCGAGATTATGAGGCCATGGCTCGTGACTACTATGATCTTGATTTTTTATCAAGGGATGTTGATGTATCTCCAATTGTGCCAGCACTTAGGAACTTTTTTGATGATGCACTTAATTATACTGTGAGTGAGCTCAACTTCAAGACACTAGTAGATGGTCTGGGAAATGTTTTGTATCAGTATCCATTTAATGGTAAGATAGACTATGCTTATCTTTTCCGATAATTTATTTTCCAATATTAGAGGAGTGACTTGTAATCAATTACCGCTTATTCCTAAATCCAAACTTTCTCTTGGATTTTGTTTTCCTGATTTTTGTTTTTCTGTTCTTTTCCTCTTCCGTTGACAGTTCCTGCATACTACGCGTTAATATTACGGTCTCTCACAGTTTTAGAAGGTTTAGCATTATATGCTGATCCCAATTTTAAGGTACTTGCTGCATCATACCCATATTTTGCTAAAAGGCTTCTAACAGATCCAAATCCATATCTAAGAGATGCTCTTATAGAGTTGCTTTTCAAGGATGGGAAGTTCAGGTTTGAAATATGCTACTATCTTATATCCATTGTGATTTGAACTTGGTGCTGTAGAATAATTTATATTAGTGCAGTTGAATATTCATTAATCTGGTCTGGTGCAGATGGAATAGACTTGAAAATCTGCTAACGCAGGGGAAAAAAGATAGAGATTTCTCTGCTAAGGAGGCTTTACAACCTGTCCTGAAGGTATTATTGAGTGCAGATGGTGAAGACTTGAGGAATCTTGTTATAAAAGAGGCTGCTCGAGTATCGGAAGCTTTTACCCTCGGCACAATGTCAGAAACGTACCAATATATTCCTCACTTTGTTCGGAGCCTTGTCTTCAATGGCAATGCAAACGGACCCTTTATGATGTCAGAAACTGAAATGCAAAACATGATAGAGCTTAGAGATCAAGTTCTTAGAATATGGGGACTTCTTCAATCTTCTCATGATTTTGATCCAGCTATTTTGCTGCCTATACTACAAGTAAGACTATCATTTGTAATTGCAGCATCATTCAAATCCAAATAACGATTCTTTTGTCTGCATTATTTAGTGGCCAATTTAGATACTAATTCCGTTGGTAGTCAAAACATTGATAACTAATGTTAGTGACCAATTTAGAGTCTAATTCACAAACCAATTATAATTGTTTATTCGTAATAGAGACTATTTTAGATACCAAGTCTATGAATCGAGATCTGAATTAGTAATTATTATTGATCTCTAAAATTGATTGCTATTTAAGGATTTTCCTGTAGTGATTGTAATAGTTTGTTATAAAATAGAGTTAACTTTTGAAATTTACATTAACATATTACTTTGTTGTAAAGTATTCAGTGGATTGGATCAAACTTTTTCAGCCTTAATACTATATAAAAACCTTATATTCAAATTCGTAACATATGAACAGGTCCTTGAGCAACCTGAGGCACGCAGACTTGGGGGGCGTGTTGTTAGTGGAATCACTCAACGTCTTGCAGCACGCTTTCTTCAGCAGATCCTCAGAGTTCCATCAACAGCTTCAGAATAGATTTTGCAGCACTGTAAATGCTAGATAAGGCATGCATACTACACATATCTCATAACTGGTTTTGTTTTCACAGTGTGTTGTGACAGTATAGTCCATTCTTATTGATTGATTGGACCATATGTCACAATGATCTTCTGTCCTTGCTTCTACCAATATTTTTGGTTTCTTTATCTCTTTTTTCTGCAGGTTATTATGGACAGGGAAGATAGGAGTTGCATTCCTTACACAAGAAAATAGGAGTGAGATATTGATTCTTGCCAAAATTGTTTGGTTCTCCAATTTTGTCCAAAAAAATTTGTACATATGATGTGTCCATCATTAATGATACTGCGTCATCATGATTACAAATAAGAGATCACAATATTATTATGATAGTAATTGGTGTACCATTACTATCACATGCACATGTTGCAGTTTATTTTTAATATGGCACACTCATATTTCTCTTACATCTATTATACCTGGAATCATTTTAGTGACTTGCTTTTCAGTTTTGTCATTGTGTCTGCTATGAGGCAGTGACTTGTGGAGGAATCGATGCAATGAGAAAATAAAGGGTAATGATAATCGTTGATTAAGAATCAACTATTAGAATAAGAAAAATTGTTGTTATACAAGTGCATGAAGTTAATCATAATTTAAAATGTGAATTTTCTAATCAATGATGTTTAACTGTAATATGTTTATGAAGTGCACTTCTTACTCTAAAAAAGTCAAATTTGGATCAAATACTAGCTGCAACTTGGCCATGTTAAAATTTTTGTTTATGAATGAGTAGTTATTATCATTTCAGCTGGTAATTGTCAGAAAATTTTTTGACTACTCAATGTGTGTATGGTAGGTACATAGATTCTGAAGTACTTTTGGTGTAAGTGTAGTGTCTGTTTCACCACAGACTATGATCAGAATGTTCATTTGAGATTTGAACAGGCCATTTTCATATAAGTATTTTATTTCAATAAGAATGTTAGTGCTTGATTTTCCTTTCTCAAACAACAATTTTTTGAGGTTACTTGGAATTAGAAACTTTCAAGTTACTAGAATTTCCTTAAACGTACACTCATCTACTCAAACATAAATTGCTTTTTTAATTTCTATGCTTGAGTTATTTCAATTAATTATTTTGACTCTAAAGCTATTGTACTAGTTTTTTTTTTTTTTTTAAATGATCAAGTGGAAATATAAGTTTATGTCAAGGTTTTGTTATCAAATCACTTAGAAAATTAATTCCTATAAAAATTATATATGCAAAATCAAGATTATTTAAATTTTAGTTTGGAAAATCTCACTCAGATACAAGCTAAACTGGAGTTTTGTTATAAGTGAAGTGCCTTATTTTTGGGTTTTTTTTTTCTTTTAGGGTATGAATCAACCAATTTTTCTATATATATTTATAGAAAAGAAAAAATGAACACATCATGTTAAAAGTAGCTAACGCACTAGTTTAAAATAAAAATTTATGAAAATATTTATAAATTAACGCATCATGTAAATTTTGTACATATATTTTCTAACTTTTTCTCATATTAACCTTGACACCTTAGTGTCACCGTTGCACCTTTTTCTTGCACACAAAGTCATTTCTTTCCGCACCTCTATAATTTTTGTTTTTCAAGATGTAAAGTCTCAAATATAATGTTTTATACTTTGGACTGTACTTCTATAATGGAAAATAAAAAAATCATTTCAGATCGTTCGGAATATAAATTTCCTGTTCCAAACAATGTATTTCAAAATATAAAAAATGTGTATTTTGAATTATACCGAAATATGAAATTAAAAAAAGCATTATGTATTATACATTCTATAATACAAAATTTAGATATAATTGACAGGTACAAATTATGGAAGAAATTTCACGCAAAGTGGTTTCTTACTACAAGGGCCAAGAAAGCCCAATAGGCCCAAATGCCTTTTGAATCTTTCAATAGATCTATTGTTTCCTGCACTCCCAGAATTACAAACTGCACCCCAACAATATTAGGAAAAGACTCAAGCCACCTCACAACACCATACCTCTAGGGATGTAAAAAAAATTCGTACCCGAAGGTATCTGTGGATAAAACTCGCAACAGGTAAAAAATGAATACTTGTGGATAATTGGTACGTGAATTTTTTATACCTACATGTTAATAGATCGAGTGCGAGTATTATAGTATCTGTACCCGTGGATACCCGTACCCACTATACTCTAATTTAAATATATGTAAAAAATTAAAATAACTTGACTAAAACATTAACACATGGATCTTGAATGAGTTATTTTTTATCAACAGATTTTAAAAAGTTCTCATTTCTTTGCAAATTGTCATTCAACACGATTTAAATGGGTTATTTACACTTTGTTTGAAATTTATAAATGTTATGCATTATATTTTTATTTGAATTTATAGTTAAAATATATCATTAAATATTACGTTTTTCTTTTGTAAATACTGGTGGATAGTAAAAAAAATATGTAGGTACTCGTATAACGGATACCCGTACGGATATGAATATGTATATGAGACATATATTTATCCTGTGAGAAGAAGAGAGAAAATGTAGAAAAAAAAAACTCATTCTGAAAAGAACTCTGTAAAATGTTTTCATGTGTTCCAAAAAATTCTGTCCGAAACTCCTTTCTTGTACGTGTATTCCAAATACCTCATTTCAGAAGATATTTAGTAGTTTTGGAACGGTTTTTTCAAAATTCTCATTCCAGAAAATTTATTCTGAAATACATTTTCAAAATTTTGTTTCAAAAATCATGTTCTGAATTTGTTTTGAACTTTTGTTTTGAAAATTACAATAAACTTCCACAATATGTAATTCAAATATCACTTTTCTAGAGAGTAAATTGGTCATTTCGAAAGTTTGAGGGTGTACACAAAGAAACTGTGGATTCAAAAAGTAAAAGCCTCTCATTAGATTACCCAATTATTACTAATTTGTGTGAATGGAGATGATAAGGATATTCAAGAATTCAACCAAGAGTGAGGAGAAACAAATGTTGGAGATGAATTGCATTTACCATGAATTTGAGTCGAATTAATCAAAATACTTTTAATCATTTAGAAAAAAGAAAAAAAATATTGAATGAAAAAATTAATTTTTAACTCCATTTTATATTGTTTGAAATTTTTTAAATTAGAATTAATGTTCAAACTTGAGAAAACGGAGTTTAGAGGATCGAGAAGTACCTTATGGTTGTCTTTTTAATTTTTTTAACTCACTATGTATATAAAAAATCTTTAATTCTTTATTATGAAGTTTTAAATTTCCATGTCTTACATGTTATTAGATGCATAAAAAAAATATATCTTTTATTTTTATTTTAAAAATAAGTATTTTAAATTTAGATATATCGACTCATTTTGTAAAAATCTTGTTTTCTTTCCTTTAAGAGTTAAACTCAATTGTCGGAGAGAAAACCCAAAACCTCTCTCTCTCTCAACATCATTTTCACCCTCCCTTCAACTTAACATTAATTCTTCCTTTCTTCTTCTCTTATACATTAATTATTCCTTTCTTCTTCTCTTATGATCTTCATCCTTTCTTGAAACCAAGGCTAGATTTGGGATCACCGTAGAATCCTCTTCAAATCCACCTGAAAGTATTCTTCCTCTGTCTAAGTTAAAAATCCAATGTTCTTCTTTTTTAGTTTGAGGGTGTTTGTTTCTGCTTGAATTCTGATGAGAGCCTCATGCTTCTTTGTAATTCCTTCGTTTTGGCTTTTCTAGGTGTTTTGGTACTCAAAATTGTCTTTGGGATTTCATTGTTTCAATCTTGGTCTACATTTAAGGTAAGAGAAGCTAGGTTTTGTTGAAATTCCGAAATGAATTGCTTATCTTGGTCATTAATTGTGTTTTGATGTGTGGAATTGATGAGTGCATATGAATTGTGGTGGTTTGTGTTTTTTGTGTTTGGGTGTTGAGAATAGAGTGAAAATCTACTATTTTAGCTTAAGTGAGAGAAATCTAGCTCAAGCGAAAATAGTCAAAATTCCACTTTGCTCTCTGTTCGAGCTTTAGTCTAAGCGAGAATCTTTAGGTTAAGTGAGAGCCACTATCGCTCAAGCAAAAATATATAGCTTAAGCGAGAAAGCCACTATTTGTTTTTGTTTAATTTTAGCTTAAGCGAGAGTCCCTGCCGCTCAAGCGAGAATCTCGAGTTCAGGCAAGAATGCTAATTAATTGAGTTAATTTTAAAAATATGATGTATGAAGCTATGCATGAATGATGTTGGTATTTTTAGACTTGACTTGATATGTTTTTGTAAAATATGTGATTGTTTGGTATTTGGAATGCGAGATAGAATTATTGATATATGAATATGAAAATGTGATTAAGGATGTATATGATTGTGAAAGTATTGTTGTGAAATTGTGATGGTAATGGGTTTGTTGATATATACAAACATTGTATGTGTTTGACGTAATTCCATAGATCTCATGGGGAGATTTTATGGTGGTGTTATTTTATTGTATACATTGGACTATAGATTCAAGTAAGGCATGACATTCTGAAATTCTAATGATCATTCACACTCAAATAGAGTGGAACTAATCATAGGAGGAAGTCCTAGTCTATGATAAGATAATGACTTATATGATGATAGATTAACCGTTGTGTGTGTGGTAGGGTGAAACCCATTGACAATGACTCTACAGAGCAGTAGAGACCACAACAAGTGCAAGTCTCCAGTGATTCATATTCCAAACACAAGTATCCAGATAATTGAGTTTAGTGTCAACTGTTTGTGTGTAATTATCTGAATTATTGTAATTTGTCTATGTATGACTTATAATTGATATGTTTAATGGTCTTTGGATAACTCTTTTGTATACTAGCTTACTCTTGCACTCTATGGTCTTGTGTTGTTTTCTTCTTTTGTGATGATACCATTATGGTGGGAGCAGATGAAGATGCAGTTTTAGAAACACCTTTGAAAAATGAGAAGTCTGTAGTTAGAATTGTGAGATTGCAACATATATATGAGTGGTTAGTACGTTTGGTACAGGGATACCGTTGCAGGTTTGGTGTTACTGTATAAATGATATATTTTTATAGTTTGAACCCTTAAAAGACTGTATTAATATATTTTTTATTTCGCTAATCTGCCTTTAAATATTATTATGAAATGTCTTATTTTATTAGTTTTATACTATTATGGAATTTTACACATCTAATTAATCCATTCTTTATTTTAATTTTAAAAATAACTATTTTAAAATTTAGATACATTGACCTATTTAATTCATTTATTCATAGCTTACCCAACTAAATTAATAATTTTAGAATTATGTGTCAAGTAATCTTCGTCACAGTATTTGTAAAATAGGTCACACTCAACAAAAATATATTCAATCGTTTTATTTTGACAATTTTAAACCTGCTTTATGGAAGATAATTTAGTAAAAATTAAGTTTTTTGATACCTAATTAATTTAATAAATACATTAATATTTTAATATGATTTTTTTTTTTTATAAATGAAGATAAACTTTCTCATCTTTGAACACAAAAAAAAGTGCATTAGAAAATCCACGCAGATAAATGATTTGAGAGAGGATTCAGTGAAAAATGAGATATAAAATCTGAAACTTTTATGGCCATCTAATCCTAAAAGTTTCACTAATTATATAAAAATCTTTGACTGATATGTCTCAGTCATGGTAGAGATACTCATTTAATGGCTATAGCAATGTGCATGTCGACATAACATATCTCATCAGTGTCTCTACGTAATATTGCTCCCAAATCAAATACATAAATATATGAATATCAGATGTAGTTTTGAAGAATTGGTCCTACAAAATTGAGGGTTTTTCATAACCCTTTTGAGGAAGAATTATGTTGTTGAAACAGGTTCAAGAAGCTATTCAGTTGGGGACAAAATGAGAAAACATCATGTGTTAGTCTTAACTAGGAACTGGTTATTCATAAGACAGAAATGGACATTGTTGCTAATTTCTTTCCCCATGTCTCTGCAACTATAATTAATGTCAGAAAATGAGTGTTTTTTTTTCCAAATTTTGACCACCAAAAAGTGAGGAAAGACCGAAATTGAAATGAAGCACTATAGTCATTGCATCGGTCGGTTGAATAAATATTCAAATCAATACATTTTGATTAGTGATTTGAATTGATTTAAGTGTATAATTAATCACCATCTATCTCAAATGAACTCGATGTCAAATAGGTTAGTTCACATTGGATCAGTGGAATTTCATATAATGTGTGTGTAAAGTCTTATTTAAAGAAAATGAAAAAAGAGTAATACTTTTATTCCAAAATTCAATATCGATTATATCCTTTAAAATTGTGAGCGACATATTTATCTCATTATAATTTGATTTCATAAATTGAAAAATAGTAAAAAGTACATCATATAACGGTATATTATATAACTTTATTTTTAATATTCGAAGATAGTCGATGTTAAGTTCGTCACGATAAATTTTACAAGATGAGGGAAAAAAAAGGTGAGGGAAAAAAAAAGTTTAAGTATGTTTTTACTCACTGAACTTTGACCTAAAATTAAAATTCGTCCCTGGTTGAAACTTTGATAAACTTTGGTCCCTAAACTTTAAAAATGAATGAATATAGTCCTTTTAACCCAGTTTTGTTAATTTTTTTTTTAGGTTTCGAACACATCTCTTAATAAATATTGAGCCGAGAATGTGTCAAACGGCGTAAACAACTTCAATATTAACATGAAACACATTCCACATGTTAAAAAAAGTCAACATGGGTTAAAAGGATTATATTCATTCATTTTTAAAGTTTAGAGACCAAAATTCATCAAAATTTTGACCAGGAATGAATTTTAATTTTTAACCAAAGTTCAAGGATTAAAAACATATTTAATCCAACAAAAATATATTTAAAAACAAACGTCTATATATGATTTTTTTTTTAAAAAGTAATAGTTAAACTGGTCAAATTGAAAAAAAAAATATACATAATTATAGATACATAGTTATAATATAGCTATAGATACATAATTATAGAGAAAGTAAATTTTAGTTATTAAGTAAATTTTAGTTATTGAAATAGAAGATATTAAAAGTATTATTGAGTAAATAATTTTTTTGTTATGAGTAATAAATTAGATTTGAAAAAATAATAACTAAAATGATAAAAGTGTAAAGAATTCTCTTATAATAAATAATTATTTGAATCAAAAAAGGTAGTCAATAAAATAAAAAAAAATTGAAAAATAATTTTTTTATGATAAATAATTATTTCAATTTAAAAAATAATAGTTCATAAGGTAAAATTAAAAAACAAAACATTAAAAAAGTATATTCTTTATCTATAATTATAGATAATTATTTAAATTTAAATCTAATAGTTAAGAGAGTAACTTGAAAAATAAAGAGAGAACACCAAAAAAAGTGTACTCTCTTTAAAGTCACCAAGGAAGAAATACAATGATTTCACCATTAATGATGTATAAAATTACATAAATCAAAAAATAACTGTACCGGGGACTTTCCTAGCTCTTTCCTAGCTCATATAATTGTTTTTTATAATTTTATATTAACATTTTGACTCATAAAATAACTAATAGTCTATTAAAAATTAATTAATTAAAAAGAAATAAAAGATAATAATACATTTATCTTATTATAATATAATGAATAAAGTAAAAGTTTTATATTTTTTATTTAAATTTATTTGAATTGTAATATATATATATATATATATATATATATATATATATATTTTTTATTTTTTTTAATATATTTTTTTTCTTAAATATTTTTTTATTTTTTTTTTTAATATTTTTTTTACTTTAATTTATATTTTGTATTAGAATTTCATCCATTAAAACATATTTTTTAATCTATTAATCATTTACAAACTTTTATAAATTTTTATCTCAAATATTTATATTTCATGTCATATATTTTACATTCATCTTTTTTTTTTCTGAAATTCACTCAAACTACTCTTTCAAATTCTTTTTCAAAACCCATTTTAGAAGAAAATTTTCTTTTACACAAAAAATTTGACTTTAAACTATTGAGATAATATTATTACGATGAATATTATTCACTTTTTAAATTTTCTCCAATTTTTCTTAAAGACGTGTCATTATTGGATATTAAATATTATAGAATATATTTAAAAATTATAAGAATTTTTTTTTTACATTTTTCTTGAAGTTTTTTAATTTATATAAACTGATCCAAAGTGTCACAGACAGACAAACTCACATCACATTGCCGCCCTGCACATTTAATATATTAATTTAATTAAAAAAAAAAGAATTCGAAGTATAAAAGTTTAGCAAAATTCATTAACTTTTTGATTAAACAGGTGAATCTAGCTTCTAAATATGTCTTTCTTTGATGATTTGAGATTTGACAGTTACATAGATTGCATGAGGTTATGACACGTGTCGAAATTGGCCGGTACCGACGGTTAGAACACTCAACGGTGCCCATAGATTAAGGAACAGAGAGGGCATGCTCCCATGTATCTTTGTCTGCTTGTAGGCCCCACACCTTCTTTTAATGCATGTGCTTTCTGGCTCCTATTTAATTGCTACTACTGTTTATACTGTTCCTGATTGGATTCATTCAAATCTTCATTTCAAACTTTAATATTTAGTTGCACTTTTCTTTTTCAATAATATGGTTTACAAACTTCTAATTTTTCTGCATACCTAAAACTCACTGTTTCATTTTACAAATTCAGTAACTTAATTTTGTTTTTCTCGTGACTAACAGTGATGAGTTTTGGACTGTATTCGTTTTAACAGGTTTAAACTTATTTTAGAAGATTTAACTCTAACCGCATGTTAGCAACGATAAAAATAAGGTCATTTTTCAGGTTTACATGAAATCCACGACGAAATTGCGAGATTATTACCAACTTTCATCTCGTTTATGAGAACATATTTATAGTTATTTTATGCACTTTTATATATTTTTCTTGATACGTTTTGTTCACTTCATATGAAACTATTTGAGACATAGGGTCATTTTGAACGTGTTCTTCTTAGAGGTAAATTATATATATATATATATATATATATATATATATATATAATAAAAATAATTAATAATAACAAATAATAATAATTAATAGTAATAGTAATAAATAATAATATATTGATTTTTACTACAAGAACAAAATAGTATATTATATTTTAATTTATTAATATTTTTTTATTTTATATATCACATCACTCAAATCATTCATTAACTTTCACAAAATTCATCTCTAAATTCACTCACTTTATCCTTTAAATTCACACAAAGAAACACTCATATTCATCCACACAAATTCACACAAATTCATTTTCACACCCTCCCCAGATCTATCTCTTTATGAGAACACACCCTTACACTGTATTTGTTTGGACAGATGTCATTGTTCCCATATGTTTATGACAACGAATTTTAAAAAATGCATGTATTCTCTTTAGTTGATATGTGACGAAAAGGGAACATAAATTTCTAGGATCTAATATGAAGATGAGGGTGATGATTTCATTTTACCACTTTAGTCCTGACAAGTATTTTTGCATTGGCGTGGTGTTATTGTGTGTAGGGATGTCAACGGGGCGGGTAGGGTACGGGTAGTAGCTCCCCTGTACCCTACTCGCTGGATAAATATCAGCCCCGTACCCGTACCCATATCTGTCGGGTATCCATTATGCGGGTACCCGTCTATTTTTTTCATATCCGCGGGTATCCACGGGTACCCACGGGTATTTACAAAAATATTTTAAAAAATAAATATTTAATTATAAATTCAAATAAAATACATCATTGTCATAAATTTTAAATAAAGTTCAAATAAAGTTCATACAAATCCAAATAATTATAAAAATAATATAAAATGACGTTCAACATAATAGAAACTCTTTAATTAGTGCTTGGATCAACAAGCCCACTTCCTCTGATTGATTCCTGAAAAATAAACAAATAAAAAATCACTAATAATTTATGTTGTAGTTTATTTTTGAATGAAATATTAAAGAAATTACTAACTTCATCAATGTCCACATCTTGCAACATTGTATAAAGTTTCATGTTGTCCAATTTTAATCTAGAAAAGCCTGAAAATATAAGAAGTTCATTAAAAATTTCTAAATATCATTTAATTAAAATATTTAAGTACAAGTATTAATTTCATTGCCTTCCATGTTGGTCCATAACCAATCTTGGAGACACATCAATGCCTCCACAGTATCTGAAAGTAATCTACTACGATGTGGGGTAAGAATCCGACCACCATTACTGAATGAAGACTCTGAAGCAACAGTTGAGATGGGGATTGCTAGAATGTCTCTCGCCAGCATTTGCAAGGTTGGGTATTTTAACCCATTACTTTTCCACCACGCTAAGATATCAAATTGTGCATCTGAATCTGGAAGTATTGCCTCTTCTAAATAACGATCTAATTTTGACTTAAAATTTGGTGTGTCACTTCTCTTTGCAATCTTATGTTTTGCAAAATTTGACCTCCAACTTTCTTTTCTTCCAAGAATACCTACATCCACTACATTTAGGTTTGAACTTTTAGATGAAGCAGCCAATTCTTTACCCTTGACTTTAATGGCATACTCTTTTACCAATTCTTGACAAATAGATTTTACCCTCTCAATTTCATAATGAGAATTTTCTCCATAAATTTGAGGGAAAATAATCTAACAAGTCAATTTTGTACCTGGGATCTAATACAATTCCTACCGCCATCACCCCGTTGCTCACACCCCAATACTTATCAAATTTAGTAATCATGGTTGCAGCCATTCCATGAATAATGGAATTAGGACAGGAAAGCCATTCAATCAAAGCCAACTTAATTTCACATATTTTTGGGAAAACGACATTCAGAGTTGGATATAAAGTACTAAGGAATAAAAGTGTCACATCATAAAATAATTCCAATCTTTGACAAATCTCATTTGCCATCATCCAATCATGTTCACTTGGTAAAGCTTTGTATTGATAATCTCGCTGTGATAATCTATGAAACACATCTTTGTATTGTGTAGCAACTTGAAGCACAAAAAATGTAGAATTCCACCTAGTCTTGCAATCAAGAACTAATTTTTTCTTAAATGGAATGTTCACTTGACCACATGCCTCTATAAATTTCTCCTCTCTTTTAGGTGTTGCTGTCCAAAAATGAACA
>Ga0214545_1003225_pt1 | contig 31262 bp, 22 predicted proteins | sample CNSS4metaG_FD_160064 | JGI IMG/M metagenome (GOLD analysis project Ga0214545, IMG submission 160064) | Root nodule microbial communities from cowpea collected in UCLA plant growth center, Los Angeles, California, USA - CNSS4 | ecosystem: Host-associated > Plants > Roots > Nodule | place: USA...
TAGCCGGCCTAGACCGACTACTCCAGCATATCCGATAAGATTAGAGCCTAGGCCGACCACTTCAATAAACTCAGTATGATGGAAGCCCCCGCGTTCAATAAACCTTAAGGGCCTGGGTTAGGGCCCAGGCCCACTCACAGCCCAAGTTAGAGCTCAAGTCAAGGCCCAGCCCATGGGATGATCAAACATCATTAATGCTCTATAAATACACGTGGACCCCAGCAATTAAAGGTACGCATTCATTAATCACTGATTTGACTCTTTGAGAGCTTTGACTTACTTGAGCTTCAGAGACTCTTCTGCAGGTAACCCCTCCTGGGTTCAAGCCGACATGTATCGAATGGGAAGAGGCCAACTGAAGAGATAACGGACTACATGGTAAGGTGATACTCGTGCCTAACTCATCTTGTTTGTTCTCTGCAGGAACAACAACTATTGTAAATTCGATCTCCTGTTCAGGTTCACAAAAATTAATTTTTGTTGTGTTATATAGTCTTTATTGAGTTTTGGTTATGATCTTGGTTTAATTTGATGTTTTCACTATTTCTTTTTTATTTGGAAAAAGCATTATTGTCATGCATTTTTGGGTTCATTAGTTTTATAATTAATGTTTGTTGATTGCATTAGGTTGTGAACGTTGTTGCATGAATAAGTGAGAGATATCATGTTTTTACATTGTATGTTGTGCCATATTTTTCATGTTAAGTGTTTTAAAACTTCTTTAGAATAAAATAATATGTTTAATCCGAAACGTTATTTCCCAATCTTGCTCCTTTTTATGGTTTTCCATAGTTTCCTATAATAAATATGGTGACGACTCCGAACCTCTTTTTTCAAATTTTATTTTTGGTTCGTCATCCCGTCGCGATTTCGGTTGTGACAGGTATATATGAACTTTGTTCTTAGCTGCCAAAAATGACATTTTTCATGCTTTTAAAAGACTTGCTAAGATGCTTGAAAATGAAAAGAGTTCTAAGATAGTGTCTATTCAGAGTGACCATGGTGGGGAATTTCAAAATGAAAGGTTTGAACACTTTTGTGGAAAGCATGGCATTAAGCATAATTTTTCTACACTAAGAACCCCATAACAAAATGGTGTTGTTGAAAGGAAAAATAGGTCACTTGAGGAACTAGCTAGAACTATGTTAAATGAAAATTCACTACCTAAGTATTTTTGGGCTTATGTAGTCAACATTGCGTGCTATGTATTGAATAGAGTGTTGATTAGACCAATTTTGAAGAAAAAACACCCTATGAGCTTTTCAAAGGGAGGAAGCCTATTTTAAGTCACTTAAAAGTATTTTGATGTAAATGTTTTATCTTAAACAATGGCAAAGAAAGTCTTGGCAAATTTGATGCAAAAGCGGATGAAGGAGTTTTTCTAGGCTATGCTATACAAAGTCATGCATATAGAGTTTATAATAAGAGATTAATGACTATTGAAGAGTCCATGCATGTTGTATTTGATGAAACTAACTAAAAGTTGCAAGATCAAGTGCCAAAGAATGCAGATGAAGAAGATCTACTACAGGAACATATTTCTGCTGTAGAAAAATCCTCTACTGTAGGAAATCAATCGGCTGAAAAGGAAAAATAGTCGACTGAAAAAGCTGCAAACAACAACTTGCCTAAGGATTGGATTCAGCCTAGAGGTTTATCAAAGTACAACATCATTGGTGATATCAAACAGGGAATATCTACTAGACGTAGAACTCTATTATGTGAACATATTGCTTTTGTATCTCAAATTGAACCTAAAAATGTGAATGATGCTTTGAATGATAGTAATTGGATTGTTGTTATGCAATATGAACTCAATCAATTCACAAGAAATGATGTGTGGTTTCTAGTGCCTAAAACTGATGATATGAATATAATTGGAACTAAATGGGTGTTTAGAAACAAAATGGATGAAGATGGTAACATTGTAAGGAACAAAGATAGACTGGTTGTTAAAGGATATAATCAAGAAGAAGGCATTGACTTTGGTGAAACATATGCACTTGTAGCTAGGCTAGAAGATGTGAGATTACTCTTAGCATATGCTTGCATGTGTAACTTTAAATTGCATCAAATGGATGTGAAAAGTGCATTCTTGAATGGTTTCATAAATGAAGAAGTGTATGTGTCACAACCTCCTAGATTTGAGGATCAACTCTATCCTAACCACGTTTTCAAATTGAAAAGGGCCTTATATGGTTTGAAACAAGCACCACAACAGTGGTATGAAAGGCTAAGCAATTTTCTCTTATAAAAAGGTTATGTTAGAGGTGCAGTGGATAAAACACTCTTTATTAGAAAACATGAAAGTGATGTTATACTTGTTCAAGTGTTGATGATATCATCTTTGGTTCAAATAACAACACATTGTGTGAAGAGTTTGTTGTAGCTATGCAGGGAGAATTTGAGATGTCCATGATGGATTCTGACTATGCAGTGTGCAAATTGGATAGGAAAAGCACAAGTGGCACTTTCCATCTACTTGGCTTAAGTCTAATCTCTTAGAATAACAAAAAGCAAGCATGTATGGCACTCTCCACTACTGAAGCTGAGTATATTGCTGTTGGACATGGCGGTGCACAAATCATATGGTTGAAGCATCAACTTTTGGCCTATGGTATAAAGTTAAGTAAGGTACCTTTGTATTGTGATAATACTAGCGCCATCAACTTAACCAAGAATCCAATACAACATTCTAAAACCAAGCATATAGAGATTAGGCATCACTTTATTCGTGATCATGTTCAAAAGGGAGAATATGAAATTCAATTTGTTACAACTGAGAATCAATTAGCTTATTTGTTTACAAAACCATTGGTTAGAGATAGGTTTAACAAGATAAGAACTAAACTAGGCATATTAGACATGAAGAATGTGGTCTGATGTATTTGTAGCATGTTAATCTTATATATTCATGCATTGGTTTCATAAAAATCAGCTGCTACATGCAAAAATTGAAAATTGTCATATTTAGCCTATTGATTTTTAATTTCAACATGTTGATTTCACTTAAATATGTCTATGTTTGCATAAATTCAAATTTGTCATATCTTTCAATTTGTTGATTATGCTTTTCAACGTGTTAATTTCACTTTAAACTGCCACTGAATGATGAAAATCTGATCTGCTATGGATTTTAATCTACTTATTTCACAATTCAATATGTTGATTTCATTAAAACTGACTCTGGAAGAATAAAGTTGAATTTTACGATTTTCAATATTAGTTAGTTGATTTCACTTAACCAGATTCTGGTTTTAATCTCTGATGCTTTGATGATATTTTAATCGATTGAATTATAAATTCAGCATGTTAATTTTACTTAAACTGCATATTTACTAACGAATTGAATTGGAAAGCTGACCCAGTAAAAAAAACATCTTTTTGTCAGGTACTATATGCTCTTAACAGTTATTTCATCAACCATGTGCTACTTTTACTGATTTGTTTGACCAAAACGCATGTGTATTGTGTAATTCCAATTTGCATGCAACTCACATGATCTGAACTAATTGATTCACTCATAAAAACTCATCGGAAACACCATGAATGCTTGAAATACTGTAATCAGCTGCATTAATCTGGCTTGGGTAACCTAAAACATATTAATTTGGTAAATCTGCAACTTTAATCAACTATTTCTGAAAATTAGTTTGTTCAATTATAAATACTAGACTTGAATTGTTGCATTTGCATCATACATCTCTTAGAAACAACCATACCCACACTCATCATGCCTCGTTGTCAACAAAGAGCCACCCAATCTAATGATGAACACTTCCCTCTTCCTACCCCCAAGGTCTCAAAACTAAGAAAATCAAGGCAGAATTGAGGCATGGTTCGAAGATCATAACGACAACATCCAAGTGTTCCTCATTGAGATGAACAGGAAGCAAATCAGTATTCCAAAGGTGCTGAGGTTTTCATGGCTGAGGGCTGAAGGCTTTGAGAGCCTATTTCAACAATTAAAGCATCAAAGGTTGAAGTCTTTCCTTGAACTTTCAGGGAAAATTTATCCAGACTTGGTGAAGGTGTTTTTCACCAACTTGGAGTTCAAAAATGATGTGTTGTTGTCAAGTATCAAAGGTGTCCGCATGGAGATCAACAAGAAAGCTTGGAAAGATGTGGCTGGACTCAAATCAAGAGGTGTGCAAGTGAGGAAAGGTGAAACTAGGACTGTTCCAGAATTCAACAAGGTCCAATACTATGGCCAATGCTTGAGGAATCCAATAGCTGAGATCAAGCACTTCCATGTTGGTGGTCTCAAGGTGGATCAAAGGCTGCTTGGTATGATTGTCACAAGAATCCTTGTTCCACGTGGTAGCAACCATTCAACATTAAATGAGGGAGATTTGATTCTCATGTACTGCATTCAACACAATATTCAAGTGGATTGGATATTTGTGTTCTTGATCACATGCTCAAGGCCAAGAGGCTCACGGATTTTAGGCTGCCATATGTGGTTTTGGTGTAAAAATTCATAGAATACTTTGGAATTGATGTAGAGGATGAGCTGGAAGAGTCAACTGGATTGCTGAACCATACCTCCAACCAAAATCTGCACAAAATGGGCTTTCTCAAGGTCGGAAATGCATGGATAACTGTTGGTGTTGTATTGGTGGTCCACATGACAATAAAGCTAGCCCAAGTGGTGCAAATCAAAAGGAAGAACCAATTGTTGGACTAATGGACTTAATTCCCTACAACCCTCCAGTGGATAAAGGCCCTGTGTACTCACATTTTGAGTGGATGGTGCTTAATCAACTTCATAAACTTAATGTGTCCCAACAAGCACATCACAACTTTTGCAATGTGAGATTCAATGCATTGGATGGCCAAATCCATGATATCCATGATATAATGACTTCATTCCAAACTAGAAATGATCCTCAAGATGACTGAGTGTTTTGGCTTTTAGGATCATGCATTGCATCCATGTGATTGTGATTTTTCAGTTTGAGTTCTGTCAGTTTCAGTCGGTTGATTTTGATATTTAGTCGGTTGATTGTATCCGTTTCTGTTTCTATTCTCTGTTTTCAGTTCCTGTTGGTTGTATCATGATCCATTATCAATGAAATATTATGCACTATTTGTTTTCTTTATGCACTTGTTCTATGATGAAACCAAAGGTGGAGAAAAATTGAAATTGATCAAATTGGACCAAATTGAATGCATTAAAATTGGCATAAATAACAAAATATGAATATAAACCCATCTTACTAATAGGGGCAGCATTTGCATCTATGTGTCCAATGGAAGCAATTTGCAATGGAAGATAGAGGAAGATAAAGGCTGGCTTCATCAAATTAGGGGGAGAATGTTGACATGAGAAGCCAAGGAGGTATGTCTCATGAAAATTTGATAAAGCTTTTTGAACTACTTAGAAGCCATTACCATTGGAATCAAGCCTATATAGATGAAGATAAGGAGATTTGATGAAATTCATGTTGATCAAGTCTGGAACGTGTGCTCTCCACATGGATAAATCATTGTAATTCACTTTGTAGACCTTGTAGCATTAATTTGATGTATTTGGTCTTTATTGTGTTTTTTAATCTATTGAATGATTTTTCAACAGGTTAAAATGTGTTTTTTAATTTGTTGAATGGTTTTTCAACAGGTTAAAAGGTTAGTTGCAGTAGTCTAAAATTGTGACTTATTCAATCAGTTGATTTATTTTTTAATCGACTGATTTCACTTAAGTCAAGTGAAATCAACCGATTGATTTCGAAAGCGCAAAACTGTTCTGGAAACTTGGGAAATCTCTCTCTTCCGTGACAATTCAGACTGCAGCTGTTGAAGATTGATCTTGGATAAATTCTTGGGGCTTTTGGCTTGTGTTTGAAGCTTGGATAAGGTGGTTTGTGGTAGGCAGGGTTGTGTTACCACTAAGGTTTGATCTTTCTTAAGCTTTGTGTGTGTGCATGGTGGTTTTCCAGGTCTGCAAGAGGGTTATTGTTATGTTGTTGTGATTCTTGTGTGATTAAAGAGTCTTGTGTGTGGTTTTTGCTTATTTTGAAAGTGTAAGAGTGGAAACTTTGTAAATCTTTTGAAATAGTGCAAAGTCAGGCTCGGGTTGCCTTGACAAACTGGATGTAGCTTAGGTTTGAGTGAACCAGTATAAAAATCTTGTGCTTCAATCTTTTCTCTAACTCTTCTCTCTTGCATAATCATTTAAAATTTAAAGAACTTGACTTTAAATCATCTTTTTCATATTCTTGAGTGTTTTGATGGCATCTCCAGTATTGAGCATGTTTGCATAATCAATTAGAGCATGTCTTGATTGTTCTTGTGCATTGTTTCTGCTTAAAATCTCAAATCTGTATCTCTGCATTTTTTCCAGTATTTCAGTCGACTGTTTTTCTGTTTCAATCGGTTGATTATACTAATATAGAATCTGTTTAGTAAAATCAATCGATTAACTCTATTTTTGACCGATTGAAATTATACTGTCCAGAGGTATTTTGCATCCTAACTTAGTGATCGAATTGATTCAATAAAAGAGGATTTTTAGCTTTTAAAGATAGCCTAAATATTTAACTAGCTAATTCAACCCCCCTTCTTGGCATTTCAACCATTTCAAAACTAATACATGCTGCCTTGATGGTGAAAGAGTTAGAGTTGATTGAGAAGTTGCGAGATATGAACTTGGGAATATAGTTGAACAAGAATCATATTTTCACCCACCCTTTCCTTATCCAACGTTACACGATCCGTAGCTAGTGCTCAACTATTCTATTTTCATTTTTTGTATGTTTTAAATGTAAGTTCTTTTGTTAGATATGCGCGATGAGGAAAACATATTTGCATATCAAACTGTAGTGAAGGTTGTTTTGCCTATGGTGGTTCTCCTAACATTCAACATGTGTGTGTTATTTGACATGCATATACCTATGTAGAAAGTTTATGTCTTATGTTTTTAAATGAAGATTCAATTATTGATTGCGAATTTCAATGTTTAAAAATTTTAAAAACGTTGCCTTTTGGAGAAGGGGTTGACATATTGGTTGCTGCTCTTGGGCGTTTAATAGATATTATTTTCATTCACAGAACCAAATTATCTTGAATGATGTAAAGGAGGACACTAAGAATTTCTAGTGAGAAAATTTGACCAGAGAGGGAGGATTTGGGTGTCTTCAAAGGATGAATTGATGAGAACGCATATGGTCTCACAAGACTAGGCATTGGAATTGTTGTGGCCATTAAAATCCTTAAGCCAGAAAGCTTCTATGGCCACAAGGAGTGGCTTGTATGTGTAACAAGAACCATGAACAAAAGTTTTCTTTTTTAGCCTAACTAATCAATGGTGTTGTTGTGCTGATGACTAATTTTATTTCCTTTGTTCTAGTAGGCAAAAGTCAATTATCTTAGGCAACTTCAGCATGAGAATTTTGGTTTATAAGTTCATACAAAAAGGAAGTTTGGAGAATCATTTATTAAGAAGTAAGTTCATTTCACTCTAAGCATATTTTTGTAAGATTTTAGAAAAAACTAATTTGAGTAGAACAATGACTGTTATTTCAACTCAATGAGAATTTTTTGCTTAAAAGTAGATAATAGTTAAAGGGTGTGGTGTTCAAACTCGGTGGTGTGATTTATTATTTGGTTATAGGCAAGTTTTTTCTATTTAACATGACATTCCATTCACGTCACTTCCTGTTATTTCATATTCAATTTATTTTCCATTTTCATATCAAATTTGAATAATAAAAAAAGGAATCACATCACAACACAATGAATGGCAGAAGAGGGCACATGCAAATGGAGGTTGGCTCGGTTGGCTCGGATGTCCAACTAGAGATAATACTCATGTTTCACCTCAAGTAATTGGAACTCAAGGCTATGATGCACCAGAGTATGTTGCTACAGGTATGGTTCCTTTGACTTGATCAAAGATTGAAATCTAAATTTAGTTCAAACTCATTCCTTTTTACACTAGGTGAAGCAAATATGGATCCCTTATTCACATTCTAGGTGAAGCTACTTAACATCATCCCTAACTATCTTCCTAAAAAAAGAATCCCTTATCCTAATCTATGCGTTGTAATGAGAATATTTATTGAATTTGAATACTGTGACAAGTTTTGTGGTAATTTAGATAATTTGATATGTGAGTTTGGCTTTAATTTTTCCAGATTTTAATTACTTGTAGAGGAGAACAACATCTCCATTGGACTTTGAAGTGGAATAGCTCTACATCATGGTTAGTTCTTAAAATATTTTTTCAAGAATTCGTCATACATGCTGTTTATTTTACATATGATTCGACCATTGGTTCTAGTATATATGTATTTGTATTTACTTTGTTTGATGTTTTATTTTGGTAAGATAGTTTTGGATGTTATATTTGTGATCTGCTTTTAAACATTGGTAGTGATGTGGCGTGTTATGTGGGTTGTAGATGTGATAAAATGTAGGTTGTGTGGCCCTTGAAAGTTTAAGTTAAGTTACTAGTTTGGTGTAATTGTGATAAAAGTGCAAGATTTGGTGAATAAAATTGTAGGTTCAATGCAAACTTATAGAACTCATGAGCAGTAAGGAATGATGAAGTTAAGTGAATGTTATCGTTGGGTTATGATAAGGCTATAGGATAATGAGAACTATAAAAGGAAATCAGTGGTGCAATTGGAATTATAACATGAATAGATGCAACATCCAAGAGCGTGTTACTAATGCCAAACACTTAAAACTATTTAATCTAATTAATATTATATAAGTTACTGCATTTTGTACTTTTGCGTAGTGAATTTGAATTTGTTACATTTAATTTTATATGATGAATGTTTTCAAAGATAATATTTTATTGTTTTGAATGGAATAAAGTAATGGCATTGAGGTAAATATTAGATGAGATAAAACATAACTATGACAACCTAATTGTACCCATGATGTAATAGAATGGAAACTTGTTTGCTTGGACAATGACTAATTAATTATAAAACATAATGACTAATTAATTATAAAACATAAGACACACCTTAGAACAAAAGAAAAAGAAAAAGAAAGAAAGACTAAAAATTTTGAGAATGTGTTAATTTAGTAGTTTACTTAATAAATTAGATAATATATAAGTATTTTTTTTATTTATTTCAGGTATTGGATGTTGGAAGTGGTGCTCCATCGAAATTTTGAGAATGTGTTAATTTAGTAGTTTACTTAATAAATTAGATAATATATAAGTATTTTTTTTATTTATTTCAGGTATTGGATGTTGGAAGTGGTGCTCCATCATCGATTAACATAAAATCAAGCTTGGGAGAAAAGACTAGTTAGGAACATAGCTATAGAAATTTTGGAAAATGTATTATAATAGTATAAGATCTTTTTATTTTATTTTATTTTTTTAATATGCAAATGTTTGGGTGATGTTGGATAATATGAAAATTTTTAATATGAATTATGAATGAAAATATTAGTGATCAAAATGCTCCCTATGATTTTTTTTTTTTTTTACTTTTTATGATTTCATGTAAAGTAGGATAAAAAATAATGAAATTAAAAAAAAAAATAACTTCACATTAAAAAAATGACAGTTTGAAATGTCGTATTTCACATTATAATTCTTTTACAATAAACACATTACGATAGTTTTAACTGCCATTATTTGCGTAATAAATATGGCGGTCTGAACTACCATTATTTGCACAATGCATTAAATGACAAGTGTTGTGGCGTTTCGCATAAGACTGTCATATTATGCATTGTGGCGGCCGGGTATATGGTGGTTCCTGTACCTGCCACACGTGCAAAATATGGCGGTCATAAATGCCATTTTATGTCACAAATAACCGCCGTAATTAACAAATTTTTTTGTAGTGTATATATAAAATTATGTTATATATATATGTATATATATATATATATGTATATATATATATATATGTATATATATATATATATATATATATATATATATTATATATATTATAATGTGTGTGTATATATAAGTTATTTAAGTAAGGCTTACCTAATGAAGTGTTGTACTTCTTTACAATTGATTAACACATGTCGATGTGCTTGAAGCAATTCAATTGGAGTCAAAGTGAAATAAGATGAGCCTCCAATAGGTTTGCCTATATTGGGAAATATAGTTGATGAAGAGTCAAATGAACATCATTGACACGACTCGGTTGAATCTTGTCTCAATTTCATTATCCAAGAATCTTGAGCAGAAAGTTAGCATCTCTTCAGAAAGCCAACCTTCAGCTATTGAGCCTTCAGGTTGTGCTCTATTATGCACATAAGACTTTAATTTTCCCCAGAAATCTACAACTTGGAATAATGTATTACATTTAGAAACTTTTAAAAAATAGTAAAATAACAATTTGAACAATTAAACTTTAGAAGTTGTAATACCTTTCTATCAGATACATCCATCTATAATGTACTGGCCCTCCAAATTTGGCTTCATCAACTAGATGCACCATTAGATGAACCATAACTGTGAAGAATGATGGAGGAAACAACATCTCCAAATGACACATTATAAGAACAATTTCTTCCTTAAGCTTATCTACTTCATCATGGCTTAACACTTTAGCACATAGTAACTTAAAAAATCGGCATAAATCAACCAATATAGTTGCAACTTGGATAGGAAACACATTTCTAACAGACAAATATTTCAACTGAAAAATATTTCTTTGATCTTTATCAACACATCTAAAAATGTTGCTTGAATATCCATCTAGCACTTTAATATTTTTCAAGGTGTACCACAAAATGTCTATCTCTTCTTTTTGTAGTGTAAACAAAGCTGCAGGAAACTTTTTCCCATCTTTTGGTGGCCAAAGTTCTCTTCTTATACCCATCACTTGCAAGTCTTTTCGAGCCTCAACATGATATTTTCTTTTGTCTTTGTCATTTACCAATGTGAAAATTATATTGTCACATACATTCTTTTCAATATGCATCACATCCAAGTTCTGTCGCAACAAATTAAACTCCCAATATGGAAGTTCAAAGAATATGCTTTTCTTCTTCCATTGTTGTGTTTGATATATAGTGGTGTTTTTTCCACAATTTCTCTTTCGTTTATCTAATGATTTTTATTTCTTTCCAAATGTGATGTTTATATTCTTGACTTGCTCCAAAATTTCCGAGCTAGATAATTGTTTTGGTGGGTCCCTGTCCTCAATGTTTCCATGAAACTGGACTCGATTCAACCGAAATTTGTGCCCTCTAGATAAAAATCATCGATGACCCATAAAATGTAACATCCCGACCGGATATTACGGATTTAATAAAAAATAAAACAAAATATTACATCAGCATCATTTATGTAAAAACTCGTTCATTAATGATGCCTCAGTTCCCCAAAACACGGGAAAAATAAAAACTTCATTAAAACCACCAATAAGTCCATACATACAAAAGTGTGAGTTTAGTCAAGTAGGCCATGGGCCTTTACATCATATGTTAAAATAGAGTGACAAAAACATGAACATAAAAATCCCCATAAATAGCCCCTCTCCGCAGCTAAGCCTCACCAGCTCCACCTGCATCATCACCTGCTCACGTGTACTGCGTACACGATCATCGCCAAACACAAGCAGATATGGTGAGATAACAGTTAAAACATATAAAATATATGTCACATATGTATATACATGTTAACCAGTACAAATAGTATAACAACAACACAATTCTTCTTTATACTGCTTGGCCACAACCATATCAAGTATCTTTTCTCTTTCCACAGAATCTTACTCTATTTCCATCACACGGCCACCACCATGTGCACTGATGCACTTAATGGAATTCACGTTACCTTCCCTCCACATGGCCACCACCATGTATATTAAGTACATCAGGGACCTCGTTCTATTTCTTTCACATGGCTACAACCATGTTAACAGTCTTCTACATCTCCTATTAGGTATCTTGAAGCGCCTTACTGCCACACCTATCGACCACAACCGATAGAGCACGTGCGGAAACCATGCTACGGATCACACACCGTAACGTCAGGTGAAGTTCCCAAATACGAACATAGTCTGCAACATCCCAGGACTACCAAACTCGTCAGTGACTCACTGAGGAGGGCAATCCATCTGGACCCATCCGTACTGGCCACAACCAGCACACTCCACCGGCACACTCGCCAACCCGAGCCACAACTCAAGGTTCCCCGTGTTCATCCGCTATCCCGAGCCACCACTCAAGGAAGTCATTCCGGGCCACAAACCATAGAATGCCACGTGCTTATCCCTATCCCGAGCCACAACTCAAAGATATCTTAGGAACATTGTAGATCCCCCATCATCACTCAAACTCCAATCAATCCAATATTGCAACCATTTTGCTTCTGAACTTATCATCCATCCACCTCTGGGCTTAAACATCCATCTTTCACCTAAGCATTCCAGTTCATCTCGCTCAGGCTAGGTTACCTCGCCTGAGCGAGCATCATACATGAAACCAACGACGAACCCTCGCTTAAGCGAGTCACACTCGCCTGGGCGAGATCATGTTTCGCCCAAGACTTTCCTCCCTCGCTTGAGCTGTGTGGTAAACCTCCATTAGAACGTTATTCGAATTCTCGCTTAGGCGAGAGGCTCTCGCTTGAGCGAGACACATCTTCGCCTAAACAACAAACCCCGCCTGCGCGAGATGTACAACCAACATACTCGAGGCACGCACGGATTCTCGCCTGGGCGAGTCACCCTCGCCTAAGCGAGATGGTCTATCGCCCAAGACCAATTCATCTCGCCTGAGCGAACTGCTCGAGCAGAGAGAGATTTATGAGTTCCTGCACGTCTCGCCTAGGCGAGCCTGACTCGCCTGAGCGAGAATTGCAGGTTTTGGCACTGATTCACGCATGCACCCACTGTTCCAGAGACCCAAAATACGACTCACACTTACCAATTCATTCAACACCAATTCATTAAACTTATGCACCTATTTGGACTCGAAATTATGCCCCAACAACACAACTTTGCACCATTGTAAAACATACAGTTCATAACCCCAAACTACACGTGCATTTTAGGCCAACATTCAATATAACAGTACCCAAACCCAAACCCTTAATTCCCTCAGATGCAAAACGAAAATTCAGAACCCAATTCATCACAGATCATGCAAAACAACATCATAAGCATAGAAATTCGGCTTAGCTCCCCTAACCTGAAATTTCCACGCTTAAAGCTTGAAATTGAGGGATTCCTTTGATCACCATAGACTGACCGTACCACCACTTCCTTTTTCCCCCTCTACCTCACTCTCACTTCTCCCTTCACTCTCAATTTTCGTCCTCCCTCTAAAACCTCTCAGAAAACAGCTTTCCAAACCCTATTCTCTTCTCAAAAGTTGAATTTTATAGGTCTTAACACTTGGTAAGGTAAAAAAACGAGATTGTGATTCAAAGGCCTTTAATTGATTATTTCTCAGCCCTTTAGCTACCTCTTTTCTGCTTGGTCTTTACCACCCTTTCCTATTCAACCCACAATTCATCTTTTAACCAAAAGAGTTATATTTTGACTCACCCAGGTTCGATCCCATGACCTTCCCAATGCCAAAACAAATCTAAACCACCAGGCCAACTTATGTTTCTAGCTAACACACACAACTCAAGCATTATCTCATACGAAACGTGGCCCAACATATTATTAAAACAATAAAAACAAATAACACACAATTGGCATACTTAGGACTCGAACCCAAGTCCTCTCACACAACTAAAGTACTCTCAACCACATGAGCTAGCACTTTTCCACGTCATACTTAACATAATTTAATGTCATAAATGCACTAGCCTCCCACATTTATTAATTAATTAATTATTTATTTAATTAATTAAATTCCGCGGGTCTTACATAAAACACCATTTATTACTAAATGGAAGACGAAGTGAAGTTGCATCAAAATTACAAGATGGACAAGCTAGGCCAGTATAAGTATTCCATCCTGAAAGCATCCAAAGGCCAGGAAAGTCGCTAATGGTCCAAAAAGACATGCTCGCATCATGAACACGTCATTCTTTGAATCATCATATGTTTCAACACCTTTTTCCCACAACTCTTTCAACTCTGTTATAAGTGGCTGCATGTAGACATCAATGTCATTACCTAGCATTCACTTTCCAGGAATTATGCTTGAGAGAATAAAGTTTGTTTGCTTCATACACATCCATAGAGCAGTGTTGTATGGAATGAGAACCAATGGCCAAATACTATAACTATTACTCAAAGATCCAAAAGGATTAAAACCATCACTTGCTAAGGCCAATTGTACATTTTAAGGATCAGAAGCTAAATCAGGATATTTTAGATCAAAAGTCTTCCAAGCCTTTGAATCTCTAGGGTGCCTCATCAACCCATCAGTGTTATTATTCTCAAGGTGCCAAACCATGCTATTAGATATCTTTGAAGACATAAACATCCTTTTTAACCGTGGGATCAATGGAAAGTACCGTAAAACTTTTGCTGGCAATTTTTGTTGTTGCTTCTCATTAATCAATTTGTGTTCACTAGTAGTTTCATGACCTTTTTGCTTCCATCTAGATATCTTACATGTTTTGCATTCCTCTTTATTTTCATCCTCTCCCCAATATAAGATACAATCGTTAGGACAAACATGAATCTTAGTGTAATGAAGGCCAAGCTTGTTGAGGAGCTTCTTTGCATCGTAATTAGATGAAGGGATGTTTGCATCTTTAAAGGCATCGTGCAACAACTCAAGGATAATGTCCATTGCTTTGTTGCTAATTCAACACATAACTTTAATGTGATACAATTTCACCAAGAAAGATAATTTTGAAAACTTTGCGCATCCATCGTAAAGTGGTTGCTCCCCATCTTTAAGTAAATCAAACAACTCTTGAGCCATAACATTTCCTCCATGTTGTGATTCTAATACACCTCCTTCAACATCATCTCTATGTTCAAATGATGTAAATGACTTTGCATTGGTGTACATGTCAAACAATCCATATGCATCATTTATCATTATTTGCATTGGATCTTCATATTCTGTATTTGTTGTGTCATGTCCATTTACCAAAACAGGCTCCCCTGATATTGGCTCCCCGTGACGACCCAAAATGTGTAACCTTGAGGAAAGGGTTTACAAAGCAGATGGTCATATACTTCTTCTTGAGTTCTCCACTTCCTAAAGCCACATTTACTACATGGATATATTATCGTATTCGCGTTGGTGCCATATTGAGAGGCAAAATCTAAAAAGTTATTTAGTCCCACTAAATATTGTGGTGTATTGCGTGGCAACTTAATCCAAGATTTATCCATCTCTAAATATAAACAATAAATAATAAACATTAAGTGAATATTGAATAAGAGATATAAATTATAAACAACTTTATATCATACATTACCTCAATATATATGTTAACATTGTAGTCTTGTTCCAACGCACCTAGTAGAGCAAAACCTAGTATAATATAAACCATATAATTAGATTTTTATAGGAAAAAAAAAACTCAATGAATTTTATAAAGTACATTATTTCATTAGACAAAAATAAAAATAGACAATTAAATACAACTAACATTAGACATTTGATTAGCATATTCTTTTATTGTTTTCATATAACATCCTATTGAAATAAATGTTTGTATTGATTATTTTTGTCCTATTGGATAATCTATTATAAAATTTGTCAAACTTTGTATGTATCGGTAAAGCAGTATTTTCATTTTAATTCAGATCAAACAACTTTACAATATGTTTTAAAAGTTTTTACATACTAAACATTTAAAATTCCATTTTCTTTTATATAGATTTATTTTTTTCTTATCTTTCTGTCCCTAATATCTATCAATTGTATTCTTTCTTTCATTGTGGAACATATATGATCTATAAAAAGTGAAAGAGAGAAAACATTTGCAAAATCAGCCCATATATATATTAAGTTAATAAGCTTAATAAAATAAGCATTTACAAAGTTAAAGCAAAACATGTATTTGAGTAGTCTTATCTACTTATGAAACTAAAAATGAGGGTTGAAATATATATATATATATATATTTCTAGGTCCAACTTTCTAAAATGGCTATACACACAAAGGACAATAGAAACTTTGGATGTTTCTTACTCTGAAATTTCATCCATAAAGGTAGAAAATGAATACATTAATTTTAGAAGCAGAGGTCTGGTTAAAGTGGCTTTGTAGTGTTACTGTCAACAGCTTGGAGATTTCAGCTTCATTTGATGCTAGTAAAGGATTGCTTTTGGTGTCATAGTTGGTATGTTCTAAGCATATTGTGATGAATAAAAGCACTAAGCACATGATTTAAGAGAACAAAAATTATCTGAACTTTCTAGATACAACTACCACACACTTTTTCAGAGGCTACTAAATTCACCAAAAATTATAATAAATTTAGGAAACTCTTTAATAACCCCTCAAATTGATAATTATTATGTATAATTTGAAATCTTAAAAAGAATAAATATTTTGTATTTATATTCTTTAATCATTTTAAGAAAATAATTTTTGTTTCCTAATTCTAACTACATATCACGAGGAAGGAAAATACATGGTTTTTCACTGTTTTTATCTCCATTACCATTTTGCCCCCTTGATGTTATATATACTTTTTCCATGTTTTAAGCTGAAGGTGGAAAATGATTAGAAAGAAAGAGAGTGGTGGTTGCTGTCAAATATTAGGTTCTGATAAAGACAAAGAAAATAGTGTTAAAAAAGTGACATGTAGACTTTCTCTGAATGTGAGATTCCACTTCAGCCACCGCACAAACCAATATTTATGGCAAATATGAGACTCTGCTTATACACAACAACACTAATAAATTTTCTATTACTTTGATAACTTATCATCTCTAATTTTGGGTCAACACCACCAATTACCACTATTCAAAACCATAATCATCTTCAATTACTTTATCAAATTTTAAACTTACCTTCAAACTCATCTTGAACAATTAAATTAGTGTATTGTTTTCCCTTGATACCAAATCATCTTGGATAAGCTACCTATTTATCTATATACATTCAATGGCATTTTCTGGAAAATAATCCTTACTTAGAACATAGTTCAAGGCACTTTTTACAAGCTTTGGAGATACCAAAACTCATCCCTCCCCTCTTGACCCAAAAAAGCCATGATAATCAATATTGAACCAATACTACTAGGTAGCTCCCTTTTTAAACAAGCAACTAAGCCATCAAATAACGTACAAACACTTCCTGCCCATAATTAACCAAATCTTAATCATCAACCCTTCATATTCCCCAAACTCCATTTCACAAGATCTTTTCGTAGTAATGTGTGGATCGACTAACATAACTCTCACCATGATGCATAAAAATATTTATCTGAATCATCCAAACTCCAAGAAAAAAAAATACACTACAAACAAAAAAATCCTCCAAACAACACCACCGATTAATGTATTGTAGGATGTGATCATTGTACAAGCTAGGGTTCAAAAAAAGTTAGGATTGAGATTTATAATCTAAAACTCAATAATCTACACGGACAAAGAAGAAATACTTCACGAAGAGAGAAAATACTTACGACTTAGCTTTCCGAGACAACAATGGAAGACAAAAGAAGAAATACTTCACGAGAAGAAGAGGATGGCTCCTTGAGAAGGCTTCAATCGGGAGGAGAGGATATGGTCGCCATCAGGGAACGTGGTCTCTATTGATGATAAGAAATGAACATTAAGATGAAGAGAAATGAAGAATTGGGAGGATGGAGAAGTTCATGTAACGAAGAGAGAAATGAAGTGGGAGAACGAAAAAGCTAACGGGAAGAAATTAAAGGACAAATTTCCCGTCAGTTTTAAAATGACCCTAAGCACAAATTAAATTTAGTATTTAAAAAACATAACGTTAGTTTTAATAAACCGCCAGAAAATTTTTGCCACCATAAAATATTTTTCTTCTAGTGAAAGTTTTCCTTGGCAAAGACTTTGTAAATAAATCTGCTAGATTTTCAAATGAACGAATCTTTTGGATCTCTACATCATCCTTTCAATTGAACAATGCACTATTGCCTTGTATGGTTGTTGATTCCATTCTTCTCAAGGATAGACCACAATTGAACATTTTGAAATATAAGCATAACTAAACATATTCACAACTTACCTTATGTAATACTAAAAATTATGCATGACTTTGACGATGTTGTTGTTATGGTCTCTTTCACATATCATCATGCAATCATTTTGCTACCACATGTCAATAAATATCTTGTTTGTGATCAACCATTGTGACATTGTGAGAATATAATAAATAATATGCATTTGCATAATTCATTAGATCCAATTTTGAATCATTTTGATAAAATAATTCCATATTCGTAGTACCCTTAAGGTAAGATAATATATTTTTTACTCCAATCCATTATCTTCTTGTAGGTAAAGAACTATATTTTGCTCAACAGATTTACAGCAAACGCAATATCACGTGAAGTATAATCAGCAAGATACATTAGTGTTGTTATAACACTAAGATATGGTACTTCTAGACCAAGAAGATCTTTATCATTTTCTTGAGGTCTAAGAAGAGCATTTATCAACATCTAACTACCCCATAACTATTAAAGTGCATAATGGATGTGACTTGTCCATTTATAACATTTTATGCACCTTAATTATATAAATATCTTGATGTATACAAAACACCTTTGTTTAAATACTCAATTTGTAATCTCAAACAATTTTTTTTTTTATTTTCAAGATCCTTCATCTCAAATTCTTTCTTTAAGCAATCAATTGCCTTTGAGAGCTCATTAGGAGTTCCAATGAAGTTTATGTCATCTACATAAACAATAATTATGACAAATTCATTTTTGGATCTTTTCATATAAATACAAGAGTAAATAGGATCATTTCTATATACTTCTTTTAATAAGTGCTCAATAAGACGGTTATACCACACATGTCCCGTTTGCTTTAATAGATAAAAGGGCTTGTTCAATTTTATTGAATAGCCCTCTTTATAACTTGCCTTGTTGGGAAAATAAAATACTTTAGGGATTTTCATATAAATATGATTCTCAAGAGAACCATACAAATAAAGTGTAACATCATCCATTAGATGTAAATGCAAACCTTGTTTTGCAACTAAAATAATCAAATATTGCAATGTTGTTGCATCCAATACCAGAGAATACGTCTTTTCACAAATCAATATCAAGTTTTGTGAAAAAATCTTGAGCAACCTATTAGCTTTATATCTAACAATTTTGTCATTCTTAATTTGATTTTTGCATAAAAATCCATATGTACCCAATGGATTTCACACCTTCAAGTGTGCAGACTACAGGTCCAAAAACTTTCTTTTAGCAAGCAAATCTAATTATGCTTATTTGCATATTTTCGTTTTGGCCAATCATTTCTTTGTTGACAATCTTCAATGATCATTGGTTATTGATCCTCATTGTAATTCATAGCATTTATCGCTATATTATATGTAAAAGTTTCGTCAATGTTTACTTCATTTTGGTTACATATTATATGATCCATGACATAATTTATTGAGATCTCATCATTTTCAAAAATTTCAGCTACCTAAGGTTCTTTTGGAACCGAATCATTAATTATGTCAAATGAATCTTTTGGGATTTCCACATTTTTGATTAGGTCATATTGCATTTTAGCTCCCTTTCTCATTCAAGAGCTTTTATCTTGGAACCAAATGGCCTACCACGCTTCAAACGTGTCTTTGAAACTAATAGGCCTACCACGCTACATGCGTGTTATGAATTAATATCAAATATACTCGAAGCATTAGCAGTTGGCATATATGATTTGAATACCCTTTCTGTTAGTAAGAACATTCAGTAATTGATTGACTAATTTTGTAAATGAATTATCCTTTGAACTTCCAGTTCACATTGTTTTGTACGAGGTTTAAGATAAGATAATGATAATTCATTCCATCCAATATTTTTTTCCAATTGTTTTCTTTCTCCCCCTAATGTTGGAAAAACTTATTCATCAAAGTGATAGTCAAAAAGTTGAACTGTAAATAAGTCTCGTGGTTGTAGTTCAAGATATTTTATTATTGAGGGAGAATGATATCCAACATATATTCTCAATCGTCTCTGAGGACCCATCATAATCCCTTTTGGTGGGGAAATTGAAACATATACACCACACTAAAATATTCTTACATGAGAATATTAGGCCACTAACCAAAAACTAACTACATAATAGAGTATTTGTGATAAATTGTTGGCGTGATGCGAATCAATAATGCAACATGCAAAATTGCATATCTCCAAGTAGCCATTGGAAGATTAGCTCTCATAAGTAATGGTCTTGCAACAAATTTTAGACATTTTAGTAATGATTTCGCAAGTCTATTTTGAGTATGAACATGTGCTAATGGATGCTCAACTTGAATTTCAATTTATATACAATACTCATGAAAAGCATGAGATGTAATTTCACCAGTATCATTAAAAAAGATTTTCTTAATAGGATAATCTAGGAAGTGAGCTCTTAACTGTACTAATAACATTGCAAATACTTGTTTGCGAGTTGATAATAAACAAATATGTAACCATATAGTTGATGCATCAATTAAAACCATGACATATATAAATGATCCACATGGTGGGTGTATTGGACCACAAATATCACCCTATATTCGTTCTGAAAATGAGATTGACTCATTCCTAATTTTTCTGGTGGTCTTATTATCAACTTTTGTGAATGTATAGTACATAAGAACTCATTGGTCTAAATAATAATAATATCAAGATGAGTAACATCCATATGACCATAATTAGAATCACCATCTTCATAAGCGAAGTGTGTTTCTATGTTCTTCTCATTATTTGTAAGATACTTTGGTTTACGACAAGTACAACTCAAATGGCGTTTACCACTGTAACGATAATAAATACTTCAATCTTATTTGTCAATCATATGAGTAATTGTAGCAAATTAATTAATAATATGAGTAACTATATCAAATTAGTGGACGATTATTAATTCATAACACAACCCGTTGGGTTTCTATTGAGATGAGAATGTACCTCGTTAAAACCTTACTAGGAAAAATCCTTTGGGATAAAAAACCTAGTGAGGAAAAAAAAGTAAATCCTTCTATATTTTTTAATATAATATTGTTCATTACATCTTCTATTTGACCCCTCATGTAAACTTACATGATTAAGATAATGAAGTCCAATTTTGTGAACCGATTATTCAAAAGTTCTCCTTAGCAAAGACTTTGCAAATAAATCTGCTAGATTTTTACATGAACGAATCTTTTTTATCTCTACATTACCATTTCTTTAAATATCAAGAACGTAAAAGAATTTTGGAAGAATATGTTTTATTTTGTTTCCTTTAATATATCATTCTTTCAATTGAGCAATGCATGCACTATTGTCTTCATATATGGTTGTTGATTTCATTTTTCTCGAAGATAAACCACAAGTTTGTCACACATGTTGAATTATCGACCTTAACCAAACAAATTCATGACTTACCTCATGTAATGCTAAAAATTACGCATGATTTGACAATGTTATTTTAAAAAAATCCTTTACATGTTGTTGTTGCTAAGCCACAAGTTTTTTCACTAGAGCTATGACCCTCTTCACTGCGTTTCTACAACAACTGAGTAATCAACTCGGTGTTGGAACACAAATGAAGAGATCATACTCTAGCTTCATTCTCAAATTAGCCAAACAAGAAGTACATCCCAAGTGACACTACTACATAACCCCTTCTAATTCTAAGCTATGCTTAGACCCGTGTATAGGCCCCCACTGATGATATGCATATTGTGTGCGTGACATGTTGTCTACTTCAAACATCCAAACAAACAAGGATATATACATATATTTCAATCATCAAAGCTCACAATAAATATAGATAGAATTACTAATAACAACTAAATAAAGAATATACTAAAATACAAAAGAAAAGGGGAAAGAAGCCATAAGAAAAACCACACCAATTTTGCATTTCTAATTATGTGTCTTGACTCTTTAAATGTCCCAATGGAGTCGCCATATTTTTCAACCTAACTCACAATGGGATGGGTAACTCAAAAAAGTAAAATAAAAACAAATAAAAGTTTTGGAGTTGCCACCATAGTTTAGTTTGGAAAATCTATGGAGACTCGTGAAGATAAAATAAGGTCTCCAAAAACTAGATTTTGGGCTGGTAGTCAGTTATGTGAAGGAAAGGTGTTAGCACCCTATAGCCTGCCCGAAGGCAATACCTTTAATTAAATATGCAAAAGTGATATGGATTTAGAAATGCTTAAATTTCCCCAAAAATAATAAGAATGGACAAAAATATCTTTTCAATTTTTTTTGCACGACAAGGATTAATCACCACTCCTACGTATCTCCATTCATAATGGAGAATTATGGTAATGTAGTTCTTTTAAAAAACCTTTTGAGAAATTGTGTTAGTTCGAGCTAGGCTTAAATGAAAGGGAATCCTAGTGAGAACCGCACTTAAGTGAACAAGGGTTGACATTTTTAATTTTGAAAATTTAATATTTTTTAGAATTTTTAAGAGAAGAAAAGGTAATAAGTATTAGGACTACGCTGACGTGGATGGTCGCTCGAGTACTCGTTCTTTAACAAAAAGTGTGGAAAATCACCTTTCAATTTAATTTTATAATTTATTTTTTTATTTTTATTATTTAGACAAAGGTGAGCGTCTGAGATAGCAAATGATATAAAAAGTTTAATACAAACATTTAAAAATGAAATAAATTAAAAGCTTAAAACTTAACATAGCCCAAATAAAAAACAAAACTAATAAGGGTGCATAATAATGAAACGTGTGGTGTGGCGAGTAATTAAATATGTGTTGTGTGTATTGAACGTGTGGTGCAACGAGTAAAATACGAACAAAACCCAAGAACAAAATAAATGCAACAAGGTGTGCGGTTGATGAGTTAATATTTATGCCTTCATTTAATGTTTAATTCTAGATTTTTAATTGAATTTTATTCTTAAAAGATTGATTCAACTAAGACTTTTTATAATTGGATTTATTGACCATTAGATACAAAAATAACTTTTTAGTTGCATAAATGATCTTTGGATACTTGAGGTGTGTTGGTGTTGCTGTAACTTGTTAGTTTTGAAATGGTGAATTTAGCCAAAAAGGGGGGGGGGGTGAATTGGCTTTATAAAACTTTTTTGAAGGCTTAAACTTCTTTTCAATTGAATCTAATGGACTGGAAATGCAGCAGACCAATACATTTTCAGTCGATTAATTGATGCTATGAAACAGTCGATTAAAAAGACAAATCAGTCGGCTAAAATACTGGAAATTTATGTAGAATATAGAATTCGCAAATTCAACTCAAACAACAATCTTTTACATACAAGACTTGTTCCAACAGTATTTATAAGAAGTATAAAGCCTTAGATTACACAAGAACGCATTATATCACACCAAAGATCAAATTGCTTGGTTTTCTTGAGTTTTTAAAGAGTTTCAAAGAGAGTGAGATGAAGGAAAGAGAAATGCACAGCTATTTTTATACTGGTTCACTCAATCACAAAGCTACATCCAGTTTACCAGGACAACCTTAGCCTGGTTTCCACTATATTCAAAAGCTTTACAAATCACACACCAAGATTACACTTTTCAACAACAAAACTCACAAGTTTTTTGACTCACACAATTATCTAGACACACACCCTGCAAGAATCACACTTACAGACCTTAAATTACATCAGGCAAACCAACCAGAGGCACAAGAACATCCAAACCTGATGGTGGTTGTCCTTAGCCAACCATACATGTGTTCTTCAAGCTACTCACAAGCCAAAATTCCTCCAAGATCAACCAAGATCTTCAAAACACGAGTTATAGTTGTGTATTACACACACACACAGAGAGAGAGAGAGAGAGAGAGAGAGAGAGAAAGAGCTTTCCAAAAGATGAATGACAAAGTTTCGTGCTCAAAAATGCAGATTCGCATCTCTGCACATGAAAACACAACTTATATAGTATGGTTTAAGTGAAAACAGTCGATTGAATTTTCCGTACAATCAGTTGATTTTCACTTGACTTAAGTGAAATCAGTCGATTGAAAAATAATTCAACTGACTGAATACATTCATACCAGAAACTATATACAACAAGCCTTTTAACCTGTTAAAACCCATTTTAACAGATTTAAAGACACACTAAAGATAAAAGACATCTAACCTATGTCATATAGCCTACCAACAAGATAAAACACTAACACATTACATTTAACATGTTATTTCAAATTTACTACACTAAAACATAATCTTCAAAGGGATCTTCATCAATCTTCATCAAACACCTATGATCTTCATGTGCATGGCTTTATCAATTCTTTGCTTCAAGCTTGCTTGTGCCAACACAACTAAGTTGAACTCATTGAGGTGTGGAAATAAATTGATTAAAGTTTCATGACACCTTAAAGATCAATCCAAAAATAGAAAATTATCAAAATAACAAAAATCCAAACCAAGCATTGCATGAATAAGGCAAGAAAAGCTTGAAAAAGTGAAGAAGTTTGGCTATGCCAGGAAGAGGGAACGAGGAACAAAAATAGGAACTTCAATTTTCTCTATCTTTTTCTACAAAAAGGCTTTGATAATTCATAAATATTTATGATAAAAGATAATTTGAGAAAAACATATCGTTAGATATTTTATTTGATATTTTTAAATAATTATCTTATTTAATTATATAATAAAATATCAAAAGATCATAACTACCAACTCTTTTTAAATATGACAAGATCTTCTGAACTCTTTTTAGATCTCCACAACAAAAAAATATATCTTGAGGATATTAGATTATTTAGGAGATAATTGAAGGATATTAAAAATGGTTGATTTGGAAAATTAATGCAAATAATAATTGGTGGTAATTTATCATATATCTTTAAATAATTTATTTATTTAATTATATCAAATTTTTAACCAATTGTATTTGTCAAATAGTTTTAAAATTGACTATATCTCTCCAAATATTTTTAGATATTCATAAAAAACTATAAAGATAAATGATATTTGTGATTATTTTTAAGATATTTGAGAGATTTTAGTAATAGAAAAAGCCTAGTCCAAGTTTTATATAGAGAGATCAAGGGAAGCAAAAAGACAGGTTCGGATATTCGAAGTTTAGCAACCCTTTAGGAGGGCCTAATTTTGTTCTCTCTCTCTATTCTTCTTCTATTTTTATTTTATTTTGATTCCATGGAGGGCTGAGCTCCTCGGATTGGTTCCATTGTAATTCCATTATGAATTCTGAGGTTAGAATGCAATAATTGGTTTGTTATTTTGATTATTGTTATGATTTGTATTTTTCTATGTCTTTTTCCTTTTAATCAAGTAAAAGTAATGATTTTTACATTATAGCAAGTTAGCACGATGTTAAATCTACATAACATATCAATGATATGAGTTCAAGGGTTTTTCATTTGAATTGAGAATGTACTTTGATTAAATTTAGAAACTCTCATGTGATTGTATGTGTTTTGCCAATGTTGAGAATGTACTTTGATTAAAGGTGAAAAGTTTAATAAGAATTAATAAAGAATGTACTTGGATTAAATAGCTTTTTACTTGATATAAGAGGAAAAATAATAGACATGATTAGACATAGTAATATTTAATTAAGAATGTACTTTGGGTAATAGTAAGAATGCCAACAAATTAATTGAGAATGTACATTGATTAATTTGAAAATTTAAGACAATAATTATTTGAAGAAAAATCCTTAGATAACCCATGAAGAATCTATTTTGAAAGTAGTTGAATCCATCTATTTTCTTTATCATTATTTTTATATTTTTTTATCTTTCACAAGTTTTATTTCTCTTATTACTTTTACTAATTTGACTAACCCTGATTGGAGACGACTTAGGGTTTACTTTACCATTTCTATTTTGTTGGCTACTTTCTTAAAAATATTGAAGTTGTTATAGATAAGTAGTATTAATTTGATCGCGCCAATGACAACGTTACCAACCATCAAGCACAAAGAATAATAGAGATATTCCAAATACAAAAAGTGCATAGGCGAAACTATGGGGTGTGTTGGCAAAAGAAGAAAGCCTAGAGACTTTGAATGATGACCAAGCAAAATTGAAGAGAAGTTTTTAAATGTTTAAACTTATCTTGTAAAATAAGTTAATTATTGTTGTAAAGTAGTTTTATTTATCTTAGAATCAGCAACATAAACTTCATCTCTCTTGGTTCCCTCATTTTTGGAAAATCTGCAGTGATAATTGATTATCACTAAGGATAATCGATTATCTGTGCAAACTTTAATTTTTCAAAAACGTACTAGAATAATCGATTATCTCCTAGGATAATCGATTATCCTGTTCAATTTTTTTTTTCAGAAAACCTACTAGAATAATCGATTATCATAAGTGATAATCAATTATCCTTGGCAGTTGGAACATGTTTGTTCAGTTTTTAACCTAATTTTTTGAAACCCCTATTTAAAATATTGCAATTCTACTTCCAACTTACCTTTTTGAGAGCTAGAGTTTTAGTGTTGTGTTTGCAAAGAAGTTCTCTAAGTGTTTTGAAAAGCCTAGTGTGAGTAGAGCGAGAACTTTTCCTAAGAGGGTTTCTAGTAGTTTGAGTTTTACTGTTGTTGCTAGGAAAGCTAGGTCATGGTCTTTGTGTGATTCAGAGAAAGTTACTTTCATCTCTTGTGTCTTCAAGAGAGGTGTTTTCTTTTCCCTACTATCTTGATAATTTGATTATAATGTGCTATTATTAGTGATTGAGTTAATCTCTTTGTTGAAAGAGATTAACAACTGGACGTAGGATCTTTTGATCTGAACTAATATAAATACTTGTGTCAAATCTTCTTCCTTATCTATTTATTGTATCTGTTGTTGCATTTAATGGAACTAAGGTTTAAATTAAACGTTAAAATTTTAGAAGTTTAAAGTATTAATTTTAATATTAAAACCAATTCACCCCCTCTTGGTTTTTGTTCAAACGCTAATCATTCCGCTGCACATTTTCTACAATTGGTATTAGAGCTTGCTTTTATAGTTTTTCAAAATTTTTGAAAATGGTTGGTCAAAACCAAACTTTTGCTGAGGGTGCGTCTACAATAGACTTCTGCTTTTTACTGGTAAAAATTACCCCTTCTGGAAAGTTAGAATGCAAATATTTTTGGAATCTATTCATAGGGGTAATTGGGGTGTTGTGTTAATTGGTCTGCTTGTTCCTGTTAATGTTGTTAATGATGTGCAGGAACCAAAGCCCTTTTCACAATGGACTATAGATGAAAATAAACGGGCTCAATACGATGTTAAGGCTAGAAATATTATTTCATCTGCTTTGACCCTTGATGAATTTTAGAGGATTTCAACCTAAACTAGTGAACGTGAGATGTGGGAAATTTTGCTAGTGACTCATGAAGGAATAGACGATGTAAAAAGGGAACATAAGAACTCCTTGATCCAAGAATACACAATGTTTCGTATGCAGCAAGGAGAAACCATCTATTTATGATGCATTTCAACAATTTCTTATTAAATATAGTAAATTAGATATTGCTCATAGGAAATTAAAATATAAGTTTAAAAAGTTACAAAATAAACTTGAAAAATCTCTTGAGGAAGAAGAAATTTTAAAAAATAAAATTTCAACTTTAGAAAACAATGAAAAAGAAATTGTTGAATGTGCTTCCTGTAAAAGTTACATGTTTGATATATATATTTTGGAAAAACAACTTGAAGATGCGTTGGAAAATAAAAATTGTGAAAAACTTACTCTTAAGAAGAATCCAAATAGAAATAGGTATGCTTTTAATTATAATAAGAAAAATAAATCTAAAAGAAAAGGAACTGCTTATTCTATGAATGCATGTGTTACTACTTGTTTTTATTGCATGAAAAAGGGTCATACTTCAAATAAGTGCAATATTAAACATTTTGGTGTTCCAAATAGAAAGTATTCTTGGGTGCCTGTTGTTAGGTAATTATTTTTCTCTAACCTCAAGGACCTAAACAAGTTGTTAGAGACCTAAATAAATTACTTCCTTATTTTGCAGATGACTTCAAAATCCAGGAAATCAATGTGGTATCTTAACAGTGGTTGTTCAAGGGACATGACTGGAGATAAAAGGAAGTTTAAGAACTTTAAAAGAAAGGAACAAGGATTCGTTACATATGGGGATAACAACAAGGGAAAAATACTTGGAATTGGTGATGTTGATGGAGGAAATACCTTGGAGATCAAAGATATGCTATTTGTGGAAGGATTAAAGCACAATCTTCTCAATATAAGTCAACTATCTGATAAAGGACTCAAAGTCATCTTTGAGAGTGGTTACTGCACCATTCATCAAAAGGACTCTAAGGAAGTAGCCCTAAAAGGTATGAGACATAATAACATCTACTTGATAGATCTTGATAATGCATCATCTAGTGATATAACTTGTTTAGTTGCTAAAGAAGAAAATTCATGGTTGTGGCATAAACGAGCTGCTCATATTCATATGTAACATCTAAACAAGCTAATATCTAAAGAATTAGTATTTGGTTTGCCAAAAATAAAGTTTGAAAAAGATAAACTATGTGCTGCTTGTCAAAAGGGAAAATAAGTAAAATCATCATTTCATTCAAAAAATGTTATTTCTACTTCAAAGCCATTAGAACTGTTGCATATGGATTTATTTGGTCCTTCTAGGATAAAAAGTCGGGGAATTACTATGCTCTTGTTATTGTTGATTATTACTCAAGATATACTTGGACTTTCTTTCTCACATTAAAAAGTGAGGCTTTTAAAGCCTTTAAAAAATTTGGAAAAATGATTCAAAGTGAAAATTATTTGAAAAATAAGGTATTGAGAAGTGATCATGGAGCGGAATTTCAAAATGAATTGTTTGAAATTTTTTGTGAAGAAAATGGGATTATGCATATTTTTTCTGCACCTAGAACTCCTCAACAAAATGAAGTTATATAAAGGAAAAACAAATCATTAGAGGAACTAGCTCGCACAATGTTGAACGAATATGAAATGCCTAAATATTTTTGGGCTAATGTTATGAGCACGACTTGTTATGTATTGAATAGAATGCTCATTAGACCCATCTTAAAAATTACCCCCTATGAGTTGTTTAAAGGAAGAAAGCCTAATGTAGCACATTTAAAAATATTTGGACGTAAATGTTTTGTTTAATGGAAAAGAAAATTTAGGAAATTTTGATTCTAAAACAAATAAAGCTATTTTCTTAGGATATTCATTAACCAGTAAAGCCTATAGAGTTTTTAATAAAAGAACCTTAAATGTAGAAGAATTTATGCATGTTGTTTTTTATGAAGTTGTGGACCTTGAGGAGATGAAGAGTATATTAAAGAGGATCTTGATGATGAAGAGTATATTAAAGAGGATCTTGATGAAATGTACTTAAATGAGAACCCACTGCCTCAACCTAAAGATCTTGCCAAAAGCTGGAAATCACTTAGAGGACTGTCTCTAGAAAACATCATTGGAGATATATCAAAGGAAGTAATTACTAGGAATATGTCAAATTATTGTATGACAATAGCTTTTGTTTCAAAGGTAGAACTAAAGAATGTAGAAGAAGCTCTTCAAGATGATCAATAGTGCATTGCAATGCAAGAAGAGCTGATTCAATTTGAAAGGAATGAAGTTTGGGAACTCATTCATAGAGAAGATTCACATCAAGTAATAGGAACAAAGTGGGTGTTCATAAACAAGCTGGATGAAGATGGAAACATCACCAAGAATAAAGTCAGACTTGTAGCAAAAGGATACAAACAAGAAGAAGGTATAGATTATGATGATACATATGCTCTAGTTGTAAGGTTAGAAGCCATATGTTTACTTCTTGCTTATGCGTCTCTCATGAAATTTAAACTGTATCAAATGGATGTTAAAAGTGCTTTTCTAAATGGATTTATAAAAGAAGATGTGTATGTTGAGCAACCTCCTAGTTTTGAAGATTAAGTATTTCCTAATCACATTTATAAGTTTAAAAAAGAACTTTATGGATTAAAACAAGCACTTAGATCTTGGTATGAACAATTAAGCACATTTTTCTTAGAAAATGATTTTGAGAGAGGAAAATTTGATCTAACTCTGTTTATCAAAAGAGTAGGTGAATGTATTTTTTTAGTGCAAATTTATGTAGATGACATGATTTTTGGATCTACTAATAATTTTCTATGTGAAGGATTTTCAAGTATAATGCAAGGTGAGTTTGAAATGTCAATGATGGGTGAATTGACATTCTTTTTGGGTTTGCAAATTAAGTAAATGGAAAATGGAATTTTCATATCACAGTCTAAGTGCTGCAAAGAGGTATTTAAGAAATTTGGAATGGATACTACTAAGGAAGCAAGTACTCCTATGGGAACCTCTTGTTATTTAGATAAAGACGAATCAAGTATAGAAGTAAATCAAACCATGTTTAGAGGCATGATAGGTTCTCTGTTATATCTTACTACAAGTAGGCTTGATGTTATGCAAGTTGTATGTGTGTGTGCTCGTTTTCAAGCTAATCCAAAAGAATCACATCTTACTGCTGTAAAAAGAATTTTAAAATATTTAAAAGGAACTGCTTGTTTTGGGCTTTGGTATTCATCAGGTGCCTCTCCTAGCTTTTAGGATGTTCCTTAGTTTCTTGGCACTCCAAGACACAAGCATGTGTGGCTTTCTCAACTACTAAGGCTGAATACATTGTTGTTGGCAATTGTTGTGCTCAGATCCTATGGATGAAACAACAATTAGAGGATTATAATATTTATCAAAATCACATACCTCTAAAGTGTGATAATACAAGTGGCATAAACTTAACCAAAAATCCCATAATGGACTATAGAACAAAGCACATAGAAATTAGACATCATTTTTTAAGGGATCATATAAGTAAAGGAAATTGTGTTATAGAATATGTAAACACCAAGCATCAATTAGTTGAAATTTTTACAAAACCTTTAGCCGAAGATGGATTTTATGAACTTAGGAGAGATTTGGAAATACTAGAAATATCTTGAAAGTGCAACAACTTAAGTTTTCCAAATTTTGGTAAAGCATCGCTCAATAATCGATTATCATTAAGGATAATCGATTATCCATTCTCTAAATAAAGTTCAAATTCTTAAGGATAATCGATTATCAGAGAGAATAATCGATTATCAAAACCCCTATCCAAATTACTAAAATTTGTTCTGTAATAACTGATTATAACTTACAATAATCAATTATCTGCTCATCCAATTCTTTTTAGGATTCAAACCTTGAAATAATAATCGATTATCACCAAGGATAATCAATTATCGCGCAACGTTGGGCAAAAAAATTT